>Ga0315903_10009453_pt1 | contig 11787 bp, 7 predicted proteins | sample LakEriMetagenome_7_FD_203524 | JGI IMG/M metagenome (GOLD analysis project Ga0315903, IMG submission 203524) | Freshwater fungal communities from buoy surface, Lake Erie, Ohio, United States - Buoy 2 MA119 | ecosystem: Environmental > Aquatic > Freshwater > Lake | place: USA: Lake Erie, Ohio...
ACATTACACAATACGACGCACCTGGTAATCACCTAATTACCGAGATTTGCTCGGGAGTTCGTTTATTTGAAAGAGATAGTGAGTTTTTTACAAAAACGTTTAAAGTAATTGAAGAATCATTTGGTAATGAGATGTTAGTTCAATCTCACCCTTATACTGACATATCTCAATTAAAAAAGAAAATAGACGTTTGTTGTATTAACATGTCTTGTGGATATTACAACATGCACTCATCACAAGAGTTCGTATCAATTGAAGATGTGAGATGTGCTATTGAAGCAGGAAAAAATATGGTTAAAGAGTTGGGGTATAAAAAATATCAATACGAATACAAACCGATAGTTTATACCCCACAAACTGTGATGAACTCATTAATTCAATTTGAAGATGATTTTGAGGAAGAAGTATATAACCTTGAAAGTATTGATGTTATTGAAGATAAAGATGGAATTTATATTTGTGATCCTTTAGATGGTGGTTCATTATTAATTTCAGATGAAGATTTACCTGAGTTATATGAAATAATAAGAAATAGATTATTAAGTAAGTATTAATCTCTATATTCTGTGGGATCAAATAAATGACCTTGATTTAGATAATTCAATAATACTTTTATATCTGATTTAGCAAGTTTGATTTTACCACCCCAAGCATTAGCACTTATATCATAAGTTATTTTAGCAGTTTTTGGGTCAATATCTCTTACTTTTATTTTAAAGTTTTTATCAGTAGAAGTAATCCAAGTACCAATACCACCAATTCGAGAAATCGCCTCAATTGTTTTAAAATATTTTGGATTATAATCTTCATTTTCTAAAATGTCTGAAATCTTTTTTTCTAAAATTTTATCTACACCAGGATAAAACGTTTCGTTAAATTTGTCTCTATCCCAATAGTTATAATGCATTTCATAATACTCTGGTAAATGATTTCTTGATTTAGAATCAGTTGCTTCAAATAATAAATCAAGTAATCTATCATCTTCAGTTCCAAAACGAGCATATAATAAAATAGCAGATCCCCAATCTAATTTATATGTTTTAAAACAATATCTAGAGTAATTTTCAATACCAATATCGTAAAAACAATTACAATACGTATCTCTAATACCCTGTTTACTTGCTTCTTCAGTTGCATTAACTTGAGCGTCGATATAAACATCAATCAATTCGTCATCTATTTTTAATGTCGATAAAAAATCTGTTATTAGTATAGAATCGTTATCCGATATTTGTTTTTTCTTATCGTTATAGTATGAAATTTTAGATAACAAAGAAGGTGAAACCATTTCTATTAAATCTTTTAAAAGAGCCATATTCCCATGTGAAAAAGAATTTACAACAAATCCTTCCGTCCAATCATCACCTGACCTATCACCAAATTCATCATAAAAACTCCATTGACCATAATACATTCTATCGTAATTTTGAGCGTCCCATTCTCCGTCACTACCTTCTTCATATGTTCTTGGAAAAAAGAATTTTAAATACTGTTCTAAATCTTGAAAATGAAACAATAAACCGTCTTGTGTAACTTCAATAATATTACTGAAATCCTTACCATTACTATCAACAAACCAAGCATCATCAGGATCAAGTTTTCTTTTATTAATAGCCAAGATTTTTCTAAAGTCATTTAATTCTTCAGGATCAATTTCATTTTCATTTAAATTTTTGTAAAATCTTCTCATATTTATAAATAAATATATTGGATAATCAAAACAAATATATTATCTTTGTATAAGTTCTTTGAAAATATGGGGGTGTTTTTGGATTTGACAGGTATTGGCTGAGGAATAAGGGCACGTGGGGACTGAATTAATCTCCTTAAAAACTGATTCACATTATATACGGCAACGTACTAGATAACCTTTCAGTGGTTGGTTTAATTGCAACTGAGCAAGTTACTGTAGCTTAAGTTAAGCACGGAAACGGGGGGTCGATGGACATATAACCTAGCAACAGAAGTCTTTACAAAGGTGGAGTGCGACTGAACCCGAAATCGAGTCGCTCATTGGTTGTTAATCTACGATGGTGAAGAACAGATTAACTTTGTTTTTGATCAAATTAAAATCAAATATTTTGGAACATTAGAAAATGTTAACCTAAACGTGTAGTCCTTATCTGACAGGATATTATGGACGAGGGTTCGATCCCCTCCACCTCCACTCTGGAAATTTTGTACTTTCTTGCTATATTTATATATAAAGTGTAAATATGGCAAGAAAACAAAAAAAATACCATTACATTTATAAAACTACATGTATTGTAAATGGAAAATTTTATTATGGTATGCATTCCACAAATAATTTGAATGACGATTATTTAGGTAGCGGTAAAAGATTATGGAATTCAATTAATTATCACGGTAAAGAAAACCATATAAAAGAAATATTAGAATATTGTGAAGATAGACAAAAACTAATATTAAGAGAAAAAGAATACATCAACGAAAACTTACTAAAAGATAAACTTTGTATGAACTTACAACCGGGAGGGGGAGGTGGTTTCATAGATGAACATCATATGATGAAAACAAGTAAGGCGGGAAACGATAAATTTTTAGAAAAGTTAGAAGATCCTGAATATAAAAAACTATTTTCCCAGAAAATGTCTATTGCACATAAAAAATCATTTTTAAATGGTAATAGAAAAAAAACATATTTTTACAATTGGTCCGGAAAAACACATAGTGAAAAAACTAAAAAAAAATTAAGTGATTTAAAAAAAGGTAAGGGTACAGGTGAAGAAAATCCGGCATGGGGTAAAAAGTGGATGAATAAAAATAACGTTAATAAAATGATAAAACCTGAAGAATTTAATACACATCTTGAATATGGTTGGGTTTTTGGGTTATATGTAGATGAATTACGTAAAAAAACATTAAAAGAATCATTTGACAAAATAAAACATTTATCGGGTCCGTCTTGTGTTAATAGAAAATGGATGAACAGATACGGTATAAATAAAAGAGTTAAAATGGAAGATATTGAAGTTTTTTTGAAAAACGGATGGGTTTTTGGTTGTTTATTTAAAAATTAAAAAACCCCACCTTTTTAGGATGGGGTTTTCTTTTTTGTAATCTTTTTAATTACTTCTTAACAACCGTATCTTTAACTACGTCAGTTGAGTTTGCTGTTGAGTTACAAGTACTGTTACAAGTTGAATTGCAAGTAGCATTTTCTGTCGCAGTTTTTTCACCACAAGAAGTCATTAGAGAAATTGTGGTCAAAATCGTAAGACACACTAATACTAATTTTTTCATTTTTTTATAAAAATTAAACGTTTATTTAATTAATATATATCTAACTTTTTTATTAAAATCAATAATTCAATATTATAATACTAAAACTTTTTTCTTTTTTTATAATATTCTTCATATAAATTTTTTCTGATTATTCTCTTTATAACGGCATTTTCATTCAGTTTAGCTTCTGAATTTAAAATCTTTTCTCCTCCTTTTTCTACCGCCTTAGTTAATAAATTAGTTAATGTAGGTGCTAGTGACTTCCATGTGTTTGTTAAAAATTTTGAAAATCCTGATTTTAACTTTTCGTAATCTTCTTTTTCTGTAGGTAAAATGTTAGTTTTTGGGTACATCTTATGACAATATCTGAAAGTTTTATTTTCATCCTGTTTTATATCTTTGGCTATTTTTTTCTGAACATTTAAAGGTTGACCTTTCATCTTTTGTTCATTTTCTTTAACTCTATTTTTAAAATCTTCCCATATTGTACCACATTTTCCCGTTATTTTACCAACAAGTGTTTGTTCCATATTCGTACCTTGTTGTTGTGAACTTTGTTGTTGTGTTGGTGGTGTTGGCGGCGCTCCTGTATTAATTTTTTCCATTACCGATTGAACCTCTTTTATTGGTGACCATTTACCTCCTGTGGATTCTTTATTATAAACTTGGGTATCTGTAGTTATTTCTTTTGCGTTAATTTTTGCTGTTATATCTTTAATTGAAGCAGAAACCCACCCTTTAGGTGCTTCTGGTGAAGGAGGTACAGCAATAAACCAATCTTTTGATTCTTCGGCGGTTGGTGACGGTGATGGTGGCTCATCAACCTCTAAAAGTACTCTTTTAATAATTTTTTTTAAATTATATTCTTTCATTGTTTTTTTATATATAAATATGTGCTTTAAATAAAAAATTATGCGTTTGTTGCCTGATTTTGTAACGTTGGTGATGGTGGGGGTTCATTATTTGCTTGATTTTGTAACGTTGGTGATGGTGGGGGCTCATTTGTTGCTTGATTTTGTGATGCTGCAGGTGGTGGTGCGTTATTTTGTGCAACAGGTAACGGTGGGGGTTCATTTGTTGCTTGATTTTGTGACGCAACAGGTGATGATGTATTATTTTGTGCTGTTGGGTTTGACTCTTCTTTTTTTATCTCTCCATCAATTTTTGCAACTAAGTCAGTGGTAATTGTATTGGTTTTAGACTCTGACTCAGCAACAAAACTTGCTTTTAATTTTTTTTGCGCAAATGATGAAATTTTTTTGAGCCACGTATCTAAATTAGACATTTTAGTTAAAAGAGGTTTAATAATGTTTCTTATTTTTTCGTTTTTTGCAATCGCCTTTGCCACATCATCAATACCTTTTGATGCTATGCTTTGAATGGATGCCAATTTATTACCGACCCAACCTCCACTCACAATAGAAACAAGATCAATAATGATATAAAACCAATTACCGTTACCTTTTATTAAATTCCATAAATCATATAATGTCAAAATTCCCCAAGCTGTCGTTGTACCAATAGCACCTACACCCGTTGTACTTAAAAATCTTTGTACTAATTGACCTCCTGAACTTTGTAAAACTTTTCTTAATCCTTCAAAAAATGACGACCATTTAAATTTTTTAATCCAGTTTAAAAATTTATTATTTTTTTTTGTATCTTCTGTTTTTGAATTACCTGTTGATGATTTTTGTGATTCGTTTTGTTCTACTATTAAATTAGTATTAATATTTTTAACAATTAAATTAAATGATTCATTTATTTTTTTTTCAATTTTTTTTTCTACTAAAGGTAAATCATTTTTTTTAAACTCTAATATTTGGTTTTTTATATGTAATTTATTATTAATTTCATTTATTGTTTTATGTATAAAATACAACTTTTCTGAAATTTTTTCTTCAGAACAAACTAAATAGGCATTTAATATTTTTTTTATATTATTTATTTCTAAATCAATATCATTAAATGTTTTTTTTTCTTCTATTTTATTTTTTAAATATTTAACTTGTGATTCTGTAACAATAATTTTCATAAAAGTTTTGTATAATTTATAAATATAATTATCTTTGTATTATGCAAACATTTCTTCCATATTCAGATTTTAGAAAATCATTAGAATCTCTTGACAATAAACGTTTAGGTAAACAACGTGTTGAAGCGTATCAAATTATATCTGCAATCACTGGTAGATTACGTAAAGATGGTAAACCGTATAAAGGTTGGTTAAACCATCCTTGTTCAGTTATGTGGCGTGATTATGTTAATGCACTTAAACAATACTACAACGACTCAATTGACGTTTGGAAATCTCGTGGATTTAAAAATACCATGGAATACGAAGTTATTGAAGGTGAATTTATTTTACCTCATTGGTTGGGTTGTGAAGAATTCCACTCTTCTCATCGTGCAAATTTATTACGTAAAGATTTTTCTTATTACTCACAAAATGGTTGGACTGAAAATCCTGATGATCCTTATGTATGGTTAGACGATAAAGGATTGTGGTATAAACAAATGGTTGGTAGTAAAGAACGTATATTTTTTAAACCTGAATTAACTTATCAATCTGTTTAATAACCATTTCTGAAGTAATTGATTTTGTACATTCAAACATTCTATTGGTGTCTTTTAACATTGGGCACCAATTCCAATCATGAGCATCTAATCTACACATATTAAAACATCCATGACACACATTATCATTAATTACTCTATATGTATTTGATTGTGTTTCTGTCCATTTTTGACTAAATCCCGAAATTAAAATTACCGGTAAGTCTATTGACCAAGCAAGCCAAGATAAACCAGAACCAATACCAATAAAAAATTCACAAGTTGACATATCTTTTATTAAATTAGTTAGACTACCTTCTTTAAATTTTGTTGCACCATATGGATGTTTATTACCCATATATCCACTTTCTTCTTTTGAATATATTACAACTTCATACCCTTTATTTGTTAAATAATTAACCACTTCTTGCCAACCATCAGGATTATTCCAATACTTTGATTGGGTGGTCCCATGTATCCCTATACCAACTTTTTTATTTTTAGGTAATCTTGGGTATTTTATATTTGGTTTTATTTCTTTAAATTCTAAACCTAAAATATCAGATGCGGTTTTTTGTAAAGGTTGTGATTTAGGATCATACGGATGTTTATTTGAATCGTACTTACCATTTTCATTATAAAACCAACCTATTCTATATAATGCATATAATTCATTAACTGTAACATTTGGGTTTACAAATTTAATGTTGGGGTATTGGTTTTCTAAAATATTATTTAAAAATGTTGAAACAATAACGGTACATTCGTGTTTTTTTCTAAATTCCTCAACATAAGGTATCCATGATAATGTATCACCCAAAGACTTACTTTCAAAAGAAATATACACTCGTTTACCTTTTAAATTAATTAATTCATTATAAATTAAATTACCGTCCTCATAAATTTCAGTTCTCCAATTAGTGTAGTATGACCTATTTAATTTTACCCAGTGATTAACTTTTATTGTGTTTAGATAAACACATACATTATTTTCATCATAAACTTTAATTGTATAGTCAGAATCACTTTGACCTTTAATTTCAATAAAAGGATTATCAACAAAATGGTTTATAATTTGAATATTTTTTTTCATTTCTTTTTGTTTAATAGGTTTTAAATATTGTATTTTTTTATAAAAATCTATATGATTTTTTGAAAATTCAAATGTCTCATCTTTAACTTCATTATATTTATTTTCATTTTTTATCGCATACAAAATGGTGTCTTTTAACTCTTCTAAATTATATGACTCAATTGGAAAAACATAATCGTTATAAACTCCCATATATTGTGGTAGTGTTCTTGTTATAATTTTTAATCCGTGAGATATCGCCTCTCTTACAACAAGCGGATTACACTCTAAAGTAGAGTTAAACATTAAAATATCTGAAGCATCCATAAACATTTCAACATCATCCCTTTCACCCCATACCCTAACATTAGGTGGAATATCTGACATTATTGGTTCCCAATAATCCTGAAAATTTGGTGCTTGATTTCCAATAAAATGGAACACTATTTCAGGATTTGTTTTATATAAAAGTTTTGCAACTTCAATACCCTCCTTTTGATTTTTACCACTAGTCCATAAACCAACATTAATAATATGGATTTTATCTAATTCAAAGTTTAATAGTTTTTTTGAGTATAATTTTTTTTCTTCTGTTGGTTTTTTATTTTCTAATGGAAACTGTATTGTTGTTTTATGTGATGGTAATTCTGAAAACGTATTTAATTCATGCCAAGAAGTACAAAATATATAACCGTCAGGATTATATATTTTATTTTCATTTGCGTTAAACCAAATATTGTGACAAGTTTCGATTATTCTCCATGTTCTATCTTCAGAATAAATTTGATTTAAACAATTTTGAGACATTTTATCATTTAACATTTCAATATTTTCGTCAAAATGTACAATATCTATGTTATTATCTTTTATAATATTAATTAACTTATCTTTATTATCACCTAACTCAATAAAATTATTTTCACCAATTATTTTAATTATTTCATTTCTTTGTACTACGTAAGCCGGACCATAATATGAATACTCCACAACAAATATTTCAATATCTTTATTATGATTTAAAAGTTCTTTAATTCTTTTTAATAAAAAAGACGGCATACCTCCTGTTGAAAGATGGGGAGCAACAAATAAAATTTTTGTCTTATAGTTTTTTTCAATACTTGTTATCATTTTATTCATAATATTAATTCTTTTTTCTCCATGAAAAAATAATAAAGTTTCTTTGTCTTTTGGTATTTGGTATAGGTCAGATATTAAATTATTTTCACCATTAAATTTAATTTTATTATATATTTCGTCAACCCTTTCTATTGATCCGTTTACATAAAGATATGGTAAATATCCTTGATAGTTATATTTCCATAGTAAAACATTAACGACCGTTTCTTCGTGAAACGGTGCGTAATATTCGGGGTTTTCTAAAATTTCTTTTTTAGTGCACGTATCATACCATTCGTTTAAAAAATTTACACAGTTTTGATTTGAAATAAAATAACCCGTCTGCCTATAAAATTTTCTGTTTTTTTGGTCGGTATTAAGTATTTTACACAAAGGATATTCTAAAGTATTTGATTGAATAGAATCTATTGGTAACCCTCCTCTTCCATAAAAATTTAAATACCCATATATTCCTTTAACAAAGTAAGGGTAATTTACTTCTTTGTTATAATAATTAAATATATTTTCAATATAAGGAGTTGCTATTGAATCAGAATCAATATAACAAACTTGTTCTGAATAATTTTCTAAACAGTCTTTTACAACTAAAGGTCTTTGAATTAAAATGTTATAAATATTTTTATTTTTTCTATTTATGTAAAAGTTTTTATTTTCTAAAACTTCATACATTTCTTCATCAAAATTTATATTACATTTCCAATTAATTGTTATTGTATTTTCTATATCTAATTTTAAATCAGAATTTAATAAATAAAGATAAATTGGTAAGTTAGTGTATTTTTTAACAGATTCTATTGATTTTTTTGCAATATCAAAATAACTTTCTGTTGCATAATAAACAAAACATTTTTTATGTTTTAACATAAAAAAAAATAAATAAAAAATATATAAATTAAATACTCTAACTTATTAATTTTACCCTTACAAAAGAATTTACAGAAATTGTTGAGTTTGTTGCCGTATTATTTACTCTAGCAGCCTGAATATACAATGTCCCTGCGGTGCTAATAGTAGTTGACATAGTACTTCTAAATACTCCACTATCTGTTGTAGTAGGAGTGTATTGGCCTTCAATAGTATCAAATCCTGTCCCTGAATGTAGATTAACAGAAACAGTGGATCCACTATCCACACTATCAAAATAAGATGAACTAGTTGTGGATCCTACGGTACCACCAGATAAAACATACCTAAACCTTAATCCGCTTGTGGCTATTGTGCTTAGGTACATTTGACATTCAATAATATAACCACCAGCACCTGAAAATGATATTTGGATATCATTAACGTTAGTAAACGCAGTTGTTGATATAGATTGACTACCAGATGTCCTATCTGTTATTTCTAAACATATCGGGTATCTTTGTTCTGAATTTGTAAAATATAATAAAGGTTCGGCATACTCAATTGACCCTCTTTCAGGTGTTGTCATTAAAGATCCTGCGTCTATTTTTATAGGTGCAGTGCTTGCACTTGTTGTTCCTGACCCTATATGTAGATTGGCACTTGGCGTACTGGCGTTAGCAATAGAAACTTTCGCATTTTCATTAATAATAACTTTTCTGCCATCTAAACCATTAACGTTAAATACTGACGAATCGGCTGTTGGTGTAATTTGTATTAAAGGTGGTCCTGATGTTGTTCCTGAAATATCTAAAACTGACCCTCCACTTGAAGGCCTCAATATAATTTCTCCATTATTACTTATTCTAAAAGGAGATGTGTCAGGATTTGTAGAATCTTCAACAACAAAAGCATTACCGGACCCTACTTGTGTAACCCTTAACATATCTGTTGATGTGTTACCACTAATCCAATTTACGCCTGAAGTTGTTTGTGCACTTAAAGTACCATTTATTAATGTATTTCCTGAAACTTCTAATTTTTGAGATGGAGATGTTGTACCAATACCAACATTACCGGTTGATGCTTGGATAACCATTTGTTCTGAATTATTTTCTCTAAAAGAAATATTTCTTGCGCTTGGTCTATTGATATATAAATTAGTATCTCCGGTAGAAGAAATAAAGTTGTAATCTGTTTGTCCTGTACTACCATTTAAAGTTATACCATTATATCCTGTAAAAACTTCACCATATCTTGCAACACCAGAATTAGTACCTCCTGAAATTGTTAGTCTTGCGGTTGGTGTGTTAGTACCAATACCAACATTACCGTTACTTGACAGTATTGTCATGTGTTCAGATGATGCGGTTCCTGACGCATAAAAAGAAATCTTATTGCCATTTGAACCTACAATAGTGGGTAACCCTGTACCAAAAGTGCTTCCCCAAGATAATGATGATGAGTCTGAAATTAGTACACTACCATTTATATCTAACTTAGTTGATGGTGGTTTTCCAACACCAACATTTCCACTATTATTAATTATAAATGTTGCCTCATCTGGACTAGATTGATCTTCAACAACAAAGGCGTTACCAGTACCTGCTTGTGTTATTCTTACTAAATCTACGGTTGTACTACCACTAATCCAATTTATTGCAGAGCTACTACCACCACTAACAGTTATATTACCAACAACATTTAAAGAACTACCATCAAATGTTAAATTTGGTTCCCCATTAATAACCCCAGATGTCCCTGTTGCGGTTAATACATTATTATTTGTATTATTTAATATTGTTGCAGCACCGCTTGTACCAGAACTACCCGAAGTCCCTGATGTACCACTAGTTCCAGAACTACCCGAAGTCCCTGATGTACCTGAAGTTCCGCTTGTACCCGAAGTACCTGATGTGCCACTTATCCCACTTGTGCCACTAGTACCATTTAATCCATTAAATACGTAAGATATTGTATATGCCTCTTTATCTACCAAAGTACCTGTACCTACTATTAAAGTTAGAGTAAAATCATAATAAGAGCCTTGATTTGAGGAAGAATCAACTGTAAAAATTCCAATAATATTATTAGATCCTACTTTAGTTATTTGTAAATAAACAGTGTTTCCATTTTGAACAAAAGTATCTATATTTGATAACCAAGTTGAGTAATCTGTACTATTAATGTCACTATTATGTATTGAAATATTAGCAATGGAAGAAATTGTTGCGGTGTCAGTGGCAAAATAAGTTGGGTCTGGATCATTAGGTGAAGTGGGGGTTCCATTAAACTTCCACCTACCGCTATTTGATCCGTCATTACCCGATAATCCTGAAGAACCACTTGTTCCTGATGTACCTGATATACCTGAAGTACCGTTAATACCACTTGTTCCGTTGATTCCGCTAGTACCATTTATACCTGACGTACCTGATGTTCCACTGATACCACTAGTACCATTTATCCCGCTTGTACCTGAAGATCCTGATGTACCACTTGTTCCGTTTATTCCTGAAATTCCACTAGTTCCTGATGTACCACTTGTTCCGTTTATTCCTGATGTACCATTAATACCGCTAGTACCACTTAAACCAGAAGACCCTGAAGTTCCGTTTATTCCTGAAGTACCATTTATACCACTTGTACCTGATGATCCGTTTATTCCTGAAGTACCATTTATACCACTTGTACCTGATGATCCGCTAGTTCCATTTATACCACTCGTTCCTGATGTGCCTGATATTCCACTCGTACCATTTATTCCCGAAGTTCCTGATGTGCCTGATATTCCACTCGTACCATTTATTCCCGAAGTTCCTGAAGAACCTGAAGTTCCACTAACACCTGATGTCCCTGAAATACCACTCGTTCCTGAAGAACCATTAACACCTGATGTTCCGCTAGTACCATCTCTACCTGATGTTCCGCTA
>Ga0315903_10009456_pt1 | contig 11782 bp, 9 predicted proteins | sample LakEriMetagenome_7_FD_203524 | JGI IMG/M metagenome (GOLD analysis project Ga0315903, IMG submission 203524) | Freshwater fungal communities from buoy surface, Lake Erie, Ohio, United States - Buoy 2 MA119 | ecosystem: Environmental > Aquatic > Freshwater > Lake | place: USA: Lake Erie, Ohio...
GCTGGAGAAAGTATAAACAAGAAATAATTGATCATTCTTTTTATCACGAACTTGTACATTGCATTTTATACTATATGAATAGTAAGTTATGGGAAGACGAAAAGTTTGTAGATCAGTTTGCTGGTTTAATGGCACAAATATTTAAGAAATAAAATTGAAAGAACTTAATTTAAACATACCACATTTCAAAGCATTAGTAAAGCGTTCATATTTTACTAAAGATAATACACCTGAATTTGATAATGTGTATGTGTTTGGGGCTCAATCAACAGGTGGTAAAATACTTACATTTCACGTTATGACTGACTATGGTATGTTACGTTCAAGAGTTCCCATATCTGAAATATATTTAAAGAAACCTGAGAACGATATACCTTATCATTTTAAACAACTTTGGGATTGTTTTGATGAACATGTATCTGTAATAACCTATGATTTTTTAGTAGGTAATAAGTGTCAAGTAGTTTTAAGAGATGGTACTGAAATATGGGCTACTTATATGTTCACGATAGATTGGTATAATAACCCATATTCTAATGAACCTTCTGATTATAAATGTGGTCATGTGCTTGTTGCTGATGATGGATACTTGCTTTGCCAACCTAATAACAGGTTATATTGGAGGGATTCTAATTGGATAACAAAACCGTTTCCTGTTATACCAAAGAGTATAAAAGTAGATACTCAACTGCTTAGTGTTGAAAGTGTTAGTGATAAATGGGTTTCTAAAGATGGAAACTCTTATTACTATGATATGGATAAGAAATGAAAAAATTTTTAAAAACAAATATTGAACTGTTTACTACAGGCTTTATACAAGTCTATTTTGTAGCAATAAACACATGCTTTTTAGCTAAAGAAATGTATCTTGGAGTATTAATTGCATCTTTTGCTATTAGTATGATATGGTCTTTTAATATTAAACGTCTTGCATTTGGTTCTAAAACAGATAGAATTATTTATGCATTAGGTGCTACAATTGGAAGTATTATTGGTTTGTTTACAAGTTCATTAATTATAAAACTATGAGATTACTGAAAGTAAATGATGATTTGACATTAGACATTGTACCTGAAGTATTAGAAATACCTGAGTTTAAAGTTATAACCAGAAGGTTAAAGAAAACTAAAGGGGATATGGACGGTAGATTAAAGGTACTTGCTAAGAAAGAGTTAGCTTATGTTTATCATATGGCTTCTGAAGAAGGTCCTTATTCAAGTTTTGAACCTAAAGAAAGACATAAAAGATTAGCTAATGATTTATTTGAAGATCCTAAGTGGCAACCTGATGATGATATAAATAAAGCTATTGAAAAGTATAAAGAACTAAATCATACAGCTGCATCTAAGACATTAGCTACTATTATTAATGCATTGTACAAAGCTAACAAGATAGTTGATACTTTAATTAATGAAATTGAGAACAATCTTGAGACCGGTAAATATAAAGAAGGTATCAATAATAAAAAGGGTCAAGTAATTACAGGTGTAGAGATAATGTTAAATGACATTCAAGCTTTACTTAAAACAAGTAATGAAATTCCAAAAACAATTGATATATTTGAAAAACTTCAGGACAAGATTATAAAAGAAAAACAAGTAGCTGCTTCTAAGTTTAGAGGTGGTGCTGAAATAAGTGATTTTGAAAGGACATAATGTTTGACCAAAAGATAATAAAGTCAATAAATACCGAAGAGTTTAGACGAGAAGCTATAAAGTTTGAAGAGAATAGAAAACGACACGGAGAAGGTTTTTATATAGATCCTAAACTTAAAGGTACAAAAGAATGGAAAGATTATTGGAATCTTCAGGCTTTCTATTGTATTAATGGTATGTCTGTAGGTGGAGTTAAAATTACAGGAGAACATTACTTCTATCTTAACTTTTGTCAAATATCTTTAAAGTTAACGAAAAAGATAACTGATTTAACTACCTTAACTGAGTTAACTACCAAAAAGGTCAAAGTAGATACAACAGTTACATTTCCTGATTTCTGGGATAGTGATTGGTATTATTTTAATGAATGTAAAAGAGCTGAAGAACTTGGTTTACATATAATTGTATTAAAACCAAGACGTAGAGGTTACTCATATAAAAATGCAGCTAAATGTGCATGGACTTATACATTTAGTAAAACAAGAGCTAACTCATTAATACTTGCTGAAGATAAAAAGTATTCTGAAGAAACTATGAGGATGGCTGTAAGTTATCTTGATTTTCTTAACAGACATACAGGTTTTAGTCGTCAACGTCAGCATATTAACAAACCCAGAGAAATGGTTCAGGCATCTTATGAAGAGATTACACCTGATGGTAGAAAGTTAATTGGTGGTTCTATGTCTAGGATTATGCAATACTCTACTCTTAATAATCCAGATGTAGCCAGGGGTAAAGATGCAAAAGTAATTCTATTTGAAGAGGCTGGTTCAATGTCAAATTTAAAAGCTACTTATACAGTAACCCGTCCTACAGTTGAATCTGGTACAGCAGTATCAGGTCAAATGTTTGTATACGGAACAGGTGGTGACTTTAGTGGTGGTATGGTTGACTTTGAAGAAATGTTTTATGACCCGGATACTTACGGGTTTTTAGCTTATGATAATATGTATGATGAAGGTGCTACTTCATCTATAGGATATTTTTTACCAGATAGTTATTCTAAGTTAGGATTTATAACTGAACAAGGAATGTCACTTCATAAAGAAGCTGAGTTTGCAATCCAAGCTGAAAGAGATCACCTTAGAAGAACTACAAAAGATATTAACATTGTAGATAAGATGATTTGTGAAAATCCTCTTAAACCTTCTGAAGCTATGTTAAAGGTAGGTACTAATATCTACCCTAAAGATGAGATTAACAGACAGATAGCTAAGATAAAAGGTAACTCTGCATTACATAATCTTGGAACTCCAGGAGTATTTGTACAAGAAGAATCAGGTGTTAAATGGCATCCGTCAACAGACGTTAAACCTATTTTACATTTTCCATATAAAGCTGATGTTGATGGTGAAGGTTGTGTTATTATGTATCAACCACCTTATAAGTTTGGTAATACAGTACCTCCGGATTTATATTATATTGCTACTGACCCTTTTGCAATGGACAAAGATAAATCTAAAGAATTAACTAAAAGAGATTCGTTAGGTGCAGCTTATGTAATGAAGAGAGTTAACTCATTTTCAAAGCCTTATGATATAATTGTGGCGGAATATGTAGCCAGACCTAATTTTCAGGATGATTTTAACAGACAGTTGTTTATGATGGCTGAGTATTATAATGCTAAGATTGTATTTGAGAATGATAGGGGTAATATAATAGAATATGCTAGGAATAATAAACTTCTTTACAGACTTGAAGAAGAGTTAACTGTTTATGACTCAAGCAATAACCCTAGAAGAAAGTTAGGTAGAAGTTATGGTGTATCTATGTCTAATATTGAAGTTAAGAAACAAGCTGTACAATATTTTAGGGATTGGTTATTAGCTCCAAGAGATAGAAATGAAGATGGAACTCAAGAATTGAACTTACATAAGATTTATTCCATACCTTTGTTGGAAGAAATATTAAAGTTTAGTTATGAAGGTAACTTTGATAGACACTCTGCAATGTTAGTGGCTATGTTATATAAGAAAGAGTTAGTTATGAAACCACTTCCTGAAACAAATGAAGGTAATTCAGAAGTAGGGGAGTTTTTTTATCGTTTAAAAACTAAAGTTGGTTTAAAGCAAACTTTATAATAAATTTGTAATTTAAATTAAAATGTCTAAACAAATTCAGTATAATGCAAATATCCCAGTTCAAACCATAAGTTATAAAGAAAAGATAGCTGATGATTTTGAATGGGGTAAAAAGACAATGAGGGCTTATATCGAAAGGTCTTACTTTGCTACTACTCAACGTAAATGGTGGTTAAAGAAGCTTTACGATTATTACAACGGGCATATTGATATAGATGATTATAAGATAATTACTGAGCCTTTTGGAAAACCTATTGAAGGTGATTGGGCAGATGTAGTTAATTATCCTATTATACGTACAAAGATAGATTTACTTCAAGGTGAATTTGCAAAACGTCCTAAACAATATCAAGTATTTGTTACTAATGATGATGTTGTAAATGAACAACTTACTGCTCAAAATCAAAAAATACTTCAAACACTTCAACAATTATTTGTAAATACATTAAATGAAGAAGGGGTTGATACAGGTATGCCGTCAGAACAAACTCAAACTCCGGAAGAAGTAGCAAAAGAATTTGCATCTTCTTACAGAGATAAACGTGCAATGCTTGGTCAAAATGCTCTTGATTTTATTTATGAGTATAATAAATTAGATGAGAAGTTTTTACTTGAATGGTTTCACTGGTTAGTATCTGGTGAAGTTTATTCTTATAAAGCAATTGAACATAACGAACCGTATTATGAAGTAGTTAATGTTCTGGATATAGATTACGATAAAGATCCTGATAACGAATATATTGAAGACGGAGAATGGGTTGTAAGAAGAAAATACATGAACCCTTCTACTATTGTTGAATTTTTTTATGATGATTTAGGTAAAAATGAACAGGAAATCAAAGACGCTATTAACAAGATTGAAACTCTGGGTGCCAATACTACTGTATTCTCAGCTTCTGCTCCTAACTTGTATGATCGTACTGGTCCTCAAAATGTTTACAACCGTCTTGTCGAAGTTAAACATATTGTTTGGAGGAGTAAAAGAAAAGTAGGTATTTGTACTTTTATAGATGATTTTGGTCAACCTCAACAAATGGAAGTTGATGAGAATTTTAAAGCTGTAAAAGATGCAGGTCAAACTGTTGAATGGTTATGGGTAAATGAAATATGGGAAGGTTATTTGATAGGTACAGATATGTATTTTAGAATACGTCCTATTCCTGTACAAAGAACTTCTTTAGATAACTTAGCTAAATGCAAACTACCTTATAATGGTAGAGTATTTTCTGCTATCAATTCTCGTAATATATCATTGGTAACTTTAGGTATACCTTACCAAATACTTTATAATGCTACAATGCATCGTCTTAAATTAGCTATGGCTAAGATGAAAGATGATATGGCTGTTGTAGATTATAACTGGAAACCTAAGAATATGTCAATGGATGAGTGGTTGTTAACTGCTGATATGACATCTATCTTGTTTGTTGATTATAACAAAGAAGGTGTAAAACAAAATCATCAGCATCAATCAACTTTAAGATTAGCATCATCTACAATATCTGCTTATATAGAACTGTTACGTTTTATTAAACAAGAATGGGATGAGGTTTGTGGTATTACCCGTCAAAGAGAAGGTAGTATTACAAGTTCTGAAACAGTAGGTGGTGTAGAAAGAGCTGTGGTTCAATCTTCACTTATTACTGAAATATTCTTTAGTAAGTTTGAGCATTTTATGAATAGGGAATATCAAGGATTACTTGATTATTCAAAATTTGCCTGGATTGAAGGAAAGAAAACAAGTTATGTTCAGCCTGATACCGGTAAAATAGTTTATATGGATGTTGATCCTATTGAACATAGTGAAGCTGAATATGGTATATTTGTTGCTAACTCTTCAAGACAATTAGAGAAGTTAAAGAAGCTTGAAGCTCAGATTCAGAATTTAATTCAGAATGGAGTTAAAGGTTCTACTATTGTTGATATAATGGATACAGATAACTTTGCTGAAATGAAGGCTAAGTTTTTGTATGCAGAACAAAAGATGGATGAATATCAACAACAAATGCAACAACAACAAGGTGAACAACAAAAAGAAGTTTTAGCTATGCAAGATCAGTTAGCTGCTGCTCAACATGAAAGAGAACTTGAGAAGATAGACAGAAAAGGTGAATGGGATGTACGTAAAGCTGAAATTACAGCTTATGCTATAGACGAAGGATCAAATGTTGATGCTATACATAAAGCTGCTAAGTTAGATCTTGAACAACAGCAGATAAATATAAGACAAGAAGAGTTGAATCTAAGAGAAAGAGACTCTCAAAGAAAGGCTGATGTTCAAAGAGAAAAGACTGCAAGCAATGAAAAAATAGCTAAAACAAAGACAGTTTCAAAAGAGAAAAAATAAACCTTAGTGTAATATATAAATAGCTCAGAAAAAAATACTGAGTTATTTATATTAAAACATTGATAAATATTAATTTTACAACGATTATGAGTAAAGAAAATGAAGAGTTGGACTTTGATGTTACTAACATTGAAGACCCAATTGAAGTAGGAGCTGGTTTGGAATCAGAGCCTACAAAAACAGAAGAAAAACCAAATGAGGTAAAGGACGAAAAACCTGAACCTAAAAAAAGAGGTCCTAAACCTAAAAATGGAAAACCTGAAGGAACTGAAACTAAGTCAAACACAGAAGAAACTACTAGACGAGTTTCTGAGGACGAAGAATCAGAATCGGACGAAGAAGAATCAGAAGACGAATCAAACGAAAAAGAAGAAACCCAAGAAGAAAGTCAAAACTTCATTTTGGAGCTTGCTAACAAAATGGGTGTTGAAATTCCTGAAGGAGTTGAATTTGAAGATTCGGAAGATGGGTTAATGGAGTTTAACGATTACGTATCCGAACTAAAAGCTGATGAAAAGCTGAATGGTTGGTTAGGTAGTCTTCCTCCTGTAGCTACAGATTTTTTTGATTATCTGCAAATGTTAGGTGACAGTGCAGATGAAGAAAAAATAAAAGAGTTCTTTACAACTGTAAAACCAGAGATTGATTACAAATCTATTGATTTAACCGATGTTGTTGCACAAAAAGCTGTGATGAGAACATTGTATAAGTCACTTGATTATTCTGATGAAGAAATCAAAGATGCAATCGAAGATCTGGAAATAGCTAATACTTTGGAAAAACAAGCAAAGTTAGCAGCTGGTAAACTTGCAGTTCGTCAAGAAAAGGAAAGAGATGTAATGCTTCAAAAAGAAAGGCAACAAGCCCAAATGAGAAAAGAAGCAATACAACAGTTCTTTGGAGGTGTAAAACAAGTTATTGAATCCGGAAAAGTAAATAATTTTACAATTCCTGTTCAAGAACGTAGAGCAATATTTGAATACGATGCAAGAGGTCAATTTATGGAAGATTTAAATGCCGTATTAAAAGACCCAGCAAAACGTGTTGAATTAGCTATTGCTCTAAAAAATAAATTCAATCTTGATAAATACGTCAAGACTGCTGCTGCAACTCAAAGAGCTACATCTTTAAAAGATAAAGTTAAGAGTTCAAACAAGTTGAAAGGTGGTAACACTTATGACAGAGTAGTAAATGACGATATTGATTGGGATGATGTTGGTAAATAAAATTTTTAAAAACAAACAATAAAGTATGGCAAGAATTATCACAAGTCAAACATGGAATGAACAAATGGTATCTAACGATGCTTCGTTAGCTAAAGCCCTTTTGCTTCAACCTGAAAAAATCACTCCTGTTCTTACTTACCTGATGGGTAACGAAGATAGCAGGTTTCCTCTTCACTATTTATCAGAAGGTATGCGTTCAACCGTAGAAATCGAAGGTGACGAATACGAATATGATATTGTAGGAAGATTATTTAAAGCTGTTCCTCTAGCAGCTGCAACTACAACTGTTAATGCTGGTATTGGTTTCTCAGAATTTGTTCTGAAATTCCAAGAAGGTATTTTCCCTGAAAAGTACACCATCCTTTCTCCTAAAGGTTACCAATTGGTAATTACTAGTCGTAGACAAGCTGCTGGTTACTGGGAATATACAGTTAAAATTGCTGGTGCTAAATCAACTTCTGAGTTTATCCCTGCAAGTGAATTACAAGCTGGTGCTCTTTATGCATTAGGTTGGTATGCTGCTGCAAGCTTTGGTTCAAGAGGTTCTGAGTCAACAACTACATCTCCTTACAAAGTTCGTGGTGACGTATCTACTATTCGTAAATCTTACAAATGGGAAGGTAACGTAAAATACCGTTCAGCTAAAGGTATCGAATTAGGTACTAAAGGTGGAGGTACTAAACAACTTTGGTGGTCATTTGAAGAATGGCAACACAACTTGTCATTCCGTAGGGAATGTGAAACCAATTTCTGGTATTCAAAATCTAACCGTGACCAATTTGGTCAAATCTCTGAAAGAGATGAGGAAGGTAACATGATTATCCGTGGTTCTGGTTTGTTGGAGCAAATTATCAATAAAGATACTTACTCTGAACTTACTGCTGAGAAATTGAAGCAAACCATTCGTGATACTTTCTTTGGTATGTCAGATGCTGAAAACAAACAAATCACTCTTTTCACTGGAACAGGTGGACGTGATGCATTTGACCAAGCTATGAAAGCTGAATTGCTAGGTGCTGGTTATATCAAACTTAGTGACAGACATTTCGTAACAGGTGGTGGTTACAACTTGAAGTTAGGTGGATACTTTGATACCTATCAACACGTTGATGGTTATACCATTAACATCGTAACTAACCGTCTGTATGATGATGGACCTGCTGCTAAAGGTTTGTTCCATCCAAAAACAGGTCTTCCTTTGGAATCATATCGTATGACTTTCGTTGATACTTCAGTATATGACGGTCAGTCTAACCTGATTATGATTACCAAAAAAGGACGTGCTATGGTTCGTGGTATGGTAAAAGGTATGAATGAAGTAAGTCAAAACTTGTCAGGTAATGATGTAATTTCAACTGACAAAGATGCTAGCTCATTGCATATGTTAAAAACAGGTCAAGTTGTTCTACGTAGGTTCAATACTTCTATTGACCTTCGTTGTGTGGCTGGTCTGTAAACCAAATAAAGTAGGGGGCTAAAATCCCCTACTTAACTATAGTGTAGCTCAAGTAGAGCCCTAGATTGTACTAGGAGGTTGTGGGATCGTACCCCATCACTATAGCAAATTTTAAGAATATGACAAGTAGAAAAGTAACCGTGAAACGGAAAGAGTTCAAAAGGTACGGGGTACCTGAGACTATTGCAAATGACAAAGTAACCAACTTAGGTAGTGTGATGGATAAGTACGGAAACACCCTAAGACCATTTACGTATGAAGAAGAAGATAAGTGGATGGGAGATGTAGTAAATGTAAAAGTAACAGATCCTGGTTTTAGACAAGCTGTTACAAATTGGTACAAAAACATGAGAAAGAAAATCCCACTTGGAGGTGAAACCTTAGAAATAGGGTTAGATGCAAGTGGTAATCCTTACTCAGTTGAAGATTATGCATATTATAAGTTGTTGTTAAAACATCCTTACTATGCTGAATCTGAAAATGGTGCAAATGCAGATGAATTAAAAGAGTTCTTTATAGTTGATCCTTTGGCAGAACTTGAAAAGGAAAATGAAGAAGTTGATGCTATCTCAAAAGCTTATGTAGAACTTACTAAGATTTTGGAAGACGAAACTAAGATGGAATGTGTACTTCGTACCCTTTCTGTTGAATATCCTGAGTTAGGTTCTGTAGGAGAAATAGCTGCACTTAAACCTGAAATTAAGAAAGCTAAATTAAATCAAGCTCTAAACAAAAACCCTAAGAAGTTTATGCAAGTAGCTGGAGATCCTGATTTAATGTACAAAGCTCAAATAGCTTCAATGGTAAGTGCTGGTATTTTGATACAAGAAGGTCAAAAGTATATTAATGGAACAACCTCATTGGGTACATTAAATTCAACAATAGCTTGGATGAAAGACCCTAACAACCTTTCAGATTACACAATTCTGTTAACAAGGTTGGAAGAATTTGGTGCTCCGATTAAAACTAAAGAACCAAAAAAATATAACAAAACAAAAACTGAATGACAGTAAACGATATGCATATTGCTATAGACTTGGAGTTAAATAAACTTAACTCCAATCTATACGATATTATATTACCTCAAGAAAAGGATTATTTTTTAAATAGGGCACAAGAACGTCTTATCAAACAGTACTATTCACCTAAATCTAATAAAAAAGGTGAAGGTTTTGAGATGTCTCAAAAACGTATTGATGATTTAAGAAAACTTCTTGTGCCTAATTATTATGATAAGACTTATCTTCTTCCTGTAAACGATTTTGACTATTCAAGAAAACTTCGTTTTTATTTTCCGGATAATTACATGTTTCTTGCTTCACAAAGAAGTAAGATTTATTATAGTGAATGTGGTACTATTACTACAACTAATAATATCCAAACTATAACTTACTATGTAATGGAAGTACCTTATGATCTAGATTTTAATATGTTTTATATTAAAAAAGACGGTGTTGGTACTAATTATATAGATAATGTTCAATATCCTGTATTAAATACTCTTACTTCAGAAGAAAGAAGTCTTTTTATTGAATTTTTTATATCAACCTGGAACTCTACTTTTGCATCCACTACTGGATGGACTGCTTATTATTCAAGATATAAAGGTATAACTTCAGAAGGAAATATAATTTTTGTTGTAACAGGAGATACACCTGAAGATCTTGTTTTTGGTTTTGAAGGTGAAGAAGCTATACCTATAAATGATGAATCAGATAGTACTGCAAATTATGTATATCTTACTGCTACAGGTGGTCAAGAAATTATAATGCCTAATAGATTTGCACAAGAGGATGACGTTTATGCTATGCAGATAGATCCATTTAATAAATCATCTGTAAATAACGGTCCAACTACAATAATAACTGAAAGTTTTATTGATGTTTTTATTAATAGTGCAGAATTTATTGTAAAAGAGATTGCAATATCATATCTTCGTAAACCGAAAAGTATCTCATTACAGTTAAATCAATCATGTGAACTAGCCGAACACATGCATGCTGAGATTGTAAGAGATGCTGTAAATCTGCTTTTAGAGAATTTTGAAGCTAGTGGTAGACTTCAAACTTCACTTGGAGTGGAACAAACAAATGAGTAAATTTTTAAATGTCAAACAATAAAACTAAAAAACAATGTTAAAAAATGTTTTAATCGGTACAAATGTATCGTACAACACAACTGCTAATTCACCTGCTGACCTTTCTGCCGGACAAATAGGTGTTTTTGGTATTAATCCTTCAACTGGTGCTCTGGCTGTAACAACTACAGGTAACGTAGCTACTCAAGTTGCATCAGGTTTTGATTTTATGATAGCTCAAGGTGTTCCTGCTGGAAAAGCTGTTAAAACCTTTATCATTAAAAGCAAACAAAAAATAGCTTATTCTAACACTGCCTATGCTGCTCCTGTACCTAACGTATTTGTAGTTGGTTACGATGGTGTATCATCATCTTATGATTTAGCTGCTGGTGCTGCTGGTACTTATGATTTCAAATTGCAAAACATTACTGTAGGTAATCCTCCATTCCCTACTGTTGGTTCAACTCCTTTCTTTAATACTGCTGCTGCTGCTACTTCAATTGCAATTGCTAAAGCTATTGTTAAAGATGTAAACAACCAACAATTAACTTCTAGTGTTGATGTAATGCCTTCTTATCGTTTTGCTTTTGCAGAAATTTTAAGTTCAGCTACTACTGCTGCTCCTACTTCAACCCCAACTGCAACTGTTGTTAATGGTTCTGAAAATGTAACTTTATCCACTTCTTCAGTTGATATTGTTCCTGGAGTTTTTATTAAATTTGGTGCTGCTACAGGTACTACTCTTGCAGTTTATGAGGTTGCAAGTGTTAGTGGTACTGCTGTAACTTTATCTAGCCCTTATGTAAATGCTAGTGCTGCTTTAGGTACTACTATTTCTGGTTTAACTACAGGTTTTGCTACAGCTGCTACTGTAAATGCTGCTAGAACTGGTATCCGTGTTACTGAATTTGGTAACATGTTTAATGGTATCCAAGTACAA
>Ga0315903_10009460_pt1 | contig 11781 bp, 13 predicted proteins | sample LakEriMetagenome_7_FD_203524 | JGI IMG/M metagenome (GOLD analysis project Ga0315903, IMG submission 203524) | Freshwater fungal communities from buoy surface, Lake Erie, Ohio, United States - Buoy 2 MA119 | ecosystem: Environmental > Aquatic > Freshwater > Lake | place: USA: Lake Erie, Ohio...
CTCGAAAAGAAAACCCAACGCGACAGTGACCGCCATCAAAACAATGAGAAATTGAAGTAAATAAGCTAGTGAGTTTTTTATCCATTTGCTCTCATCAATCAGTATATACACCACCTCAACCGCCCGTCACCAACAAAGCAAATCTTCATGACTAACTTTATTACTGCCATTAACGATACATCAACTATTCCCCCAACAACTTCCGCAGCTCAGCCACTTGGTCTTTAGCCCCCATGACAATCAGAATATCGCCTTGAGCTATAGCATGGTTAGCCTTCGGGTTGAGGATATAATCTCCCTTGTGGTTTTTGATGCCGAGCAGTGTGGCGCCTGTGGCTTTCCAGCAGTCGAGTTGACCCACCGTGGTGGTTTTGCTCGCCACTACTTCGGTCAGCTGAAAACTATCTGAGTTGGTCGAGCTCATCACGTCTACAAACTCATTTACATCAGGGCGCACCAGCAAACTCGCCATATGCGTGCCGCCTATTTTGTCGGGCATAATCACATTGCTCGCTCCTGCGGTTTTTAGCTTCGCCACGGTCGTATCTCTCGAAGCGCGACTAATGATTTTTATGTTTGGATTCAACGCACGAGCCGTCAACACCACAAAAAGATTGTCTGCATCTTCGGGCAGCGTGGTGATTAAAGCGCTAGCGTGTTTTACTCCGGCTTCAATGAGCACATCATCATGAATGGCATCGCCCTCCACGTGATAAGTCAAGTGGCTAAGATCGCGAGCCTGTGTGGCTTGCTCTATCACCACATATTGCAGACCGGAGCTTTCGATAACACGTGCTGCCTCTGTGCCGTTTCGTCCATAGCCGCAGATAATAACGTGGCCGTGGAGCTCATGAATTTTGTTAATCATACGAACGTGTTTGTAGGTTCTGATAAATTCTCCATCTAAAAAATAGCTGGAAACTTGGGTAATGAAATAAGTAACCGTACCAATGTTGGCGAGTATCAAAAACATGGTGAATAATCGGCCGGCATCACTCAGCGGATGCATTTCGCCATAGCCCACAGTAGCGAGGGTAATCACAGTCATGTACAACGCATCAAAAATCGGGTAATCTTCAATGAGCACATAGCCGACTGTGCCGACCAGAAGGATAACAATAAAAAAAGCTATCGAAACATAAATCTTATAAAATTCGCTTTGCGGAAAAAGTCTCATCAGTGAGCCGAAAGACGTTTAAGCGAATTGACAAATAATGCCACCCATCAAAGCCATGGTCAACACCCAATAACCGAGATGAACAAAAATGTATGAAGCACCTCTGCGTTCGAAAAGTGCGGTAACGCCAATCAAAGGCAAGCCTACAAATACTGCTCCGATGATACCTTGCAACACACCATGTTTGAACGTGCGAAAGTTATGGCCATAGTTGTCCATCATCCACTTGATAGTTTCACTCAATTTTGAGGCTGGGTCGTTGAGGTCTGGATTGCCTTGCACCATAGAAAACAAACCTACTTGGTGAATAACCATAGAAAACAACGCCATGGCTAAAAATAAGCCAAAGACGTAAGTCAATCCGAGTATAACCAACATGTTGCCGGCCTTGAGCTCGTCTTCTGTTTTTCCAGAGTTTTTTATCCAAACGTGACCAAATACTTTGGGGTTATACCAAGCGAAACCAATCGCTAGCGGCACCAAGGCAGCTAAAGCGAGAATAATAAAATTAGGCATCATAGTCAGAGGAGCTTTAGTTACAGCTAATATACAATTATATTCTATTTAACCACCAAAGCGAAGCGTTCAGCAAAGTGGCAAAACTCACCCACATCAGATAGGGTATTTGCAAGTAGCCGGCTATTGGTTTCAATTGTTTAAAGGTGATAATCATTGCCAATATCGAAAACCAGATGGCGATAATCTCGACCAAAGCCCATCCCATCTCATGCCACGAAAAGAAAATAATGCTCCACCAAAAATTCAGAAAGATTTGTACACCAAAGATAATGAGCGCATTTCTGCGCGCAGTGCTAGGCGGCAATTGTAAAATCATATATAAAGAAACTCCCATTAATAAATAGAGCGTAGTCCACACGGGCCCAAACAAAAAGTTGGGGGGATTGAAGCTTGGTTTCACCAAACTAGGATACCAATCTTGCAAACCACCCGAGGTGGCAAATCCCGACACTCCGCCAATGATTAGGGGAATAGTTAAACAAAAAAATAGTTGAACATATTGCTTGAAAGTCATGGTTGGTTGGGTTGAAGTGAAAACAATGGAGTGATTGCTTTGGCGACTAAGCGACTACCATTTTCATTAAAATGGCAATCGTCATAAAACACCGAAGTATCCTTGGGCAAGGTACGTGTTAAATCCACAAACGGCAAATTATTCTTCGCGCAAAAATCTGCGGTCAATTGGTTATACTCACTTAGCAACTGGTGAATAGCCCTAGGGGTGTAATAGGCATGACCAGCTTGCTGTTGAAATTCACATACGCCTCCCATCCAAAGTAAACTTTGCTCATAGGCAGACATACTGTCTTTATATAAACTTGTTTGACTTACAAAATACACTTCTAGCGATTGCAGTCTAGCTTCGGTCAAAATCAAATGCAATACTTTTTCATAGTTGCGCAACGCATATTCATGAGGAGGCAAAGTATCTATAAACGAAACGGCAGATTTTCTGTTTTCTCGCCAGCGTTGAAGTGTTTCACCCTTGGTGTCTTGCACCATCCAATCGACTTTTTTGTTTTGAAACCGATGATAAACTTGATGCAACAATTGGGTAAGTTTAAACTTACCCCACCACTTTTGCCGCACTACACTTCGCTGAAAAATCTCTTGCGCTCGGTCATCTTCAAATTCTGGGTTGTAGCCCATATCAAAGTTATTAGAATCTTTCAAAAACCGCATAGCATCATTCAACCCAACCATAAAAACAACGCCTTTCAAATCTTCTAACTGAGGCACATAATTCTTTAAATGCAAGTAATTATCAAAAGCCATTACCCCGCTCTTGCCTAAGTTGCCAATGATTACTTTTTGTGTCAGATTGTTTTTATTCAGCTCTTGCTGTAACAAACTTGTCCATGTTTCGCCATCGTCCAAATAAAGACATTCGGTAGTGCTGCCGCCAAGGCACAAATAGTTATGCGAGTCAGGCACAAATAAATCGCCTCTATAGCCTATTGGGTTAATCGTAAACGTTGATGCACCATTTACACCGGGGAAAATGCTGCACTCCGGCTGAAAAGTTTGCCGTAGATTTGGCTGCCACACCCACCATTTATTGGTCGGCATGTCTACCAGCCGCAATGCCACTTCTGCTAAAACTATACTCACGAACAAAGCTAGTTCGAGCAAGAGAAGTTTTCGGAGCATAGCTTTTATTGGCTTATAAATTCCCTCTCAACTCTTGTTCTCTTTCAATAGATTCAAACAAGGCTTTGAAGTTACCTTTGCCGAAACTCTTTGCTCCGCAGCGTTGAATGATTTCGTAGAAAACCGTAGGTCTATCCTGCACCGGCTTGGTAAACAACTGCAATAAGTAACCTTCTTCATCACGGTCTACCAAAATATTCAATCGTTTGATGGCTTCCATGTCTTCGTTAATATGACCCACACGGTTCCACACTTCATCATAGTATGTGTCCGGCACATAGAGAAACTCTATCCCTCTAGCGCGAAGTTCACCTACGGTAGTGATGATATCATCGGTAGCAACAGCGATATGCTGACAGCCTGCGCCTTTGTAAAACTCAATGTATTCTTCAATCTGCGATTTCTTTTTGCCTTCAGCCGGTTCGTTGATAGGAAATTTTACATAACCGTTTCCGTTGCTCACCACTTTACTCATCAATGCGGTATACTCTGTTGAAATATCCTTATCATCAAAGGTCAAGAGTAACTTGAATCCCATCACATCTTCATAAAATTTAACCCAATCATTCATGCGACCCAACTCCACATTGCCTACGCAATGGTCCACATGTTTTAATCCCACCGGCTTGATAGTCATTAATGATTTCTTGGGCATAAAACCCGGCATAAACGTTCCTTTGTAATTTCTGCGTTCCACAAACTTATGAATAGTTTCTCCGTAAGTTTGAATAGCCGAAATAACTACTTCACCATGCTCATCAGTGAATACTTGCGGCTCCATCTCACCTTTCGCTCCGCGGGATGTAGTGGCCTCATAACTCTTGCGCGCATCGTCTACCCAGAGCGCTAATACTTTTACCCCATCGCCATGTTTTGCATGATGTTGAGCAATTTCCGAATCGGGAAGAATAGACGAAGTTAAAACCAACACAATTTTACCTTGCTTCAACACGTACGAAGCACGATCGCGTACACCTGTCTCCGGTCCTGCGTAGGCAATCAATTCGTAGCCCCAGGCCGATTGATAATAGTAAGCGCTTTGTTTAGCGTTTCCGACATAAAACTCAATGTGGTCAGTGCCATTCAATGGTAAAAAATCAACCTCAGTTGTGGTTGTTACTTTTTCTAATGTTTCGGTGCTCATAATTTATGATTTTTAAATTTGACTAAATTTATTCTACCCAACTTTTATAATAGTTCGGCATTTCTATCTGCATAGAATCTTCGGTCAACCAAAGCGGCTTGAAGGTGTCTACCATCACCGCCAATTCTTTAGTTTCTTTTTTGCCGATAGATTTTTCTACAGCTCCGGGGTGTGGTCCGTGCGGAATACCAATCGGATGCAAAGTAATCATTCCGCGCTCCACATGTTTGCGACTCATAAAATCACCATCTACATAATAAAGCACTTCATCGCTGTCTACGTTGCTGTGATTGTATGGGGCAGGAATAGCCTCCGGATGATAGTCATACAAGCGCGGTACAAACGAACAAATAACAAAGTTATGTGCTTCAAAAGTTTGGTGAATAGGTGGCGGCAAATGCACACGACCCGTGATGGGTTCAAAGTTGTGAATGGAGAAAATGTACGGATAATGAAAACCATCCCAACCGATGGCATCAAACGGATGCGTAGCATAATGGTAAGGATAAAGCAAGCCCTGCTTCTTTACATAAATCAAAAAGTCGCCCTTCTCATCGTGCGTCACTAAGTTTTCGGGCGTGCGTATGTCGCGCTCACAAAAAGGAGAATGCTCCAGCAACTGACCGTAATCGTTTTTGTATCTGCGCGGATACTCGATTGGCGAAAAACTTTCGACAATAAATAAGCGATTGGCTTCGGTATCAAATTCGATTTGATAAATAGTACCGCGTGGCAACACAATGTAATCACCATAACCAAACTTCAACTCTCCAAACACCGACACTAATCGCCCGGTGCCTTCATGCACAAAAATCACTTCATCGGCATCGCTGTTTTTATAGAAATAGTCTTTGGTTGATTTGCGCGGAGCGGCCAACACGATATGACAATCGTTGTTTACCAATACTGGTTTTCTTGATTTGATGAAATCATCTTCTGCCGCCACATTAAATCCTAAATAGCAACGATTTTGCATGTTTTTCTGTTGCGCTATTTTAGGCGTAACATCAATAGGCTCATCAATTTTAGTGACCAACGTTGGCGGATAAGTATGATAAATCAGCGAATAAATGCTCGAGAACCCTTCGGTGGACACCAATTGCTCACTGTAAAGCGAACCATCCGGTTTTCTAAACTGAACGTGGCGTTTGGCTGGTACTTGCCCTTTGGATAAATAATGTGGCATAAACTAAATTTTCATCAAAACTATTCAGATTTCGAGGATAGGCAAATTGACTTTCGTCAGTTGCACTATCTCAAGCGCTCTAACCACCTAAATCGCCAAACATCCAATTGGTGTTTCATTTTCCTTGTCATTGACTTTCCTTCCATTTCCGCCAATTGATGTGTTCTGAAACTTGGATTGAGCGCCCATTTGAGCATCCGCTTCGGAAATGTAAGCGAACTGTAAGGAAACTTTCCCAATTGCAAAAATGGCTTTAGCAAAGTATAGATTTTTGTTTCATACTCTTTGCGATTATGGCCAAAGGTGATGGGCTCTAATGGCGGCATCACTTCTTGTCCGCGATGAAACGTGAGGTGCAAATCATCTCGCAAGGTTAATTTTTCGGCAAATGCAATGAGATTGTGCACGAGAGCCACTTCGCTAAACGACACCCCAACACAAATATCCGCCAGCACCAATTTTGGAAACAAACTTCGTTTAAACACAAAACAATCAAACCCAGGATGCGGCTCACCTAATTCGGCATACATCAGCGGCAATTCTGCAATATTGGAATATTTTGCCGAAATTCCTCTGCGGTTAATGAGCAAGGCATCTGACCCATCTTGCACCAGCTGCTGTACCGCCACGTAAAAATGAGGCATCAGGGAAATATCCATGTTCGTAAAAATGAAATAATCCGCTTGACTATGGTCGTAGAGCGATTGAAACACCTCGCGCATGAGCGGATATTTTTTGACATTTGGATTACTCAACACATCGCGCACGGAGCGGTTCAAATTGGGTAGACGAGTGAAAAAAGAAGGAATGACCTCGTGATCTTCAGGATAACAAATGGTGAAAAGTTGCACGTCCACTTTCCCTTTCGCTGTTTCAGCCGCATGGCGGATGGTTTCAAACGTAATGGTTTGGGCAATGCCCAACTCACTTTTAAGTGAAACCGATACTGGATTAATGATGTGCGCAAAAGTCATTGAGACAAACCTACACAAAAAATCAAAGCGTTTTGCGAAACCGCCCTTTGCGTTTATTTTCACCGCCATGAGCCAAACTATTTACGATTACTCTATTCATACACTTTCCAGACAGCCTTTTGATTTTTCGGCCTTGCGAGGCAAAAAGATTTTGGTGGTCAATACGGCCTCCGCTTGTGGGCTTACTCCGCAATATAAACAATTGCAAGAGTTGTACGAAACAACGAAAGATAAACTTGAAATAGTAGGCGTTCCTTGCAACGACTTCGCCAATCAAGAACCCAGCAGTGCCGAAGAAATTGAACGATTTTGTGAAGTGAATTTTGGCGTTACTTTTCCACTATTAGAGAAAGTAAAAATATTGGGTGATACGCCCCATCCTTTATATCAGTTTCTGACACAAAAAGCCTTGAACGGTTTGGAGGACAGCGAGGTAAAATGGAATTTTCAGAAATATTTAATCAATGAAGAAGGAAAACTGACTCATATATTTAGCCCGGTGATAGAACCATTTAGCGATGAAATTTTAAAAGCGGTTGGTCATGAAATTTAGTGAGGTAGTTGGACAATCTATAACCAAACAAAAAGTTTTGCCGCTGTTGCGTTCAGGGCGTTTGCCGCACGCCTTGATGTTGCTCGGCCCCGAAGGCAACGGCAATTTAGCTTTAGCCATAGCCATGGCCACTTACCTGCAATGCGAAAACCCCAGTGAAGAAGATGCTTGTGGAGAGTGTTCGAGTTGTCAAAAAAACCAAAAATTCATCCATCCCGATGTACGGTTTTCATTTCCGGTAGTAAAACCCGAAAAGAAAAAATCACCCCCAGTCAGTAAAGATTATATATTAGATTGGCGTAGTGCTCTAGCTGAAAATGTGTATTTGAGTTACAACGATTGGATGCAAAGCATTGGTGCTGAAAATCGCCAAGGAAACATCACTGCCGAGGAATGTCGCGAAATCATTCACCAACTGAATTTGAAAACTTATGAAAGTGGTTACAAAATTCAAATCATCTGGTTGGTAGAGTTGCTGGGGCAAGAAGGTAACATCTTGCTCAAGAGCTTAGAAGAACCGCCACCCAACACTATTTTTATTTTGATTGCCGAAAATGGGGAAGCTATTCTAAATACTATTCTCTCTCGTGTGCAGCTCATCAAAATGAGCGGCATCGAAGATGAAGATATTGCTCAAGCTTTGCTGCAACGCTTCGATACCGATGAAGAAACCGCTTTGCGCATTGCCCGAATTTCGGATGGCAATTTCAATGCGGCTTTGACTTATGCGCAGGGAGAAAACAAACCCTACGACCAAGTGTTGCGCCAATGGCTGTTGGCTTGCTACAACCTCAAACTCAAACCATCGGGGCAAAACACGGAAACTCTGCTCGGTTGGATTGAAGAAATGGGGAAAAGCGGACGCGAAAACCAAAAGATTTTCTTGAAATATGCGCTGTTTTTTATCCGTGAGTGTACATACTTGGCGCTGACCGGTGGTTCACAAAAACTATATGGCGATGAGTTAAAATTTGCCGGAGGATTGGCAAAACAACTGGGCGTGGAGCAAATAGAAACCATGGCCAAATTGATTAATGCTTTGCATTATCACATCGAGCGAAACGGAAACCCTAAAATACTTTGGATGAGCACATCATTTAAAATTGCGTCTGTGTTTAGTCGCCAAGAGGTGATAGTAGAGTAAGCCTAAAACAGAAAATTAAATACATTTCAGTTTTTATTTTAGTTTCGGGATTCGTTGCTACAATCAGCAACTGATAAAAACAATAACTGAACCGAAATAAATATTGATTATGGGTTGTGGAACAACAAAAGATGGAAAAGTGGCAGGATGCAGCTCAGGTGGATGTAGTTCAGGCGGCTGCAACCGCATGAATGTGATGGATTGGTTTGCGGATATGCCGATTTCATTCAACGAAAATTTCAATATCGTAGAAGTGAGTTTCAAGAGGGGTTCACGCAAAGGCTATTACAGAAATCCGACTCAGCTAGACTTAGAAAAAGGACAAATTATAGTAGTAGAAGCGGCTCAAGGTTACGATGTAGGCGAAGTGTCGCTCAAAGGTGAATTGGTGAAATTGCAAATGAAAAAACGCAAAATCACCGAGCGCGATGACACCATTCGCAACATTATGCGCATAGCAAACGAAGAAGACGTTAAAACACTCGAAGCCATTCGCGCCAAAGAAAAAGAAACGATGGTGCGTGCCAGAGCTATGGCTCGATCGATGAATATCGATATGAAAGTGGGCGACATTGAATTTCAAGGCGATGATAAAAAAGTAACCATTTACTACACCGCGGAAGGTCGAGTGGACTTTCGCGAATTGGTAAAGGTTTATGCCAAAGAGTTTAAAGTAAAAATTGAAATGCGTCAAATTGGAGCACGCCAAGAGGCAGCTCGTGTGGGCGGCATTGGCACATGCGGTCGTGAGTTGTGTTGTTCCACATGGTTAGTAGATTTTAAATCAGTTACTACACAAGCCGTGCGCTATCAAAACTTAGCCATCAACACTGAAAAATTGAGCGGACAATGCGGACGCTTGAAGTGCTGCTTAAATTATGAGTTGGACACTTACAACGATGCCTTGAAACGTTTCCCTAAAAATGCCGACAAAATAGAAACCGAAGACGGTGTGGCTTATTTGCGCAAAACAGAAATCTTGAAGCGTCAAATGATTTATGAATATCCCGAGCAACGCGGCAATTTTATTCGCTTAAGCATCGAAGATGTGAAAGAGATGATCATGCTGAACAAAAGCGGAAAAAAACCGAAAAACTTGGTTCAATTTGCCGTGACAGAAACAGTAAAAGTAGACGAAAGCAAACACGAAGACTTGGTAGGTCAAGTGACCTTAACTTCGCTAGAAGACAAAGCGCGGAAAAAGAATAAACCCAACCCAAATAACAATAACAAAAATAAGCCTCGACCTAAAGGGCCAAATCCTAATCAAAACATAGATAAGAAAAAGTAGTATGCCGTTTAAGTCACGTTCATTGCGCTTCGCTTCATTTCTATGGGTTATAGTTGTAGGCTTGTGCTTCGCTGGTTGCAACAAACACCGATTGCTAGATGAAGTACGTCCTATTGAGAATCATCAATGGAATTATGCCGATGTAAAATCGTTTGATGTAGAGATTTCGGACACTGCGCAAACCTATTCAATCTACATTAACCTCCGCCACTCGTTCCAATTTGAATGGCGCAACCTTTGGGTAAATATCACGACCACTTTCCCGAACGGAAAAGAATATACCAAACGCGTGAATTTATTGCTCAGCGAACCGGACGGACATTGGTATGGCGATTGCCTTGGCGACAACTGCGATATGCGCCTTGCTATTCAACAAAAAGCAATTTTTCCGCTGCCGGGCAAATACAACTTTAAGATAGCGCAAGACATGCGCCAAAACCCGATTGGCTATGTAAAAAGCGTTGGCCTTTGCATCGAAAAATCGGAAGAAGCACCAGCTGAATCTAATTAAATTTAGCCTATGAAAACAGTTTTGATAGCTCTAGTTTTAGTGCTGTGTAACGTTGTGCTTTTAGCGCAAGACAAACAAATCCCTGATAACTTTCAACGCACAGAACTTTACTTTGGACGAAACATCGGTGGGCACAAAAAAATGACGAACCGGGATTGGAAAAAATTTGTAGAAGACAGCATTATTATTCACCTCAGCGGGTTTACCATTTTGGATGGCAACGGCTATTGGAACAACCGCGGAAAAGCAGAAAGTGAAAAAAGCAAAGTGCTGATTTTAATTCACGTGAACTCTCCTGAATTTGATGCAAAAATCGAGCGTATTCGCGAAGCGTACAAAACTCGGTTCAAGCAAAATTCTGTGTTGCGAGTGGATTGTCCGGTGCGTACGGAGGAATAAACCGCCTCAACTTTAAACAATCAGCCCCAGAATTGAGTTAGACTTTCTATTTTTACCTTCGTATTCGTTTTAGTTTTCATATATAAAATAGTTCAATTATGGTGACCTTGCAATGGCTTCGGATGATGGAGCCGAAAGATGATCCGGTAATATATGCCATTCCTTTTTTCCTCTTACTTATTTCGATTGAGCTGTTTATCAATTGGCGCGAGCAACGCCATTTGTATCATGCCAAGGAAGCATTAGCGTCTATTGGTATGGGCTTAGGGTCTTTAGTCGTTAATGTTTTGATGAAAGCCTTAGCATTTGGTGTGATGACTATGCTCTACGAATTTCGCCTTTTCGAAATCGGATGGCATTGGTGGAGTTGGGTTTTGATGCTTTTTGCCGATGATTTTTCTTTTTATTGGCATCATCGTTTGAGCCACGAAATCCGTGTACTTTGGGCGGCTCATGTTAACCATCACTCCTCGCAAGATTACAACTTAGCCATTGCGCTACGCCAAAGTTGGGTAGAGCAGCTCTACAAATATGTGTTTTGGCTTTGGTTGCCACTCGTTGGGTTCGACCCGCTGATGGTGATGATAATGATGAGCTTTTCGCTAATTTATCAATACTGGGTACACACCGAGGTGATACGTAAGTTTCCGGCAGTTATCGAGTTTATCTTCAACACACCCTCTCACCATCGCGTCCATCATGCCTCCAACATTCGTTACCTTGACCAAAACCATGGTGGCATCCTAATAATTTGGGATCGCTTATTTGGCACTTTCACCGCTGAGAGCGATGAAGAGCGTCCGGTTTATGGCATCACGAGTAATATCCACACACATAGTTTATTCAAAATTGCCTTTCATGAATATCAAAACGTGTGGAAAGACGTCAAAAACGCCCCGAAATGGTCAGATAAACTAAAATATCTGTTCTATTCACCGGGTTGGAGCCACAATGGGCCGGATTTAAGGGCAAAATCACTTCGAAGAGCTTTGTCCGGCAAATCCTGAAAAAGGCTTGCACAAAAGCCTTGCTTTTTCCACATATCCACTTATATTTGCCATCCTTTTCGCCAAAGCGGAATTATTAGTGACCGGCAAAAAGGATTAAATCAATAGCAAGTGAAGGGTCTAAGGGAGTTTGAAATACCCTTTGTCGGGTTAAAAATAGGCGTACATGAGTTCGACTATGCTATTGATGGAAAGTTTTTCTCCTTCTTCGAAGGATCACCCATTG
>Ga0315903_10009462_pt1 | contig 11779 bp, 9 predicted proteins | sample LakEriMetagenome_7_FD_203524 | JGI IMG/M metagenome (GOLD analysis project Ga0315903, IMG submission 203524) | Freshwater fungal communities from buoy surface, Lake Erie, Ohio, United States - Buoy 2 MA119 | ecosystem: Environmental > Aquatic > Freshwater > Lake | place: USA: Lake Erie, Ohio...
ATCAAAATACAACGCTGGTTTGTCCTTAAAAATATTTGTTCTATATGTTGGTCTGGCAGACGCTGTGGATTGAGCAACATCTTGTCCTCCCGCCTTATCTGTCCAATATGCAACACTCTGTCCGTTTACTGTAATGTTGGTTGATGCAGTTGTATCTTGATATAAAGTATCAGGATCGTTAGCATCTAACCATAAAATACAGTTTTTTATATCTGTTGGAGAGGATATATTATAGGTTAAATTATCAATCTTCCATTTATTATATAGATATTTTTCAACTAGCTGTCTCTCTTGATCTGATAGTGTTCTATTATAGTAAATAAATTCACCAATAATAAAATTATTATGCCCTAAAAAAGTATAGGGAGAATTATAACCACTTAGAACTAGCCAACCATAGGAAGAACTCATATCTGCTGCCAACCCCACAGTACTAGATGGGGTTGCTAATTGTCCATTCACATATAATTTTGTAAAAGAGGAGTTTGTGCCACCTACTGTTTTTATCAAACTTTCTATTTTAGGAACAGATAGTTGGTATGGAGTATTATTATAGCCTAGTGTATTTGTACCCCCATATGTCACTGTATTGCCAGCATATCTTGATATTAATCTTAAAGCGTCTTGTACTCCTAAAGTAAATAATGTTGAACTAGTATTATTAACACTATAAGCTACAAAAAAACTAAATTCATGATTATTAGTAGTCAAAGATGGAGACTGTAAATAACTATTTATAGATGATTGAGTAAAGTCTATAGCTTTCTTATTAGACAATGTTCCTATCTTTGGGCGATTATCGTGATTCAGTTGAGATAGAAAAGTCTTTTCTTTTCCTTTGTCTTTTACATAGCCAATTTTATCACCAATATTTTTGGAAGTTTTATGTAAATTTCTATCAATCCCCCATTTTCTAGATAGGTATTGTTCTACTTTAGCTCTATTTTCAGCTCCTATATTAGTATTATATGTAATAACTTCTACTATTTTACCATTCATTACTATGCCACCAACGCCACCACCACCCTGATTACAATATCCTATGGTATGATAATTGCCTCCATTATATCCTAAGCCAGCTTGGGTCCATAAAACACTACCATCAAACCTAACAGTCATAGAAGACGCATCAGCTCTCATAGTTGTAATATGAACACCATTAGTAGGAATACCAACAGCAGTGCCTGTTGTTCTATTAGACGTAAATGCTCCAAATTGACTAGTATTTCCACCAGCATATCTATATATCAAATAATTCTGACTAGTTTGATATAATTCATAACTATTTGCATTATTAGGCTCAAATACAATATATACTTCTCCAAAATTAGGAAACGCAGCAGACAAATCTCCTATTAAGAAGTGATCGTCTGCACCATCAAACGTTATTGCTGGTAAGCCGTTTATAGTTCCAGAATAAGAAGGTCGATAAGATCCAATATCTTGCCTTGCGTGTCTATTATTGCCGCTTTTATCTCCCCAATATCCTATCGATCCACTAGATGTAGTCTGTGTATGTACACCTTGAATTCCCCACTTATTAGCTAAATATTTTTCTATCGAAGTTCTTTCAGAAAAAGATATTGTTCTATCAAAAACTATTATTTCTGCTATACTTCCTGGAAAATTATTATATGGAGTATCTCCTTCTTGTCCTATTTTTAATGTAGTATTGACTCTATCATAAGGATCAAAGTTAATAGAAGACACAGTACCAATGCCATTACCAAAAATACTTGCTTGTGAATTACTGTTAAATACCAAAGAAGCAATAGACCAATTATTACTATTAACAGGAAAATCTATGGCAATTGAAACAGAATTGGAGAAAAACGCTAATACTGGACCAGGATTTTGATAAATGCCTCTATACGTACCAAAAGAAATAACTCTACCGGCATTAATCGAAGTGCCGTTGTATTTACAAACAACAAATACAGATTGACTAATTTGCGAAGTAAGATTTGTTAATAAAGCATCATTGGTTCCATCAAAATTTATAACGTTTAAATTATTTTCGTTAATTGATATAGTGGGTCGATAATCAGATATTGATTGAATTGCATGTTTGTTGTTTCCACTTTTATCTTGCCAAGTTCCTACAGAACTAATACTAGAAGCAGCATCAAACAAACGACCCATACCCCATTTACTAGCCAAATAAGATTCTATTCTTGCTCTGTCTGTAGCCGATAGATCGGAGTTGTAAATTATAATTTCACATATATGTCCATTGATAACATTGTTATTGGCAACACCAACACTTTGTGTTCCAGGGTCCGCACCAATATAATTGTACGTGATAGCATATGGAGTTGTACTGGATTGTATGGTATTTGCGGATTCTCTTAAAGATGTGCCGGACGCATTTCTATTGAGAGATATTAATAATGGATCTATATTAACTCCATCAGATAGACCATATACAACAGCCGTAGTTCCAGGAGTAAAACCCCCATATGATGCTCTAAAACGACTAGCAGAAGAAGATGTAAATAAACTAGCTCCATATCCAGTAGGGCTATTTCCTGCCAGAATAACATGCCATTTATTAAATTCATAATTTGCTCTGGTTACAATAAATATTGTTTCAGTTGTTTGAGAAGGCATTCCAGATAAATTCAAATAATCATTCCAGCCATCAAACAATATGGCAGATTTACTATTTGTGACAGATGTTTGATACATTGGCCTATTATCTGTAGACGGGGCTCTTGCAGTAAATCCAGATGCCTTGTCCACCCAGGAACCTACTAACTGCCCACTCGCTGTAACAGGATTAGTTCCGTCAGTATTTTGAAACAAAGTAGAAATATCACTACCGTCCCACCATGCTACACATCCACTGATATTTAATGGAGAATTGACCGGTGTGACCAATGCTGCATCTGTTTTATATAGTGTCGTTGAATCACTAGCGTCTAACCATAAAGAGCATCCACTAATACCCGTAGGAGATGCTACTGCGGTAACGGGTCCAGCACTAGTATTATATAGTGTAGACGAGTCTGAGCTGTCATACCAGCTTGAGCATCCACTAATACTAGTAGGAACAAAACTATCTGCGACTGTTACAGATCCTTGATAGTCGGTGGTAAATAGTGTAGATTCATCAGTAGCATCTATCCAAACCTTGCATCCAGGTAATTTAGTTGGATTAAAGTCTAAATTATCATCATTATTATTTGATGGAATTAAATTTCCCATAAATTATCCTTATAAGATTTAGAGTAGTACTGATGCTTCTCTAAATGCTTGGTTTATTTGTTCACTACTAAGTCCTAACGAGGCACCCAAAGTATTTATCATAGGATGATCACGCTCTACATAAGGAGCATATTCCCACTGAACTTCTATTTGTGCTTTTAATAAGGGGTCTGGTATCTGAGAGATAATATCGTATATTTGATTCATTGAAAAACCATTGTTTACTAGCCATAGTCTAATTTGTGTGGCAGTAATCGTGGACGGAACTGGTATTTCTTGGGATATCTTACTCCATCCCGCTGGTAGCTGGTCGTCAGGAATTAAACTAAAACCTTCTGGAGCTTTCCAACCAAGCGGTAAATCAAGTCTTAAAAATGTTTCGACTGCTCCATCGGCGTCTCTTACTAAGGCCCAAGACTGTGTTAATTCGCTTATCTGTGGCGGCATAGCTGGCGTTGTAGTCGGAGGAGTTGGACTTTCTATCACAGATTCTGGTGTTACTTCCGGTGTGACTTCTGGAGTAGTTTCTTGAGATGCTTCCGGAACAGGCGTCGTTGTGATTTCTGGATCTGGTACGATCTCTGGAGTATTTGTAGGATCTGGAACAATTTCAACAACTGTCTCAACAGTAGGCTCTGGTGGAGTATTAGTGTTGTCTATTTCTAGATTATTATCAAATTCATTCATTAGTTTAGCTCCATACTGTAATTCTTACATAGCCATCTCTGCCATTACCACCGGCACCACTATTAAAACCATTAGCAGATGCTCCTCCTCCAGCGCCACCGCCTCCGTATATGTGTCCATTCGAGCCACTACCACCAGCGGCTGTGGTAGAAGCATTACCTCCACTAAGCGTTGTTGCAAAATTAGCAACAAGAAAAATAGACTGCAAAGATGGATTGGGTGGTCCTCCAAAATTTGTTGCTCCTCCATTATATGCTACATTACTTGCAGAAATCCCTCCTCCTCCCGGACCGCTCATACCAGCAAATCCGTTACTGATACTAATCATACCAGCTTGTGCTGTAATGCTTGAACTTCCACCCGCTGTTGCTTTAAAATAATCCGAATTATTGCTAACAAACGACCCACCTGTTCCAGCAGATGCGGTTCCTCCGGATCCTCCTAATCCATTTGGTGCTATTATATGTGATGTATAAATACCACCTCCATTAAAAGCAACAGAAGACCACAAAGGAGGACTCGTTCCATTATTACCATCCGTATTGTCTGTAGTTACCGCAGCGCCTCCTGCTCCGCCAACAGGAACAAAAACACCCAGCGTAAAAGACGTTAAATTAACTGTTGAAGTTGTCATAATCGAAGCACTACCACCAGCACCTCCTCCTCCACCGAACCTTGCTGTTCCTGCTGCTCCTCGTCTGCCACTACCTCCTCCTCCGCCGGAACCAATAGCAAGAATTTCTAAAAATTTAGCAGAAGATGGGAGTGTCCATGCCCATACTCCAGATGAGCCTGTAGCTGTGCTTGGAGCGCTATTAACGCCGAACTCATAAACATTAGCAAAAGTAAAATCAGTTGGATTATAGGCTTTAATAACCCCTGCTGTTCTCCAAAGCTTATTAGAATCATCATAAAATAAAGTAATAGATTCGTTAGGAGATAGAATAACATCATTATTATTAGAAACTAAGATTTTATTCGTAGAAATACTAAAAGAAGATAAATTAGCTATTCTAATATCATAAGATCCAACGTTAAACAGGGTGAAGATCTTGTCCTTGATACCTACTAATCCTGTTATGGTTATTACAGATGAACTAGTAAGTCTGATTATATCATAATTTTTGGGTAGAGAAAGATTGTCGGTGTCTACAGTTAAATTAATAACAGGATATACTGAGGAATCATATCTTGTATTATATGCACTAAATATGCCATTGTTCATAGATCCCCACCCCAAGCCATAACGTTGAAAGTTTCCGCATTTGCTGTAGATGCTCTTAGAGTATTACCAGAGGGCAATACAAAATTATCATAACTTTTATATGTTCTATAAGCCGTCACACTAGATGATGGTATAGTGGCCGGTATAGGAAACTCATCAAATAAATAATTGGTGGTTCCGTCAAAAATGAATAATCTAACCATACCAGAAGTCACAGTACCGGCTGCTTGTATAGTAATCTCATTAATCTTAGTTCCAGACGAACCAGCAACAGCAACGTTAACTAGAGTTCCTGTTCCATTAAGATTTGTGTTTGCAGTAGATATTGTTGCTATTCCTAGTCTTGGAGATGATGCAAACTGTGGTGTTGCTGCCATTGTTATTGATCCTTATCTATAATTTGACCATAAAAATAAATTATTTGTGCTTTGTGAATTAGCTGGTGCTATTCCTGATAGTGATGTTATGGTATTTTGTAAATTTTGTATATCTTGTATAGTGTGTTGATGACCAGATAGTGCTACACCGCTATTATTAATACTTAAATTAAGAGTTGATATACTATTAGCAGATATATTATTAAGAGTTGCGTTCGATCCATTAATAACTCCACTTACTACTGACACATCATGATTACTGTCTACTAAAATAGTATCCCTAGAACCAGATACATTAATAGACCTACCTAGTAGTGCGTTTTTATAGGCTATGCTCATGTACGGTCCTTATTTTAATAGAATAACAAACATCTAAAACATTCTGCGGCAGAATGTCGATTAAGCCATAAGTACTTCAACCGATCCGGAGTCTCAAAGATTTCCATTCTGTTTCCTATAATAGCTGTACCAGCAGCATAGGGATAAACACCAGCACCATGTATAATATTAGTATTTATATCCAAATAATAACATCTAAGAGTAACTTCTTTAGTAAAATAAATTCTATCCTGTCCATCATATATATACATACTACCAGTAGTAAGAGTTTCTGACTGAGGACTTACAACCATAGTTTCCCAAGTATCGGTATTTAAATTAAGTCTATCAAAACCAGACACTCCACCACCTCTAGCCACAAACATAAATCTACCTCTCTTAGATAGATCAGAAGATCCTTGATTCCAATTAAGTTCTATGCCTGTACCTCTTGCTGGTATGCCTAAAATAGAGTAGGTAGTATTGGCAGTAACAGCTGCTGTAGTAACCGCAGCAGAAAATGTAAGAGTATTACTAGTATTTGAAGAAATTGTCGCCTCCTGATTCATACCAGTACCGCTAGTAAACCTAACTCTTCTACCAGCAAAAATATTGACTACCCAGTTTTTAGAGGTGTCCTGTATAGTAGTTGTGCTTTGTGTACCGGTTGCTAAACCACTATCGATTGCGCCAATAGCTGGAGCTGTTGATATAACATATCTTGACACTCCGTTAACAGGGGCTGTGCCAGCCGCTTGAAAAGTCAAGGTATTGCTTGTATTAGATGCTATTCTAAAGGCCTGTACAGTATTAGTAGCAGTACCAGGAGTTGTTTGATTCGTATTCATATATACAATATATCCAGCCCACTGATTGGTTGTCCAGTTTTTAGCAGCATCTACAAGAACAGAGGTTGACAGAGAATTAAATACAGCATTGGCGGTCGGAGTACCACTCATGGTATAAGTATAAGTAGTAGTAGATGTAACAGTTATACTTGCAGTAATATTATATAGTGTTGCATCTGCTCCTGTTGCGCCTAAATGAGTGATAGACTGGCCGGTTTTAAAATTATGAGGTACTGTTGTCGTAACCGTTGCAACAGTACCAGAGCGTGTTGTAGAAGTTATTGGAATAGCATAATCACTACCATATCTAGCCGATCCAATTCTGCAAAGACCATTTTCGTATTCTCTGCCATAAGACATAGAATCTCGTTCTAAATTATGTACCACCATAGCGGCCTGTCCGCCATACATAACAAATAGTTTATCGGAATCTCCTTGTATTCTATATGTTGACGTGGAATCTGGATTAGTATTCCATAGAGGACTAACTGTCAGTGTGGTACTACTATTAGATACAACACTACGCTGTTGTCCTGCTCCAGTACCTGATGTAATGTACACTGACATATTTTTCCATCTATCTACTCCCCATGATTTGGTCGAGTCAACAAGTGTTGTTGCGGTCGCGCTGGTTGTGGTTCCTGCATCTAATCCTTCTATAAAATATCTAGAGGTCGTATCAGGTGCCGTGCCGGTCGCTGACCAAGTAAGCGTGTCTACGGTATTAGATACTATCTGACGCAATTGATTTTCACCAGTACCGCTATAGATTCTAATATAATAACCAGTAAATTGATTAACCTTCCATTGTTTTGTATTATCCACCAAAGTAGTAGTAGTTCCTGAAGTTGCAACACCCTTTTCCCATATTGTAGAGTTTTCTGTTTGTCTTTCTATAGTAAGGTCTGTTGGTGTACCGCTAGATAAGTTCGTAGTACTTCTATAATACCACGTATCTGCTGCAATATCATAATAAGCTGAAATGCCTGTAGCATATGTATATAAAAACACGCCACCGGATTGTACCATAAATCTTGATGTAGCATCTGGCTGTATTATCCAGTTAGTATCAACTGTGATGGTAGAGCTTTCTATGCTATATACTGTTTGGGAACCAGCGGTAGAAGATATAGCAGTAGCAAGTGGTGCCATAGCATCCCATGGATTAGTAGCAAATAAATTCACATCACCAAATGTTAATGTATTATTACTGTTGTAGAGTATTTTTCGTACTTGACTTATACCAGAACCATATGTAATTCGTACCTGATAGCCTACCCACTGGTTAACTGTCCAATTTTTAGTTGAATCTGCGATCTGTAATAGGGATGTAGTAGAAGAAACAGCTGTGGCTACTCCGGAATCCGCAACAACAGGATCCGAAACCGCCGTAACTACTCTTTGCTGTCCAGCTCCTGTGCCAGATACGATACGAACATCAAAACCTTTTAAAATTTCTCCATAATGAGCAGAAGATACTATACTGTTGGCACCAGCTGATATAACGCGACCATAATATCCTATAGCGCCAGCAAATCGCATACTTGTGGCTGTAGTGGGCGTATAAGGAGGATTTGCCAACTGTAGATACGTATCAGTAATGGTATCATATCTCCAAAAACTGTTCGTACCTATAAGGTAGTATATGTATCTACCATGATTTGGATGATAAAGACTATTATCTGCTGAACACGCAGCACTCACTGCTGAAGAATTGGCAGGGGCGAATCTTAGCCATTCCCATACTGGAAGGTCTACTTGTGTTCTAAGAGTATTAACTAAAGTCATGTTCGGTTCCTATTTTGAATTGATTATTATGAAAAATCAAGCTTACTACGTATGCCATTAGCGTATGCGTTTCTTGCAATGTCTACAAATTGTTGCAATCCGTGTCCTGCTATTGCTGCAACGTTGGTTACTGTGGATACCGCTACAGTACCCTGCACGTTAGTTGTTGGCATAACTTCTACGGACACTCTTTGTCTATTAGCCACATCGACTACTGCATTGCTTTCCAAAAGCTTAACCATTCGCCTTAGCAAAATAAGAGACTCTTCACTGGCGAGTTGATTGCTCGATATCTGATCGCTAGAAATCGTAACTGGTGCGCTATTCTGATTATTAGCTTGTCCGTTTTGATTATTTCCTATAATATATGCCATAATTAGCCTTTAATTGATGCGTAATAAAAGAGGATACAGTTTAAAATACACCAACTAAATAATGATCCAATTTTGATTATCACTCACTAAATCTATAGAAATATACTGATTAAGTATACTAATAATAGCTTGATTATCTATAGTTTGTCCAGCCTGTGGCACTACATATAACGGCCCATTGCTCAAGTTCTTAATCGTATATCTATTATTGTTACCAATAGCAGATGGCATAGTAACGGTCAAAGATGATGCTGTAGCTACATAGATATAATCCGTTTGTGAGGTCGCTGCTGCCACTACAGAGGACGTTATTGTATTAATGCTTCTTCTGGCCCTACCAGATATAAAAGACACATATTCGATCACAGCGCCAGAAGGAGGAGGGTTATTAAAGTTAACGCTAGTTCCATCAACAGCAGTAAAATCTCTGTTTAAAACTAATTTAGACCCATTTTGATAGATATCTATTCCTCCAACATCATAACCTCCAGCAATATTAATGCCACTTAAATTATTAGTAGTAACATCAATAATATCTCTAGATATTGTGGCACTATATTGGTCTGTGGCAGCAGTATATGCATTACCCGTGATAGAGGCCAAAGCCCTATACTCAACAACGTTACCAGATGGAATGGGCTGCGTCATAGAAACAGTCAAACCATTAGTGGCTATATAATCTACTCCATCTAATAGCTTCACACCGTTTAAATATATATCAATAGCACCAGATGTATATCCTCCAGGAATAGAGAATACTATTTGAGAAGTAGTGGTATTAAAAACCCCTTTAGTGCTCCTATAATTTGAATTAACGGCTTGTAAAGAGTTCCAAGGGGTAACTCCGTCGCCTATTTTTAAACTCTGGGCTGTGGTATCATATCCAGCTTCTCCAAGAGTGAGTATAGGATTAGAAGCCACCCATCCTAGAGTAGTATCTGTACGAAATTGAGTATTAGACAACTGAGGATAACTAACAGAACTTAATAGTCCTAAATATTCTATAACGCTACCAGAAACAGCTGGATTGGTTAGGGTAAAACTAGATCCATTAGTCGCAACATAATCTGCGTCGGATATTAATTTGGTACCATTATAAAATACATCTAATGATCCTGGAACATATCCTCCAGATACATTAAATGTACTCTGTATTCCGGTTGGATAAATAGTAGATTTAATTCCTTTATTATTCAGTGCTAGTAGATTGTTCCAAGTTTGAACACCATCTCCAATTTTAAGCACCCCATTAGTTGTATCAAATCCTGGTTCTCCTAGCGCTAATACAGGATTAGATGCATTCCATTGAGTTGCTGTACCTTTTCGTAATGTTATTGTTGTATTGACTGGCATATGTATAATGGTCCATGGTCATTTTATTTAATGATAACTTGCTATCTAATACATAGCAAACTATTTAATTTATTTTCTACGTCGTTGCCAAGTCTTGCTAATAATGTAGCTTTTATTTGTTCATCAGTTAAACTATCTAAAGACTGATATGTATTTCCAGAATATAAAAATATCGGTATAGAAGCTGGTCTTATAAAAGCTTTAATTATATTATTGTTTGTATCATCAATCAACAAAACATGTAATTCATTTGCTGGCTGATCTACGTAACCTCCAGAAATATGCTTCACTTTCATTATAATTTGACTGGGTAAATTTACTATTATATTTTTATTCATATGTACAACTTCCATCATTAAAATTTGCTTCTGGATTATAGTTATTAGCCCAAGAATATGTGCATCCAGGAATTATACATCCATAATTATAGTTTGCTACAGGATCATATGCCGCATTACCTACTGTGGTACATCCTACATTATATGTAGAAACTAAATCGTTAGTAAATCCATAGGTTCTTTTAGTTTTTAAGTAAATTTTCATAATTTCATTAGTAGATAAAGTTCTATTATAGAGAGCTGTACGTCCTATATTCATACTAAAGCTAGTGTCTCCTATTTGTATAGGAGAATCATTGGTGTTGACTGGGTACTGTGGAGCAGCGGTTCTATATATATAAAGCTTATTATCATATCCAATATATAAATAATGATTAAATCCTGATATCAAGTAGTCATAGGAATGGGCAACAAAATTCCAGCCCAGAACGCTAGGATAAAATCCCATGCCGTTTCTATCCACAGTCTGAAAATCACCAAGTATAGGATTGCCCCCGGTCCACTCAACGATTAGGCCATAATTATAGAATGCTGGCTTACCAAATAAAACCCTATAACTATAGATTTCTTCATAATTAAATTTAGTCCATATAATTTGTGTAAAATTATTTGTCATATCTAGAGAGTTATTATGACTAACAAGAATATTATTATTTTCCAGTGGCAGACTTGGACCATCTAAAGAAATACTAGAAGAAATAGTTCCATGGTTATTATATCCACTTAAATCATAAATAATATTTGATTCATCCGGATGAAAACTATTCGTATTAGCTGGATCAAAATACATTACTAACCCATCACTGATAATGGGATCATATGCATTACATGTATTTGCTTTTACTTTATTGCCATTAAACATAATATACCGTATATAATAAGAATATTAACTATTAATATGATTATGGTGTTCCTCCGTCCACAAACTGAATCGTAATATTACTAGTTCCATCAAAACTAGCTCCGTTAATAGTACGAGCAGTTTGTAGAGCGGTAGCAGTGCTAGCATTGCCAGTAAGAGTCCCCACAAAACTAGTACTAGTAACACTACTCAATCCTGCTAAAGTAGTAGATGATCCACCAAGACTTATACTAGTAGAACCTACTGTAACCGCACTATTTTCTAGTTGAGTATTGCCAACACCACCAGTTTTAATGCTAACAGCCCCAGCTGTTACACTAAAATCACCACTATCAAAACTAGCTATACCAGCCGAAGATGTGGTGGCAAGACTATGAGAACCTGGGGTTACGCTAGTAACAC
>Ga0315903_10009464_pt1 | contig 11779 bp, 16 predicted proteins | sample LakEriMetagenome_7_FD_203524 | JGI IMG/M metagenome (GOLD analysis project Ga0315903, IMG submission 203524) | Freshwater fungal communities from buoy surface, Lake Erie, Ohio, United States - Buoy 2 MA119 | ecosystem: Environmental > Aquatic > Freshwater > Lake | place: USA: Lake Erie, Ohio...
CCTCTTCGACGTAATCCACGGCGGCATCATTCATCCGCTCGCGCAAAGTCTCGTCGCTTGTGTACCAGATGATGAAATTCTGGATGGCATCTAATGCCTGTTTCTGTTCTTCACTCACGTTCGCACCTCGCTTTTTCCTAGTTAGTAAAACAATCTTAACAATGACTCGACAATAAGCTCGCGTTCGCACCCTGTCAAGGGGTTCAAATCGCCTTTCAATACTTTTTAATATCCCTTTTTGCTAGGCTTTTTCAGCACGGGTACGCACCCAACCTGAAACCCGTTCGCACCGGGAAAAAATCCCTGTCAACCTAAAAAGCCCGGTAAAAAATACTCGGCGGCGCGTTCGCACCCGGACAAAACAGGCAAAAACCTAGTAAAAAAGGGGGGCGGTATCGTCCCGCCCCAAAAACCTACCCGGAAAACCTAACCCCGCAAGCTCTCGAAAATGTAGCCGCTATCGTCGCGGGGCATATCAGGATAACGGGCGGCGAATATGGATAGCCCTGCCTCTCTGCAAAGGTCTACCCGCTCGCGCAAGCTCAACCCCGCCCATACGTCATGAGCTTCATTCCATTCAAGCTCCGAAAAGTGATCGTCATCGAGCACCGGGTAGCCGTCTAGCTTTTCGAGTATGGCTTCAGCCTTCGCTATGGCTTGCGCGTCGTCCTCATGTATCCCTATCCACTCAACCCAACCGCAAGCCCAATGACGCTCGCGGACGACTTGCACGGTTTCAGACTCGCCGCCGATAAGCGCAAGGCCGCGCTCGAAATTCGACCGGGTGAGGGCGTCCGAGTCTCGGTTTTGGGTTAGGAATATGCGATAGCCCGGCCACACTTCACCCGCATAATTCTCGGGGTGCTTCCATTGTTCTAGCTTCGTTTTCATTGTCCCGCCCCCTCTCAATTAAAAAACCGTGAAGCAATGCCGCGCCCGAATTCGCGGACAAAGTACGCCCGGAGCCAATCGCCGCCCGATATGTAGCCCTTTGGGGTTTTGTAGGCTTCGCGGATTGTGGTGAATCCGTAGCCGTGCGGGGGTGTGGTGAATGCGGCTTTTTCTTGCTCTTTAATGCGGCGGGTTAGGTTGGCTTGAGCTTCTGCCGCGTCCTGATATTTAAAAGGCTCCCGATTAGCCCGGACATACTCGCCGCGCTCGTTTTGCCACTCCACAAAGTAGACCGGAGAGGGCATGGATGACTCGCGGATATAGTCCCATAAGGCATTGGCGCAAAGTCTAGCAACCGCCGCCCGGTATTCAGTCGGGAAGTATTGCCCGGTTGTGTAGTCAATTCTAATCCTATGCGCGGAACCCATAACCGGACGCGCCTTGCATCTCGGGCACCATGCGGTGGCCTCCCCGGATAGGTTAGCCGTTGTCCCCGTTTTCACGGGTGCGCTGTATTTCGCGCCGCAGTTACATTCCCAATCCCGCACGGTTTCAATCTTGACCCGGCTACCCCGTGTCGCTTCGATCAAATTAAGCCCCGAGATTCCGGAGGCCGTTTCGACCTTTCGCAATAATGTTTTTGCGTGATTCAAGTCTTGCGTGATTGAGCGCGATTCGGCGCGATAGCTTGCCGCGTCTCCATAATTGGCAAAGTCTAGCCCCGGCCGTTGGCCTATAAATTTTCGCAAGGCGGCGAGGATGGATACTTTGAGGGTGTCGCCGGTCTCGTGAGTTGAGGCGGCGAAAATGTTTTGAGTTTGCATTGGCTTTTTCCTTTGGTGAGGTTGGATTGGTTTATTTGAGTTTGGCTAACAGTTTGACGCGAGCGGTGCGGGCGGCTCCGAGAGCTTCCCCGAGTAAGTCATCCGCACATTCGGACAAATAAAGGTTATCGGCTCCGGGGTAGTTGCAGTCGATACCCCAAAGGCTTGCGGCATGATCGTCTAGACAAATATCGTCCACCCAAACGGACAAAACCACGCCCACATATTCCCATTCGCCACACTTCCACGCGGCGATATCGTCCGGGCTGTAGCAGTCGAAGTCATCCGGGCGGGTTGTTTCGTCGCGGTGAATTGTGGCGCGAATTGTGAAGCCCTCCCATTCGATAGCCTTAAAATCTCCCGGCATAACGTGAACAGAAAAGGCGGGGAACATGGGTAGAAATTGTCTCGCTAGTGATTCGGCTTGCATGGTTTAGCCCTCTCTCGCATTTTTGGCGATAGCGTTAAAAGCCCGGAAGTATTCAAGCGCGGCGCGGTAGTCATCACACCGCACTTTGTCGTGTATCTCCCCGGCGGCGTTTCGGACGTTGGCGGAATACCAAAGGCCAGACTTTTCGAGCATGGTTTCCCACCCGTTTTTGTATATTTTCACGCGGGGTTTCATTGTTCGCCCCCCTTACACATATCCTCGCGGATTATTTCGTACCAGTTATTTTCATAGGGATAATCGAGGGCTTTTTTATGAGCCTCATTTAATGACCCGGCGACAATTGGGAGCGTGAAAATTTCACCGTTCACAATGTGCCGAAATCGGACATAAAAAACATTCTCGCGCTTCATTTTTATTGTTTGCATGGTTTAGCCCTCCATCGCTTTTTGGATTGCGGCGCGAGCATCTGCCGCGCTCCGGTTGAAACTATCTTGCATTGCCCCGGCAAGCTGTCCCGCCTTACGCAATAAAAACTCGGCATCTTGCAAGGCTTCGAGCAAGTCCGGTGCAGCACTTATGAGCCGGGCATTCTGGACACATTCCGCCGGGGCGACGGTTTCGCCCTTTTCCATCGTGTAACAGATAGCTACAGCACCATGTGCCGCCGAATCAACTGTTAGTTGCCCGTATGGTTCTGCCGTGTTGTTTTGCACATTCCACGGGGCGGGGGTGTAGGTTGTTTTGCTCATGGTTTAGCCCTCCACTCTCGGCACGATGACGTTACCCGGCAAGACTTCGAGAAAATCCCACAAGCGCCACTCGCCTATCAGTTGCTCGATCTGCTCTTGACTGCGACGGGATGCGGCACGGTGGAGCGCGGCAAGGCGGCGGGCGATATTCGCAGAGGGTGCGAGGGATGCTGTGAGCAAGGCTATTTCGCGTCGCTCTGATTTATTCAGGTTTAGGCTTTGCATGGTTTAGATGCTCCGGGTTAGGCAATGAACCGCGCCGCAGATGTAGAAGCATCCAACGGCGACCAAAAAACCCCCGCCGAATATGGCGGAAGACTCGACCCCATGAGCGACGCCCATGAAGCCAACAAAGCTAAAAAACGCGCCGCCCGTGAGGTTGGCAATGTGTACTAGTTTCATTCTGTGTTTTCTCCGGGTTAGTTTTTGCTCGACCCGGACATTAAATAACTTTTCTTTACTTATTGGAAGCCCCCCGGCGCGACTATTTAGTGACTTTTTTTGCCTAGTATCTTGCCGGGCGGGGGCTTGTTCCAGTTGTTCCAGAGGGGCGAAAAGTCTGGAACAAAAAAAGTCTAATAAAATCAAGGGCTTACCGAAAGTTTGTTCCAGCTTTTGTTCCGTGATTCTTATACTCTGGAACGGCGAAACGGCGAGGGGGGCGGCGTAACTTGTTGTTTTTATTAGAATTTATAGATAATAAGATAAGAGAAAAAAGAGAGAAAAAAGGGAATTTTAAAAAACGAACGGTTTTCAAATTAATTTGGAGCTTTTTAACGCGCCGCGCTCCCTTGCCTCTCTTGCCTGATTCTCTCCGGGTTTTGCCAGACCCCCCCGCGTTTTTACTGGAACATGGAACAAAACCCGGTTTTTCCCTGATATTTCAAGGCTTTAGCTTGTTCCGCTAGAATCTACATCTGGAACAAAGCTGGAACACGGCCATTTATTTCCTGATATTTCAAAGCCTTACGTTGTTCCACGCGGTTTATTCGCGTGGTTTTCTCGCCACATAATCGGGCGCGGTTCTGCGGGGTCTAGGCTACGTCTGGACTAGGTTGGCGCGGTACGTTCGCGCTCGCCGGGTTGGGTCTCGCCGCGCATGGTGCAACCGGGTACAGCTTGAAACAGATACGCGCCCCTCGCCTCTCGCGGTCTCGCCGCGTCTACCCCGCCCCCCTCGCCAATCCCGGAACCCGGCCAACCTGACCCCCACCGTACCCCACCCCGCCGCGCACAGTTGGGACTCCGCTGCGTCGCCCATCTCACTTTGATCCGCACAAATCACCACGCATTTTTCAAAATCTGGCTGGGCCGACCCCACCCCCTCGCTATAAAACACCCCCCGGTATCCAATTTGGTACCATGCCCAAAATTCGTATATATTTCGCAACAATGCAGCCGCTAGTCCCTGACATCGAAGAGAACCTTGCTCTCCCGGCAAACGCGGCTGAGGCGCTACCGGACCTGTCCCCGGCTGAAGAATTGGACATGCGGGCTAGAACCATCAAGTTCATATCGGACATATCGTGCCAGCCCATCATCCCGACCGAATCTGACAGCGCGTCCGCACAAGAATTAGCCCGCGAAATGATCGAGAACCCCAAGGTCCGACCTGATTTCGCCAAGTATCCGAACGAAACCATCGCTTTGTATGCGGGGTTAGCTGCCCGGTACAACCACATGATCGTGGAGGAGCTATCTGACCTGAAGCTCTACGTGGTGAATAAGCTGTTTGAGGCAGCGGAGCAGGCAGATGACCTGAAAACGCGCATCAATGCCCTCAAAGCCTTGGGCGAAGTGGACGGGATTGACGCATTTAAGAGGCGTAGCGAGGTTACGCACATCATCAAGCCGATTGAGGAAGTGGAAAAGGAGCTTCTCTCGGTGCTGGAAGGCATTGAATACACGGTGATCACTGAAGAAAACGGTGCATCACGTGGGTGATGTGGTTGGATTTAAGGGGAAGAAGCCAAAAAAGGCTGTTGAAGCCGAGGAAGAAGTCGCAATCGTGGCTTGTGGGAACTGCGAGCAACCGACTTTTTACCTTTCGACAGATGGCAGAGTGTATTGCGAGGAGTGTTTGTACCCCGTTGCAGCACTTTGGACTCAAACAGACGAGAAACTTAACCCAAATCCCCCACCTCCTGTCGCATGAGCCTGCAACTTACACCTGACAAGCTGCAAAAGCTGAAAGCAGCCCTGCCGACGATGCCGGACAAAGAGAAACGGCGCGTGGCTGAGCTATTAAAGAACTATCAGCAGCAGATTACGCAGGCCAAGGGTAAGGAATCGTTCCTCGACTTCATTAATCATGTGTATCCGGGCTACAAAGTGGGGCCGCACCACCGTCGTCTGGGCAAGATCTTCGAGGAAATCGCGTCGGGTAAGAAGAAACGGGTCATCGTCAACATCGCCCCGCGACATGGCAAGTCGGAGATGATCAGTTATCTCGCTCCTGCGTGGTTTCTAGGCAAGTTTCCCCAGAAGAAGGTCATCATGGCGTCCCACACTGCGGATCTCGCGGTGAACTTTGGTCGTCGGGTGCGTAATTTGGTGGGATCGGAGAGCTACCGTGACATTTTTCCTCAAGTCGAGCTTCAGGCCGACAGTAAAAGTGCTTCTCGTTGGGGCACAAATTTTAATGGCGAGTATTTCGCTATTGGTGTGGGCGGTGCTCTTGCTGGTCGCGGTGCCGACCTCTTTATTATTGATGACCCTCACTCTGAACAAGAAGCTAAACAGGGTCGTGCAGACGTATTCGAGCCAGCGTGGGAGTGGTTCCAGTCAGGACCGGTCCAACGACTAATGCCGGGTGGTGCGATCATCGTGGTGATGACCCGATGGAGCAAGATGGACCTGACCGGCAAGATCGTGGATCACATGACCCGCGAAGACGGGGCAGACCAGTGGGAGGTCGTAGAGTTCCCGGCCATATTAAATGAGAAACCGCTCTGGCCTGAGTTCTGGGGCATTGACGAGTTGCTGGCGAAAAAGGCCAGCATGGATGTGCGGTATTGGCAGGCCCAGTACATGCAGCAGCCGACTTCGGAGGAAGGCGCTCTTATTAAAAGAGAGTGGTGGCAGGTCTGGGAGCCAGAGAACCCCCCACCTTGTGAGCACATTATTATGTCGCTTGACGCCGCCCAAGAGAAAACAAACCGCTCGGACTACAACGCCCTGACTACGTGGGGGGTCTTCTTCAACGAGGAGACCAAGAACTACAACATCATCCTACTGAACTCGATCAAGCAACGACTGGAGTTCCCAGAGCTAAAGGCGATGGTGTTGGAGGAGTACAAAGAGTGGAACCCGGACACCTTTATTGTTGAGAAAAAATCCAACGGTGCGGCGCTGTATCAGGAGATGCGTCGGATGGGCGTACCGATATCAGAATTCACGCCGGGTAAGGGGCAGGATAAGATATCACGTGTAAATGCCGTGACGGACTTGTTTTCTTCAGGCATTGTATGGGTGCCTGACCGTCGCTGGGCATGGGAAGTAGTCGAAGAGTGTAACGACTTTCCGGCTGGAACTCATGACGACTTAGTGGACTCGACAACAATAGCTCTCCTGCGATTCCGGCAGGGAGGGTTTATTCGTTTGCCAAATGATGAGCCAGAACCGACTAAATGGTTCAAGAGCCACAGGCACGAAGGGTATTACTAGGAGAATTTAGATGGCCGTCGATAAAAGTTTAATGCAGGCTCCGATGGGTCTTGAAGCTCTTGCGGCAGAAGAACCCGCAATCGAGATCATGATTGAAGATCCGGAGAGCGTTGCTATCGGCATGGATGGCGTAGTGGTTGAGATGGTCAAGTCCGAGCCACGTGCCGAAGACTTTGATGCCAACCTCGCTGACTTCATGGGCGAGAATGAGTTGCAGAGTCTGGCTGGTGAGTTGATCGGTAACTACGAGCAAGATCTTTCAAGTCGCAAAGACTGGTTGGATACGTACGTTAAAGGACTCAAAATTCTCGGCATTCGCTACGAGGATCGAACAGAGCCGTGGCCCGGTGCGTGTGGTGTGTTTCACCCGCTCTTGATGGAGAGTGCGGTTAAGTTCCAGTCCGAGACGATCATCGAGACCTTCCCGGCGATGGGTCCGGTCAAAGCAAAGATCATAGGCAAGGAAACCCCGGAGAAGAAAGATTCTGCCGTTCGCGTTGCGGATGACATGAATTATCAGTTAACCGAGGTGATGAAAGAGTACCGCCCGGAGCATGAGCGGTTGTTGTTGAGTCTGGCTCTCGCAGGTAACGCCTTCAAGAAGGTGTACTTTGATCCGTCACTGGGTCGTCAGACGGCGGTGTATATCCCGGCTGAAGATATCGTGGTGCCGTACGGTGCGCCGAACCTTGAGACGGCTGAGCGTGTTACGCACCGGATGCGTAAGACCAAGAATGAGTTGAGGAAGTTGCAGTACGCTGGGTTTTACCGAGATGTCGATCTTGGTGAGCCGATGCGGGTTATGGACGAGGTGGAGAAGCAGAAGGCTGAAGATCAAGGCTTTAGTGCTTCGATGGACGACCGGTTCCAGCTTCTTGAGATGCACGTCAACATTGATCTGCCGGGTTATCCGGATGTTGATAAGGACAACAACGAGACCGGTATAGCGCTGCCTTACGTGGTGACGATTGAGAAGGGGACGGGGACGATTCTAGCGATTCGTCGTAATTGGAAAGAAGACGATGAACTTAAAGAGAAGCGACAGCACTTCGTCCACTACGGATATATCCCCGGCTTTGGCTTCTATTATTTCGGCCTTATTCACCTTATCGGTGGGCACAGCAAGGCCGCCACTTCGCTCCTTCGCCAACTTGTCGATGCGGGAACTCTCAGCAATCTACCGGGTGGTCTCAAGTCACGCGGGCTTCGTATCAAGGGTGATGACACACCGATTGCGCCGGGAGAATTCCGAGACGTAGATATCCCAAGTGGTGCGATCCGCGACAACATCCTCCCCCTCCCCTACAAGGAGCCGAGCCAGACTTTGGCTCAGTTGATGGATCGGATTGTCGAGGAAGGACGCCGTTTTGCTGCGGTGTCGGATCTTAAGATTTCCGATATGTCCTCGCAGGCTCCGGTCGGTACGACGCTGGCCGTACTTGAAAGAGTATTGAAGGTCATGACGGCGGTGCAGGCTCGCGTGTACTACGCGATGAAGCAGGAGTTCAAACTGCTGGCTGGCATCATTCGTGACAACACCCCGGATGAGTATTCGTACGAGCCGGAAGTTGGTGATCGCAAGGCCAAGAAGGCCGACTACGATGATGTTGATGTCATCCCGGTCAGTGATCCGAACGCGTCAACGATGTCGCAGAAAGTGGTGCAGTATCAGGCTGTACTTCAGCTTTCTCAAACGGCTCCGCAACTCTACGACCTGCCCTACCTGCATCGTCAGATGATTGAGACTTTGGGCGTGAAGAATGCGGATCGCATTGTGCCGCTACCTGCTGATGCTAAGCCACGAGATCCGATCACTGAGAACATGGATGTCATGACGGGTAAGCCCGTGAAGGCGTTTATGTATCAAGACCACGAAGCGCATATCGCTGCTCATACGGCGTTGGGACAAGACCCGAAGATCGCTCAGCAGATTGGGCAGAATCCGATGGCGCAGCAGATCACGGCTGCACTTCAGGCTCACATCATGGAGCATATGGCGTTCCAGTACCGCCGTGAAATCGAGAAGCAATTGGGTGCTGCACTGCCCCCGCTTCCGCAAGACGACCGAGAAGAATACGACCTGCCGCCGGAGTTCGAGGCGCAGTTGTCACAACTGGCAGCAGCCGCTGCCGCACGAGTCCTTCAGAAGGACACCGCAGAAGTTCAGATGCAGCAGGCCCAGCAGCAAGCACAAGACCCACTCGTGCAGATGCAGATGATGGACTTGCAGATCAAGCAGCTTCAGGCGCAGACCAAAGCGCAGCAGATGCAGATCGAAGCACAGATTCAGCAGGCCGATATCCAACGCAAGCAGCAAAAAGACATCATGGACGCTGCCGCCAAGGCCGACGAGTTGGAGCTTCGCAAAGCAGAGATCTCTGGGCGTCAGCAGCTTGAGGCAGCGCGTCTCGGCGTGGACATTCAGAAGGACAAGGCTGCGTTGTCAGCCAAGCAACAGATGGAAGGAGTGCGCCTTGGTCTAGAGATAGGCAAGGCAAAGGACGACGCCGAGTTGCGGCGCAAACAGGTGGAAACACCAGCAGGTGAGTAATGGGTTATTCAAACGCTTTGGAATACCTTGAGGCAAAACTCAAGGACGAGCGCAATTTAATTGTAGAAAACCTGATCCAAGGAAAATTGGATGAGGCGGAATACAAACGCCTATGCGGGGCGTTACAGGGTCTCGACCTCGCAGTGGGATACATCAAAGACCTTGCAAAGAGGATAGATCAGGATGAGTAGTATCGACATTGAAAAGACACAGGAAGAGGCTGCTAAAGCCAAACTCCTGCCAGAACCCCAAGGCTTTCGAATTCTGTGTGCAGTACCGCATGTAGAAGAGGAGTTTGAGGGTGGGATCATCAAGTCTGACGACACGAAGCGTACGGAAGAACTAACTACTGTAGTGCTTTTTGTCGTGAAGATGGGTGGTCTTTGCTACAAGGATAAGGACCGGTTCCCCACCGGCCCGTGGTGTAAGGAAGGCGACTTCGTGTTGACCCGCCCCTATGCCGGTACCCGAGTAGTTATTCACGGACGTGAGTTCCGCATCATTAACGACGATACGGTGGAAGCGGTGGTCGAAGATCCCCGTGGAATCCGCAGAGCTTGAGGTAAATCAATATGGAACAGATGGAATTTAAGTTTCCTGACGAAACTGAGCAGGAGACTGCTGAGGCTAGTAAGCCAGAAGCACAAGACGATTTTAAGGTCGAGGTGGTAGACGATACCCCGATTGAAGATCGTAACCGTAAACCCTTACCCAAAGATGTCGTTCAGGAGTTAGATAACGACGATCTTGAAGACTACTCTGAGAAGGTCAAGAAGCGCCTCTCCCAGATGAAAAAGGTCTGGCACGACGAGCGTCGTGAGAAAGAGCGTGCCCTCCGTGAGCGTGAGGAAGCCCTGCGGTTTGCACAGGCCCGCGAACAGGAGATTAAGCAGCTTAAGAACCGCCTTGGTAATGGTGAAAAAGCATATATTCAGGAAGTTACTAAGGCTGCTAGTAACGAGTTGATCGTTGCTAAAGAGCGCCTGAAACAGGCTTATGAGTCTGGTGATGCTGAGAAGATCGCTGATGCTCAGGAGGCCATGACTGAAGCCAAGTTCCGAATTAAGCAATACGAAAACTTCCGGCCCTCTTTACAAGAAGAGGATTCGGGTGTACAACAAAGTCAACAGTACCAAGTGCCCCCGGCACCCCAACCCGTTACGGACCCAAAAGCCGAAGCGTGGAAGGATAAAAATCCGTGGTTTGGCACCGACGAGGAGATGACCGCCCTCGCCCTTGGACTGCATGAAAAACTGGTCCGGTCTGGAGTCGATCCACGTAGTGACGATTATTACGACCGAGTTAACGCGACTATGAAGAAGCGATTCCCCGACTACTTTGAGGTAGAAGAGGAAAAGCCGATTCAAACGAAGCAGGGTGAGAAACCTGCTCGCACAAATAAACCAGCCAATGTAGTGGCTCCGGTAACGCGGGGAACCGCGCCGCGTCAGGTCCGCCTGACACCGACTCAAGTTGCTATCGCTAAGAAATTGGGGTTGAGCAACGAACAGTACGCAAAAGCAATGGTCCAACTGGAGAATGACAATGGCTGAAAATAGACTTGCACGCGAACTCGAAAATCGGGAATCGGCGCAACGAAAGATGGCGTGGACCCCACCCCAAACGCTCCCTGAACCGGAAGCGCAGAATGGCTGGGTGTTCCGTTGGATTCGGACTTCGATCATGGGTCAAGCTGACCCGTCGAATACATCCGCAAAGTTTCGGGAAGGATGGGAGCCGGTTAAGGCTTCTGAACAACCCAGACTGATGCTACAAGCTGATCCCAATAGTCGTTTTAAAGACAATATTGAGATTGGCGGGTTGTTGCTCTGTAAGGCTCCGGCTGAACTGATGAAGCAGCGTGATGATTATTACGCCAAGCAAGCGCAGTCTCAGATGCAGTCTGTAGACAACAATTTCATGAGACTGAATGATGAGCGTATGCCGCTGTTTAACGACAGAAAGACGACGGTCTCATTCGGTAAAGGTAAATAAATTCACTTTAGGAGTATCAAATGGCTTATCCCACTGTTGATGCACCTTACGGTTTGAAGCCGGTCAATTTGATCGGCGGACTTCCGTTTGCGGGTGCTACGCGACAGATTCCGATTGGGAGCAACTACGGCACCGCTATTTACAACGGTGATGTCGTTCAGTTGAACTCGTCGGGAAATGTCATCATCACGACCCTTCAAAACGATGCCTCCCCGATTGCGGGCGTCATCGGTGTGTTCCTCGGCTGTTCGTACACGAACCCGACCACGAAGCAGAAGCTCTTCTCGCAGTACTATCCGGGCAGTGTCGTTGCTGACGACATCGTTGCGTATGTTGCTGACGACCCGAACGCTCTCTTCAAGGTTGTGAACGTGGCGAGCAACGTTGCGAATAGCACCTCGGGCGGACTTCTCCCGGCTTATGTTTCCCGCGCCAACTCGTTTGGTACGAACGCGGAACTCGTGCTCAACACGGGCTCTTCGGTCACGGGTGACAGCAAGATGGGTGTTTACATCAACAACGTAGCGACTTCGTTGCCGTTCCGTGTGGTTGATGTGGTGGTGGACACTGCGAATAGCAGCGGCAACATTGTCGAGTTCATCGTCAAGTTCAACGCTGGTTACCACGCGTATAACAACGCGTCGGGCACCTAATAGGAGTCTTAAGAAATGGCTATTTCACGCGCACAATTACTTAAGGAACTCCTGCCGGG
>Ga0315903_10009466_pt1 | contig 11776 bp, 7 predicted proteins | sample LakEriMetagenome_7_FD_203524 | JGI IMG/M metagenome (GOLD analysis project Ga0315903, IMG submission 203524) | Freshwater fungal communities from buoy surface, Lake Erie, Ohio, United States - Buoy 2 MA119 | ecosystem: Environmental > Aquatic > Freshwater > Lake | place: USA: Lake Erie, Ohio...
CGCGCTCGCCAGGGTTTTGGGTGACGGTGGTGGAGAAGTAGCGTTTGGCGGAACCGGCGGCATCGGCGGAGACGACGGCAATGGGGGTTTCGGCTCCGGGCTGGATGGTTTTGGAAACGTGGGCACCGGCCTTGAGAACGATGGCCTCGGGGCCCCACAGGATGCGGATGGTTTGGGGAAACAGGTTGACGATGCGCACGGTGCCGGCGGGATTGCCGAGCGGCCCGTCCGGGACGACGAGGTGGGAGACCTCGCTCCAACCGGACGGGCCGGGTTTGCGCCAGAAGAACACGAGGAAATCGCCGTTTTCCGGGCGCTGGAACTGGTGCCATGGCTTGTCGCCGGGTTTTCCACCGGCGGGCAAAAGCTGATAGGGCCCCTCGCCGGTAGGCACCTTGACGGGCTGGGAAATGCGGCCGAGGCGAAGATCCACGGCGTCCTCCGGTTTCTCACCGGCGAGCGGCAGAACCTGGCGGGGCGGGATCGAGTTGGGGGGAGGTTCGAGTTCGTAGCGCACGCCGTCGCGGATTTCCTGACGGAACGGCGGCGACTCGCCCACTGGAAAAAAGCGGACCGAACGCGCGGGTGGCGGCTTGGTTTCTTCGGCGGCGCCGGCGATTGTTAGAAAGGCGGTGAGGAGAAGGAGGAAACGGGACATGGGAAGTCGGAGGGCTGAGAGCGGAGGTCGGAGATCGGATATCCGATGTCCTTTTCACCATCAGATTTCACTGGGTGCGAGCCAGCGGAATGACTGGATGATGAAGCGGCGGCCGAAGTCCTTGGCGCTGCCGGGTTGGCGCGGGTTGAGGCCGCTGTCATCGGGATCAAGCGGTTCGGGCGTGCGTTGCACGACGGCCTCGCACCACGCGGTGGCGGTGGTTTTGCCGGTGGCGTTCACGGCTTCGCCATAGGCGCGGACGACGAAGGTATCCGAGCGCGCGGAGAGGGCGGGACCGATCATTTGCAAGACATCGCCCTGAGTGAGCCATGCGGGCGCGCCCCAGACCTTGGATGCGGGCTTGAGCGTTTGCTCCATGGTGGTGGAGTCGGCGATATTGTCCGGATGGCGGTAGTCGGGAAGCGACTTGGTATTGTCGAGCGGCCAGGTGCTGGTGAGCGAGGCATTGAGCCCGGCGCGGTCGATGGCGGCCTGGAGCGCGCCCATGCGGCCGGTTTCGTTTTCGGCGAGGCGGCGGTTGACGAAATCCGAGAGCGAGATGAAGGGGCCGCGGAGTTTCACTTCCTCGACGATGGCGCGGGCCAGGCGGTCGGTTTCCTCCGGAGTGAGTTCGCGGCGCGCGGTCCACATCCTGGTGCCATCGGTGGGCGATCCGGTTTTCCACGCGCCGCCGGGAGCATCGAGCACGCGGGGAAACGGAATGTTGGTGCCGTCGGATTTATCGCTGAGGCGACCGGAGGCGAGCAGGGCCTTCCATGCCTCGACGCGGGTGGAGTTCACGTTGAACGCGCCATCAACCATCAGTCGCGAGGCGGCCTTGTGGTAGTCGGCGAGATCGCTGGCGAAGGTGCTGGAGTCGCCACCGGCGGCGAGGCGCATGCGGCCGTTGGGCAGCGGGTTTTTGTGAGGATCGCTGACAAAGGATTTCTTCGCCTCCGGCGATCCGGACGAGAGGAAGAAGCGGTCCCACAGCGCGTGGTTGGCCTCGAAGGAAAGATCGAAGACGAGATTCTCGGTATCGGGCGTCCCGCCTAACAGGGCGCGGGAGGCGACGGCCCATGCGTCGCGGGCGGTGGAGCGTTCGGTGTCGGCCGACCAACCGAGCTGGCTTTCATGGAAACCGCCCTTGTTAGCGGCCGTGGCGTCGCGGGCGCGGGCGGCGGTCCGGTGGAGTCCCTTGGTGCCGCCGGTGCCGAGGCGGGGATCGGCGAGCGAATTGCCGATGGCGAAGGCCGGATGCCAGACAAGATCCGAGATTTTCGCGTGTTGGAACTGGGCGAGTGAAATCACGCCGCTGCCCGAGCGCGGGACTTCGAACAGAATGTGGCGGTCCGCCCCTTCCTGCGGCGGGCCGAATGGATTGCCGCGCGCGCGGCCGCCGCTGACGACGGGCACCTGTTCCTGCCAACTGACGGCATCATCAAACAAATCGCGGGTGTAGGCACCAAAGAACCATGGTCCGCCGGCCGTGCCGGACTTGGGCAACTCGCCGCCGACGTTTTCCCATGGCGCGCGAACGGCGAAGGCGGCGCGCGGGTTCCAGTTTCCTAACAGCGCCTCCTCGAGGTAGGCGGTGTTCTTGAGCTGCCCGGAGTTGATCCTGTTAGAAAGGTGCTCGTCGAACCAGCGCAGCCGAACGCCCTCGCGGGTGCGCACGTTCGGGATGACGGTGGGGCGCGGGGCGGTCTGGGACAACAACTCCATCGGCATCCTCTCCGTAGTGGCCCACGCGATGCGCGGCTCGCGGCCGGCGCCGTATTGGAGGGAGCAGGAAATCACCGAGATCTGCGGCAACCTGTCGAAGTCCTCGAAGGTGATCGTGCTGGCGGATGATCCGACGTGCTTGAGGATGGCGCGAGTGTCGTCGGCCTGGTTTTCCACGCCGTTGCGTCCGTTTCTCGACCACGCGGGAGTAGGCGCATACCAGAACCTGATGGGACGGTAGCCGATGCCACCGCCGATGTCGGTGCCGGAAACCGCATAGCTACGCGAAGGATCGGGCGCGACAGTGCAACTGAGTTCATTGGCGTTGAGATTGTAGGCTCCGAGGCGATAGGGGCTCAGGCAGTCATACTCGGCCTGGCGAGCGGGAGAAAACACGAGGCATTCACCGGGAGCGAAACGGGTTCGCGGGATCGAGAAATAATAGGAACCCAAGTACTCATCCTTGTAGCCTGCGGTATCCATGATGCTCTTGCCGGGCTCGCTGAACGATGTGCTGCGTCCGCCCTCGAAGGACAACCACTGGCTCAATGAACGGAAAGGCTGTGGCCTGCCGGCGGAATCAAACATTTCGTTTTCAGTCCACAATTCCTGACGTCCGTTGCCCTGGATCATGATGATCGAGCGGTCGAAATCCAATTCGACATTGTAGGGGTTCCACAGCACGACCCGTGGGTAGTTGTGCTGCCGGAGTTGAAACCTCGGGGGATTCGCCGAACCGAGGCGGAAGGTGGAAAGATGGATGTAGTTGGTAGCCTCAACGAGGATCGGGTGAAGCCCCGTGCGGGTGTTGCCCGCGAGCCTTACCGGGGCTTCGTTGGCAAGGGCGAACGAAGCGCTGGAGCGGCCTGCGGAGGAATCGGTTTCCTGCTGGCGCGATGTGACATTGCGGCCGTCGTCCGCCGCATTCACCCGCGCCCAGTCGCGCAGCAGACCGAAGGTCGGCGAGATGCGGGCAGTGCGGGATTTCCCGGTAGTCGCCAAGTCCTGCGGGATGAGCGGATCCTTTTCCTTGAGACCGGCGAGTCCCTTGAAGGCGGAGATCGAACCGCTGCCGGAAATGAAGGCGGTGAGGTCGCGTTTCAATCCGCCGTTGAGGGGATCGGCGAGCACGCCTTGCGAATCCACGGTGAGATTGAACAGATGCCGCCGCGCCCAATCGTCGCCAACCGACGTGAGATCGGTGGTCGCCGCGCTGGCGAGTCGGCGGACTTCGGTGTAGGTGAAGGTTTTCCCGCCTTCCATGATCGAGGGATCGGCGGCTTGGGAAATCATCGAGCGGAACGGGCTGTTCGGTGCGGAGGCGACATCACTCCACGCGTCCGGGGTGGCGAGATTCGCCCTGACGCCGAGGTCGCCGGTCCACCACGCGTGATGGCCGGAGATCGCGCCGTTGGCACCGCGCAGGGTGACCTTGGGCACTTCAACGATGCGGTCCGCCTCGTCGCGCCCGAGTTGGACGGTGGCGCCGGTGGCACCGGAAACGGCGTTGGTCCCGGTGCCGCTGACGAGCCATTCGATGACGCGGTCGGCCGCAGGCACGTTGGAGGACGCCCGGGAATCCCTGAGGCCGCCGTCGAGGTCATCGCGGGAAAAAAACGGGGTGCCGTCGGAGTTGGTGGTGCGCCAGGCCCCGGTCCAATGCGGTTGTTTCGGCGTGCCGGGGAGGATTTCGGCGGTGGCGGAGACGCGCTGGTCCGGCCCGAGCGTGCGCTGGAGTTGGCCGACGGCCTGGATCAAGGCGAGCCGGGCGTTCGCGCGGGCGACGGCCATGTCCGAGGAGAGCGACGAGCGGCGCAGTTCGATGGCGGCGAGGCCCATCATGCCGATGGCGATGAGGGCGATGAGGACCATCAGGGTGAGCGAAACCACCAAAGCGAAACCGCGCTCGGCAGGCTCACGGATCGGCCGATCTGGGGGTGCCATAACCACGTGCGGATCAATACATCGTAAATGCGCGGGCTGCCAGCGATTTTCGCCTCGTTTTCGGGTTTCCCGTGCCTAGTCTCCGGGGCATGCGGTGCCCGTTCTGCCAGCATCCGGTTCACCCCAGCGCGCCGGAATGCCCGTCGTGCCGGTTGACCTATCCCCGGACCAGCGCGTTGCTTGGGGCGCTGCCACGGCTCGCGCCGGTGGTGGCGGATACCACGGGCTCGCTCAAACCGGCGGAGCAATCGAAGCTGAAAGCGCGGATTGCGAAAATCCAGCGGCGTTTTCCCGAACTGGTGCTGCAAGTGGTGCTACACCGGTTTCCGGAAGAGCATCCGTTTTCGCTGCATGTGTTCTGGCTGTTCAACGCGGGCTCGTTCGCCGGTGACGGCAACCGCGGCAAGCACAACCACGCGCTGCTGCTGGCCATCGATCCCGCGCGCGGCGAGTCGGCGATCATCCCTGGCTACGGGCTGGAGCCGTTCCTCTCGGCCGAGGCGCTCGACCATCTGTTGGAAATGGCCGGACCCGCCTGGGAAAACGGCAACTGGGCCGACGGCATCCTGCGCGTGCTCGACGGTCTGGATCCATGGCTTGAAACCATCGGCGTGCCGGATGACGCGGACGGCGCGACCTGCGGCGAGTATTGAGCAAATGCGGCTTGATCGCGCGCCGACGCTCGCGAGAATTCCGCACGTTTCCACCATGAATATCATCCTTCTCAAGACCCTCCACCTCGCCGGGGTGTTCGCCCTCTTCGCCTCGCTCGGTGCCACGATGCTCGGCGGCTCCGGTAAAAAGGGCGCGGCGATCCTCCATGGCATCTCGCTGGTGGTCATTCTGCTGGTGGGCTTCGCCATGCTGAAGAAACCGCCGATGGGCGAATACTGGTGGATGGCGAAACTCGGCCTGTGGCTGTTCATCGGGGCCGCCCCGGCATTGGCGAAGCGCAAGGTGCTGCCCGCTCCGGTGGTGCTGGCGCTCACCGTCGCCGCCGCCGGTCTGGCCGGCTGGCTCGGGCTGATGAAATCCGCCGCGTTCTAACAAAAGGACGGTTGGCAGGGACGCTTCTCCGCAAGCGTCCGTGAGCACGGAGCGAGAACGAGGCGTAAAGTGGGTGGACCGTGAGGTTCGGCTTCGACATGCCATGATCCGAGCATTCACCGGACCGCCCGGAGGTCGGCCCCTGCCGGTAAATGATCCATCGGACGTCCTCTAACAGACGGACGGCTCACAGTTTCTCCACCACCACGGTGACTTCCATCCGGCGGTGCGAGGTGCCGACGTAGGTGCCGGTGACGGGAGCGACGTCATCGTAATCGCGGCCCACGGCGGCTTTCACGTAACGTTCGTCCGCCAGTGTGTTATTGGTGGGATCGAATCCGATCCACCCCGCGCCGGGGAGATACACCTCGCACCAGGCGTGGCTGGCCTGCGCGCCGATGAGATGGTCGCGCGGGCCGTTGTAAAGGTAACCGGACGCATAGCGCGCGGCGAGTCCGACCGAGCGGCACAGCCCCAGCATCACATGCGTGAAGTCCTGGCAAACGCCATGACGGCCGGCGAAGGCGTCCTCCATGCGCGTGTTCACCTCGGTGGCGTCGGAGTCATAGCGGAACTCGCGGTGGATCCATTCCATGACCGCCATCGCCTTGGCGTGGACCGACGGGAAACTTTCCGTTAGATCCACGGCCTGCCGCCAGATTTCCGGCGACTTCCCGACGCGCCCGCAATCGTGCAGGAAGGGCCAGATCCGCTCGCGCACCGAGGGCTCGGCATAGCCGGAAGTGTCGGCGGCGAGCGCCGCCTCCGGAATGTCGAGGGGCAGGTTGTGCACGCGGATGCGGCTTTCGATTTCGAGTTTCGTGTGCGGATCCGGAAGCTCGAAGTGATGGGTGATGTTTTCGAACAGATCGGTGAATCGCCGCACGCGGGTGGCGGGCAGGACGCGCACGAAGGCGGAGAGCGTTTTCTGATAGGGAAAAGTGCGCGGTTCGAGGCGCAGCGTGTTGACGCTCTGGCTGACCGGCGCGGCGTAGTGGAAGACGGTGCGATGGGTGACGGCGAGGCGCATTCCGCCGTCGGCTGGCGAAGGTCCGCTCACTGTTGTTGTTGCTGTTGCATCTGCCATGCGGCCAGGGCGGAGCTTGTGCGAGGCTCCTCGGCCGGGCAAACCTGAATGCGCTCGGGCATCAGCACGTAGGTTTCGAAAATCGCCGCGCCGATGCGGTTGAAGCGCTCCTGCAGCGAGTCGAGATAGCCGTGAAGGCCGGAGGCGAAGGCCTCGTCGGTGGAGCCGAAGTTGAGTTCGGCGAGCAGGCGTCCGGTTTCGCGCTCGGCTTCGTTCGAGAAGGTTCCGCGCGGGGTGCCGGAGATCCGGTGCAGGGCGAGGTCCGCCTTTTCGACGCAGAAGCGGACGGACCGGGGAAACTCCTTGGAGAACACCAGGAACTCCACCACGCCGCGGGCGTTGATGGCGCGCTTCAGGCCGCGATAGGCGCCGTGGGCACCGCAGGAACGCAGGATGGCCGACCAGTGGAGGATCCCGGGAGACGACAACTCGACGCCCTCGACACCGCCCGGCAGGTAGCTCGCCACATCGAGGAAACGCGTGGTCTTGTCCGCGCGTTCGAGGTGACGGCCGAGATCCATGAAATCCCATGCCTCGCTGCGGGAAATCGTGGACGAGGCGATGCCGAGAAAGGTCTCCGCCGCGCGGCGGATCATGCCATAGTAGCGCGGCGGATCGGAGGAGATCAGACGCCCGGCCTCGGCGGAACGGGTGAAGAGATACAGCGAGTTGATTTCCTCCCACAACTCGTCGGACAACTGGTCGCGCACCGTGCGGGCGTTTTCACGCGCGAGGCCGATGCACGAAACAATGCTGTTGGGATTGCGCGCGTCATCGGTGAGGAAGCGGATGACCTCGGCACTGCCGGCCTTGTCGTAAAGCGTGGCAAAGGCCTCGTCATCGCCGGTGCTGAGGATGATCGGTTGCCAGAAACCGCTGAGGCGGTCGCTGTCGAGCCGCTCCGAGTCCAGCAATAGCTGCTGGTTCACATCGATGAGGCGCGCGAGATTGTCGGCCCGCTCGACGTAGCGGACCATCCAGTAAAAGGTGTTGGCGACACGGGACAACATGGCGAAGATATTCTAACGGCGGAGCACCCAGGTATCCTTGCTGCCCCCGCCCTGCGAGGAGTTGACGACGAGCGAGCCCTTGGTGAGCGCCACGCGGGTGAGTCCGCCGGGCACGATTTTCACATCGTTGCCGTAGATGATGTACGGCCTGAGATCGATGTGACGGCCCTCCATCGCGCCATCGCACCAGGTGGGGCTTCGGGACAGCGAAACGACCGGCTGGGCGATGTAGTTGCGCGGATCGGCGAGGATCAGTTCGCGGAACTTCTCGATCTGGTCCTTGGTGGCCGAAGGCCCCATCAGCATGCCGTAGCCGCCGGATTCGTTGGCGGCCTTCACCACCAGTTCGGGAAGGTGGTCGAGGATGAACTTGCGGTCCTCCTCCTCGGAAGCGAGGTAGGTGGGCACGTTCGGCAGGATCGGTTTCTGGCCGAGATAGTATTCGATCATCCGCGGCACGAAATAATACATCACCTTGTCGTCGGCCACGCCGGTGCCCACCGCGTTGGCGAGCGCGACGTTGCCGGCGCGGTAGGCGTTCATCAGGCCCGGCACGCCGAGCACCGAATCCTTGCGGAACACCACGGGGTCGATGAAGTCGTCGTCGATGCGGCGGTAGATCACATCCACGCGCTTCAGGCCGTGGGTGGTGCGCATGTAAACCACCTTGTCCATCACCACGAGGTCGCCGCCCTCGACGATGTCGATGCCCATTTCCCGCGCGAGGTAACAGTGCTCGAAGTAGGCGCTGTTGTAACATCCGGGAGTGAGCAACACGCACACCGGATCGTCATCGCGGCGAGGCGAGATGTGATGGAGCATGTGGAGCAGGTCGCGCGGGTAGGAATCCACCGGACGCACGGCCATGGCGTCGAAGATGCCCGGGAAGGCACGTTTGAGCGCGTTGCGGTTTTCCAGCAGGTAGGAGGCTCCGGAGGGACAGCGGCCGTTGTCCTCCAGCACGTAATACTGCCCGTCCGCGCCGCGGATCAGGTCGCTGCCGCAAATGTGGATGTAAATGTCAGCCGGCACATCCACCCCGCGGAACTCGGGGCGGTAGTGCTTCGCGTTCTCGACGTAGAAGCGCGGGATCACCTCGTCCGCGAGGATCCGCTGGTCATGGTAGATGTCGTGGAGGAACAGGTTGAGCGCCACGATCCGCTGGGTGAGCCCGGCCTCCAGATGCTCCCACTCGTCGGCGGTCAGCACCCGGGGGATGGGATCAAAGGGAAAGATCCGCTCGGTGCCGCGGTCGTCGTGATAGACGTTGAAGGTGATCCCCTGGCGGAGGAAATAGAGTTCCGAGTTGGCCTTGCGCGCGAGGAAATCCTGGTGGTCGATGCGCCCGAGTTGGCGGAGCAAGGGCGCGCAGTGGGCCCGCACGGTGCCATCCGCCTCGAACATCTCGTCATAAAACCGGCCTGGGTCGTAGCCCTTGAACATTTCCATGGGTTTTCTCGCTCTGCGGAAAACCACCTAGCAGACGCCGGGCCAAGTTGCCGGACGACTCTTCGGGCGATCCGGGATCCCACCGGCGGCGAGACATGGAGGAGCGCACACCGATGCGCTCCAGAGAATGCGATGAGAATGACGGAGCGCTCCATCGACTTCCCATCCACGGGCCATTCGCGGGGCGGATCAACGTCCGCCCTTCCGTGGTGCTTTGCTGAAGCCCAATCCCTCTCCGCGCCCCGGCTCAAGGGGCGACCAACTGCTCGCGCACGACGGCAAGCGCGTAGTCACGGTTGAGGCGGGCGATGTGTTCGACGCCGATTTCCTTCGGGCAGGCGGCCTCGCACTCGTATTGGTTGGTGCAGTTGCCGAAGCCTTCGGAATCCATCTGGCGGACCATCGCCAGCACCCGCTTGTCACGTTCCGGTTGCCCTTGGGGCAAATGGCCGAGGTGGGAGACCTTGGCCGCGACGAACAACATGGCGGAGGCATTCTTGCACGAGGCCACACAGGCGCCGCAACCGATGCAGGCGGCGGCATCGAACGAGGCGTCCGCCTTGTCCTTGGCGATGGGCACCGCGTTCGCATCCACCGCGGAACCGGTCCGCACGTCGATGTAACCGCCCGCCGCGATGATGCGGTCGAACGCGCTGCGGTCCACGATCAGGTCGCGGATCACCGGGAAGGGATTCGCGCGGAAGGGCTCGATCCAGATGGTGTCGCCGTCGCGGAACTTGCGCATGTGGACCTGGCAGGTGGTCACGCCGCGGTCCTTGCCGTGCGGGATGCCGTTGATGGTGAGCGAGCAGGTGCCGCAGATGCCTTCGCGGCAGTCATGATCGAAATGGATCGGCTCCTCGCCCTTCACCACGAGGCGTTCGTTGACAATGTCGAGCATTTCGAGAAACGAGGCTTCCTCGGGAATGTCCTTCGCCTCATAGGTTTCGATTTTGCCCTGGGCCTTGGGCCCGGCCTGCCGCCAAACTTTCAGTGTCAGATTCATGGGAAATGAGCTGAGGAAATATCGCCTGCCCGCATGGCCCGGTGGCCAACCTGCGGGACGCCGTGAGAGTAATCCCCAACACGCGCCGGGCTAGGAGAAAAATCGGGATTTGTGATCGGTCCCTGTGATTTTCCGCGCATCAATTGCCCGGTGCCGTCTCACGCGCCGCTTGCCGCCCGTTAGGGGATCTGCCTAGAAACGCCCGTGGATTCGAGTCCGGCCTCCAAAGAGCCATCGGCCGCGCCGAACTGGCGGAGCCGCGGGCGGGAGCGTGTGTTTAAGATACTGCGGGCGATCCCGGGCGTCGGCCGCCTGCGCGGACTGCGACCGGGGGCTGACGCGCAAGTGGGCGTGCTGGTGGATGCGTTCACGGCCTTCGCGATGCTGGACGGCGATCTGAGCGCGCTGGAGGGGGACCTGATCCTCGACATGCTGCGCAGCGCGTTTCCCGAAGTGGATCACGGCTGGCTGGCGCGGCGGCTGCAGCGGGCGGTGAGATTTCCACGCCCCTTGCAGGCGTTGGCGGTGGAACTCAAGGACAGCTACGACGATCCGGGCAAGGTCGCGCTCGGGCTCCAACTCTTCACGCTGGTGGACGCCGCCGGGCGCTCCGAACGGAACCGCACCAGTTTCGAGGTCTTCATGCGCCGTCTCGGCAAACCGGAACTCGGTGCCGCCATCCTGCGCGAGATGCGCGGCGACGCCGATGCGCCGGACAGCCCGGAACTGCCATTCGAGCGCCTGGTTTTCGGCCGTGACGGCGCGGATGTGATCCTGCCCCCGGCGGCGATCGATCACGAGTTCCGGGTCTATCGCGCGGCCGATCTCATTCTGGTGCGCAACACCGGCACCGCGCCCTTGTGGATCCGCGGGCGATCGGTGGAAACCGGATCGTTCCTGCGCATGCGGGAACGCCAACCGTTGGTCGTCCCCGGTTGGGCGCTGAATTTCGAGGACCTGTTGTTTTTCCTCGATGTGAAACGCACCGGCAACTCGCCCGCGATCTATCTGGAGGCCGGCGAGTCCGGCCTCACCGCCGAACGCACGCTCGGCCGCCACAGCGCGCTGCGGGTCCGCTTCGGCCTGGAGGCCACTGTCGAGGCGCTGCGCGATACCGACCTGCATGCCGGCAGCCGCGGCCCGCTCAAGCGCGGGGACGTCGTCACCTGCCGCAATCACGAGCGGCTGGGAGATGATTCGGGTTTCAGCCTTTCGATCAATGATCTCCGCCGCAGGGCCACCCAATCCGGCCGCCGTTTCCGGCTAACCGGCGACCGCCAGGAATACCTGGTCTCCAACGATGCCGCCGCGCTAGGCCGCGGCGATCTTCTGTTAGGTCCGAAACTGTCGCCGCGCACGGTGTTGTTCATCCGCTACGACGCCCAGCGCGCCGAGGGCGAATTGCAAATCCGCGAGAGCAACGGCACGATCCTGGTGGACGGCGCGCCGGTCAGGCTCTCGGCCACGCTGCATGACGGATCGCTCATCCGTTTGTCAGGCAGCCAGGCGGTGCGCTGCCGGTTCAGCGAGGGTTTCCTCGATGAGGAACGCACGTTGATCGAATCGCTGCGCGTCGAGGATCTGATCCACGATTTCGGCCCCGAATCGCGGGCGCTCGATCATATCAACTTCGAAGTGAAGCGGGGCGAGATGATGTGCATCATCGGCCCGAGCGGCAGCGGTAAAAGCACGCTGCTATCGGTGCTTTCCGGCCAGAAGGAACCCACCCGCGGCAAGGTGAAGCTCAACGGCATCTCGCTCTATGAAAGGCGCGAGCATCTCGTTCCCTTCATCGCCCACATGCCGCAGGAGGAGGCGCTCAACCCGCAACTGACGGTGCGCGAGCATCT
>Ga0315903_10009467_pt1 | contig 11776 bp, 19 predicted proteins | sample LakEriMetagenome_7_FD_203524 | JGI IMG/M metagenome (GOLD analysis project Ga0315903, IMG submission 203524) | Freshwater fungal communities from buoy surface, Lake Erie, Ohio, United States - Buoy 2 MA119 | ecosystem: Environmental > Aquatic > Freshwater > Lake | place: USA: Lake Erie, Ohio...
TGACGGCTTCTGGGTAGACGGTAACCAAGTCCCTATGTCTGGCGTAGACTCACTAATCGTTTTTTACGGTCTAGGAACTGGCGGAATTTTAACCCGTGCAGGGCGCACAATTAAGACCGCACTAGATTTAGAAAAAGCCGTAAGCCGTATGGCAGAAGAACCTAACCCTGCTATGTACATTAAGAATAGCGGCGTAGACCTTCCAGCTGCTCAAGTTTCAAGCCTTCTAGCTAACTGGAAAGCAGCCCGCGCCCAGCGCTCAACCGCTTACCTATCTGGAAACCTCGAAGTCCAGACTTTCGGCTTTGACGCTACACAAATGGAACTAAGCGCTAACCGTATGAACACGGCTACCGAAATAGCCCGCCTTATGAACATTCCAGCGTGGTATCTAAACGCGGAAAGCACTTCTAGCACCTACAGCAATACCTTGCAGGAACGCCGCTCACTTATTGACCTTTCGCTTATGCCATTTCTAATTGCCGTAGAACAGCGCCTAAGCATGGACGATATAACCCCAATGACCCAACGCGTGCGCTTTGAAGTCGAAGAATATTTGCGTGGTACAGCCATGGAGCGTATCGAAGTGATTGGGAGAATGTTAGAGCTTGGACTTATTGACATTGACGAAGCCCGAGAAATGGAAGATTTAGCACCTAGAGGAAGCGAAACAAATGCTAATTAACTTTGACGGCAAAATCGTAGCCGCAGACGTAGCCAATAGGACTATTACAGGTATGGTAGTCCCATTTGGTGTGTCAGGAAATACCAGCGCTGGCGCTGTTGTATTCGAATTTGGTTCATTTCAGCAATTCGCAGCTGAAGAAATTATTCTTAATAAAGAACATAGCCGCACAGACCCACTAGGGCGCGGAATTGCAGGCAGCGAAATTATCACACCTGCGGGTATTTCAATGAGCTTTAAAATCGCTCCGACTACAGCTGGAACAGATGCACTTATAGAAGCTGCAGAAGGTTTACGCCCTGCGTTTAGCATTGAAGCCAGCGCGGACGAATACACCATAGATAAAGGCGTAATGAAAGTAACCGCTGCTACCTTGCAGCAAGTCGCCCACGTCACAAACCCAGCCTTCAAAAGCGCTCTTATAACAGAAGTTGCAGCTAGTGAAGACGACACCCCAGAAACCCCCGAAGCGACAGCCGCCGAGGAAAATCCAGAAGGAACAATTATGGAAAACGAAGAAACCGTAGTTGAAGCCGCAGAGGAAGTAGCAGCACCAGCTGTTATCCAGGCTGCCGCTCCAATTCGCACCGCACCACGCAGCCCAATCGTAGACGGCACTTCTTACCTAGAGCACAGCATTAAAGCGGCTATGGGTAACGACGACAGCCGCCAGTATGTACGAGCTGCAGACGAAAGCACTACCACGAATACAGGTCTAACTTTAGCCCCGCATTTACAGGAATTCATTTCTACCACCATTGACGGACGTCCTACTATTGACGCAATTTCCCGTGGCGCTTTGCCAGCAAGCGGAATGAGCTTCACTATTCCTAAGCTAACTCAAGCCCCAACCGTGGCAGAAGTAGCAGAAGAAGGCGACCCATTTGGTACACCTATGACCTCGTCGTTCTTGACGGTGGACGTTTCCAAGTACGCGGGCGCCAGCAGAATATCTTGGGAGTTAATTGACAGAAGCTCACCAGCATTTCTAACCGAGCTTCTACGCGAAATGGGCGCAGCTTACGCTAAGGCAACAGACCTAGCCGTAGTATCTGCCCTTCTTTCAGGTGGAACAGATGCAACTGCAGTAGCAGGTTCAGCAGACGGTCTACAGTCCTTTATCGCAACCGAGTCGGCAGCAGCTTACGCAGGTTCGGGCAATTTTGCCCGTAACCTTGTAGCTAACACCACTAACTGGGTTAATATCATGGGATACCAGGACGGGTCAGACCGCCCACTTTACACAGCTGCAGCGCCTTCAAACGCTCCAGGTGCAGTAAATGGAACTTCAATCGTAGGTAACGTCCTAGGCGCTTCCTTGTTTGTAGACCCACACATTGGCGCAGGCGCAGACGAAGGCATGATTTTACTAGCTCCTGAAGCTGCTACATGGTACGAAAGCCCAGTCCGCCAGGTTCGTGTAGACGTAATTGGTTCAGGTCAGATTGAAGTATCCGTTTATGGTTACGGCGCTTTGGCTATTAAGAAGCCTTTGGGCGTTCGCGTTTACCAACAGACCGCGTAACTCCAAATAATCGTAGGGGCGGTGCTGCCCTGTGCCGCCCCTACACCCCAACTTGAAAGGTTGAACTTATGGCAATTATTAGTATTAGCGAATTAAAGGCTGTACTTGGTATTGGTTCAATCTATTCAGACGCAGTTGTTCAGCAAGTGGCAGACGCCGCAAGCGACATTATTTTAAGCTACTTGGACTTTAACCGTTCAAGTATTATTACAGTCGAGCTAGAAGACAATGTAGCGACTTTTTACACAGCCGAACCACACGATTTTGTAGTAGGTTCAGCGCTTACCATTTCAGCCTGCGGTAATACCTTTAATGGTTCTCGCACGGTTACCGAACATAGAGCAGATAGATTTAGCGTAGCAATTACAGCTGCCGACGTCATAGCAACACCGCTACGCCCATACGGTAAAGCCGTGCTAACTTCGCAAGCTACCCTGTTTGACACGAACGCTAGCGTGCGCGAAGCCTGTTTAGCCCTAGCGGTAGACATTTGGGAAACCCAAAAGGGAACTATGGGACAGCAAGGAGTGGATTTTGCGCCAGCTCCTTACCGCCTGGGTCGCTCCATGCTTCAGCGCGTAATGGGTCTACTAGGTAAAGACCTAGACACCAATAGCCTGGTGGGATAATGGCAGACCTAGTTAGCCTTAGAAACAGCCTTAGCAGCGCCCTAAGCGCCGCTGGGCGTGTTGTCTATGCTTTCCCTAGGGAGCAGATAACTCCGCCTGCATTAGTGCTAGTGCCTGCCGCGCCCTATCTAGTGCCTGCCAGTATTGGCGGCGCAGGTAATCGTATAAACGTGCGTTTTGAAATAACCGCCGTAGTAGGCGCAGCCGATAACCAAGCCGCTTTAGCAAACATAGAAAATCTAATGTTAAGCGTCTTCGACTTATTGCCAGCTGGAACTTCTATAAATAACGGCTGGTCACAGCCACAAATTCAAGAAGTTTCTGGACAACAAATGCTTACTAGCTCATTAACTATTGAGTTAGTAACGAACACATAACAACAAAAAGGAAGGGTTAGCCCAATGGCAACTTACATTACAGGCAGGGACTTAACCCTGACTATTGACGGCGACAACTACGACGCGCAAGCTTCTACAGTTACGCTAACCGTAGAACCGAACCAAGCAGTACTAGAAGTATTGAGTGGACGCGCCTACAAAACGATTGACTACACAGCAACCTTAAGCGTAGAAATGTTTGCGGACTGGGGAGCTGTAGGTTCGCTTTGTGACGCACTATTTGACGCTGCAGGCGCAGCTGGCGATACTGCTATCGCTGCAAGTTTCACAGCAAATGGTTCTGTGTTTACTTGCGACGTGTTCCCGAACTTCCCAGCTGTTGGTGGTGGCGCTGTAGACGTGCTTACAACTACAGTAGAATTAGTAGTAGACCAAGGAAGCGTTTCCCGCGCATAACTAATAGAACAGGGCACTAAAAATGAAAATAGAACTAAAGGTAACGACAACAAACGGAGAAGTAACTAATCTGACTGCTATCGTCCCTGACTTCGTGGCATGGGAACGACACAGTAAAAGAAAAATTAGTGACTTATCTAGCGGTATAGGCATGGAAGACCTAGCTTTCCTTGCTCATTCGGTGTTGAAACGTACAGGGGAACAGATTAAACCTTTTGACGGCTGGATAAATTCAATCGAGCTAATCGAATTGGCGGACTCCGACCCAAAAGCCACGAAGTAGGAAGTATCCAGCGGCTGCTGCTAGAAATAGCAGTAGCTACTGGTACTACCCCTACATATTGGGAAAACCGAACAGCTGAAGATTTGCTTACGGTTTTAGAGATTTTGGAAAGGAATAATAGACGTGGCTAAAGAGTCCATAAGTATTAAGCCTGACCAGTCAGAATTAAAAGGGCTTTATGCAGCTTTAAAGACCCTAGATAAAGAAGCTAACACTACGCTTAAAAATGAAGTAGCAGCTATTAGCAACTGGACAGCGGGACAAATTCAAGCTAGCGCAGCTTTAAACCCATACCCTAAACAAGCCGCTAAAGTCCTTGCTACTACCCGCGGTAATAAAGACCGCGTACCTAATATAACCATTGGCGGAACTAGGTCTAAGTTTTCTGGCGGCGCTGTATCTGGGCAGGTGCTTTTTGGTTCAGAATTTGGCGCTAATCCTTCCAGCATAAACGGACGCTTTCCAAATGGTGGACGACGCTTCCCAATGCCTAGCAAGGGTTATTCCATTTTTAAAACATTAAAAGATAATCAGGCGCAGATTACGGCGCGTTGGAAAGCCGCAGTAGACGACGTGCTTAATAATTGGTCTAAAGGATAAAAAATGGCGGATATTAGAACATTAAAGCTAAACCTACTTGCAGACGTAGGAGATTTTAGCAAGGGCTTGGAAACCGCTGAAATGAAGTTTAAAAATTTTGGCGAGAAACTAGACAACATAAGCGGTAAAGCTGCTCTAGCTTTCGGTGCTATTGCCATAGGCGCTAAATCTACTATTGACGCCGCCAGCGATTTAAACGAATCCATGTCGAAAACAAGCGTAGTTTTTGAAGACGCTACAGACAGCATTGTAGAATTTTCCAAAACTTCAGCAACTTCTATTGGTCTATCTCAAAAAGCAGCACTAGAAGCTGCGTCCGATTTTGCTATCTTTGGTAAGGCAGCGGGTCTAACAGGCGACGACCTTTCAGCATTTAGCACCGATACTTTAACCCTTGCAGCTGACCTAGCTTCTTTCAATAACGTAAGCTTAGACCAAGCTATCAACGCTATTGGCGCGGGTCTTCGTGGTGAATCCGAACCCCTAAGACAATTTGGCGTTTTACTATCTGCTGATGCTGTAGAAGCTGAAGCCCTACGCATGGGTCTAGAAAAGGGAACTAAGGGCTTCACAGACCAGCAAAAGGTATTAGCGCGGCAGTCGCTTATTATGCAGCAGACCACTATTCAGCAAGGCGACTTTGCACGCACTTCTGAAGGTGCAGCTAACCAGCAACGTATTTTAACTGCTCAAATGGAAGACGCTAAGACCAAAATTGGTCAAGGTTTACTACCTATTTACCAGCAACTTATAGCGCTTGTTGTACCTTTTAGCGGTTATATGTCAGAAAACGCAGACGTTATTAGCAAGGTTGCTTTAGTAGTTTTAGGTTTAACAGGCGGCATAGTTGCGCTTAATTATGCAATTAAGGCAGTAACAGTAATTACTACAGCTTGGAGTGCTTTAGTTAAAACCGTTACAGCTTTACAGGTTATTTGGAACGCGGTTCTTGCTGCTAACCCTATTGGGCTTGTAGTTATTGCCATTGGTTTACTTATTGCCGCTTTCGTTATTGCTTATGAAAAATCGGAAACTTTTAGGGATTTTGTAGACGGTCTTTTTGACTCACTAAAAAAACTGGGCGGTTTTATTAAAGATACCTTAGTAGGGTATTTCGATAAATGGGTAGATGTAATTGACAGGGTAAGGGACGCAGTCAAGAAGCTTATGGACGCTATCGGTAATAGCGCCATTGGAAAGGCTATTGGCGGCATTATTGACAAAGTCACAGGCGGTAAAGCTGTAGGCGGCATGGTTAGCGCTGGTCAAGCGGTGCGCGTGGGAGAGCTTGGAAGTGAAGTATTTGTACCTACTACTGGGGGGCAAATTATACCTAACAATAGGTTAGGCGGCGGCGGCAACACCTTCATTTTTAACGGCGTAATAGACGGCGAAAGCGCACGCCGCAGTATCGAGCAGCTGCTACAAAACAGCGCTAGACGTACAGGGGCGGTAAACTTCGTAGGCGCTACGTTATGACCACCTACACGCCATACCCTAAAGTAATTTTTGGCGGTGTAACCGAATACGCAGATAACACCATAGGCGGCATTTCCCTGCAATTAGGGCGCAGAAACATTTATGAGCAGGCGCAAGTAGGCATAGCCAGTATTAGCTTATGGACAGATGCCGCAAGCCCTTTAAATGTCACCCTGTCGGAAAGTGTCCAAGTACAGATACAAAACACAAACGGCACTTATAACACTTTGTTTACTGGGACTATTTCGGATATTGAAATAAGCCTGCAAGGTTATGGAGACATTGGTTCGGTAGCAATTTATCGAATAACAGGCGTAGGCGTATTGGCTCAATTAAACAGACGTTTAACAGGTCAAGTAAATTACGCTAAAGAATTTGACGGAACACGAATTTATAACATTTTGCGCGACGCATTTATTCAAGACTGGACAGAAGTCCCGCCTACTTTGACGTGGCAAGCAGTTAGCAATATTGCAACGTGGGAAAATTGGGACGCCACTAACGCAATTTTGCTTGACAATTTAGCAGCTCAAATAGACCAGCCTGGAGACTATGAGCTAGAAGCCTATAACGGCGGCGTTATCAACGCTTGGACACTTGCTCAAGATGCAGCTAATTCAGGGCGCGGGTATTTGTATGAAGCTGACGACGGTTCGCTGTTTTATGACAGTTACAGTAGTAGAGCAAGTCAATCGCCTTTAACGCTTACAGCTGACGATTTATTAACCGACGGCTTAAGGCAAGCTGCCCAATGGTCAGAAGTTGTAAATGACGTAACGGTGACTTATAAATCTAATGCCGAAAAATACGCCGCTGATTACACAAGTCAAGAATCTTATGGACAACTAGCAGGCACAAGGTCTACGCAACTAGAAAACGGTACAGACGCACAAAACCAAGCTAACGCATTTTTGGAAAGTCGAGCTTACCCACGCACCTACCCTGAACAGTTGAGCATAGCCCTACATAGCCCTACGGTAAGTAATGCCACAAGGGACGCTTTAATAGCTATGCACGTTGGAGCTAGCGTATTTACTAACGAATTGCCCGCAGTATTTGGAACTACTTTTGACGGGTTTGTAGAAGGTATGAACTGGAACATAGACAGGTATACGGCAACAGTTAGCCTTATTTGTTCGGCAGTTTCAGAGACATACCCGCATAGAATTTGGTTGCAAATAGCACCAACCGTAACTTGGGCGGGGTATACTCCAAGTACGACAGAATGGCAGGATTTATAACCATGGCAGTAACACCAAATTATGGCTGGCCAGTACCAGTAGCGACAGATTACGTTAAAGACGGATACGCAGCTATTGCCGACCTTGGCGACGCTATCGACGCTACAGTTTTTGGACTTGGGTCTGGTGGTATGACTTTAGTAACGCGCAGAACGATTACAGCTGCGGCTACGACAAATATTGACGGTGTTTTTACTAGCACATACGAAAATTATTTAATTATGTTAAATTGTACCGCAGCAGGTGACACGGAAGTTTTAACTAAGTTGCGTTCTGGTGGAACTACAAATACAGATTTTCACCAATGGTACGGTTGGTATCAAGGTTCTGGCGTTGGCTGGACTGCAATTACAGGGGCAACCGCTACGGGTTGGAACTGGGCTTATTGTATAGCTGGGCAGGAATCTACCGCAGCAATAGCAACTATTACAGCCCCACAGGTTGCCACTCGTAGAGCTGCCTGGTTTGGAAATCACGTTCGTTATAATGGTGGTTCGGCAATCGGTTCAACCAATAACGGAGGTCATGTTGTTACGGGTAGTTTTGACGGAATTCAAATTAGCGCAACAGCAAACCTAACTGGAACAGTACGCATATATGGACTAAGGAACTCATAATGTCTGAAACATTAAACCTATTGCAAATTAACGCCGAAACGGGCGAAGAAACTATTCGACCATTAAATGATAAAGAATTGAAAGAAATCAAAGCACAAAAAGCTGAATTTTTAGCAAGACAATCCGAAGCCGAAGCAAAAGTAGTTGCACGCGCCAGCGCACTTGCAAAACTTGCAGACCTTGGTTTAAGCGAAGAAGAAATAGCCGCTTTGTAATGACCGTTTTAACGTGGCTAGCTCATAGCCCTATTGCTTCCTTCTTTAAGGTTTTTGCAGCTGGGGTTTTAGGCTGGGTACTTATGAACAGCGAAAGCTTAGGGCTGCACCCAGCGCTAGCGCTTGGATTAGCCGCAGCCTTACCTATTGTTATTAACTGGTTAAACCCAGAATACGACAACTACGGCAGGGCTAACCTAGATGAAGCCAATTAAATTAGGCGTAGTAACATTTCCATACGGCGCTAAATACCAGTCTGGACGCTTACATAAGGGCGTAGATTATAGAGCCAAAATAGGGACGCCAGTTTATGCAGCTGTAGGGGGCGTGATAATACACGCAGGGCGACACGTTTATAAAAAGGGCTGGGGTTTTAGTTTCGGTATTCATGTGATAGTAGACAATGAGCGCTTTACAGACGGCACAGCGGGCTTATGGGCGGGTTATTGCCACCTATCGGCAGTTAGTGTCAAAGTGGGTCAGCGTGTCTCTAAGGGCGATTTAGTCGGCATTTCAGGCAATACAGGGTTTAGCACCGCTCCACACTTACATTTTCAAATTCTTAGCAGCCGTTATTGGAACGCTAAAAAGGCTAAAAACCCGCAGAAATGGCTAGACGCGTGATAGTCAAAGTAGATAGCAACAAAGACAAGCAAGGCATTTTACCAAATGACCCTACAAAGGTCAGGATTTTAGGCAATACAAGCTGGAAGCCGTCGCGTACGACTAAGCGCATGACACTTGAAACTACTATCCAAGTAGAGTTGCCTGCGTCTGGGCTTCCTAACGTTATTCGCTTTAGATTTTGCAGATACCCGAACACAGCTAACGCAGACTACACGGGGCATTTCAGCTACCCAGTACACCCAGGCATGGCAGGTAAAGAAGTCTGGGTCACGCTGGCGCACTCAATCGTAGTAAAGCGCAATATGAACATAGCGGTATATCTAGACCATGACGGGGCAAGTCCAATAGTTTTAGACGGTAGACAGTTTAAGGCTAACTAATGACACTTATACAAGCTGGGCAGTACGCAGGGGCGCTTATAGCCATTTTTACTTTACTGGGCATGTTCATTAAATGGGTAGTTGTAAAGCCTATAAAGTCCTACATAGATACCGCTACGGCTCAAATTGCCCCAAATGCCAATGGCGGACGCTCATTAAATGACTTAGTTACCAAAGTGGACGACCTAAAAACCATGCTAAACAAACACATAGACGACCACGACACGCGCAAATAAAGGCGCTTGACACTTGCAACACTATGCAACGATAATAAAGACACAGGGCAACGAAGGGTAAACATGGATAAGTACCTAACCGCTAAACAAATGGCGGACAAGCTGCAAGTTAATCGCACTACTTTGTGGCGCTGGGAAAAAAACGGAACGCTGAAGCCGCTAAAAATTGGCGGGGTCAAGCGATACAGTCAAGACCAAATAGACAAAAACAAATAACTAACAAAGGAACAGGGCATGTTTTTTAACGGATTTACTTTATTACTAATGATTATAAGCGCTATAGGTGGTTTACTACTGGGCGTACGGATACAAGAAACGCACGAATTTAGACGGCGTGACGACTGGTTAAATGGCGACACCATAGAAGACCAAATGAAGCGCGACGGCTGGCACTTATGAGCTACGACATTTCAGACTATGTAGACGTCAAGACCCGCATAGAATTGCTGTATAAGAAGTACGAAAACGCTTCTATTCAATTTGAGTTTAAAGGTGTAATGGAAGGCAACCCCGACTTTATTTGGGGTATCGCCTATGTTTACAGACACCCAGAAGACCCGCGACCAGCCACGGGAACGTGTAGCGAACTAGCTCAAGGTAAGACAGCGTTTACACGCGGTAGCGAATTGGCTAACTTAGAAACTTCGGCTATTGGGCGGGCTATCGGGGCGCTTGGTATTGGTCTAGGTAAGTCAATGGCAAGCAAGCAAGAAGTAAACAGCGCTAAAGCTAGGCAGATAGAACCAGAAATAGACCCATGGGCTAAAGCAGATGAACCTAAAGGGTTAAGCGTGCCACAATGTCAGCACGGCGACATGAGACGCAAGACAGGGCTTAAGAAAGACGGCACGCCTTACGCGGGTTATGTCTGCACAATCGGCGGCGAAGGTGAGAGCTGCAAGGCTCGTTGGGATAGGTCGAAATGATACACGCTATAAGAGACATGGAAGCACACTTACGCAATACTTGGCAGTTTGACAAATGGGGCTTTACGCAGGGCTGGGGCGACAAAGCAACACTTAGCGACATAGACGGCTTTTACGGGTTTATGGGCGAAAGAAACGACCAGTTTATCTTGGTAGAAATGAAGCATTGGGACGGGCAAGGCGACGTACCTAAAATACCTATGAAGTCAGGGCAGGCAATTATGCTATGGCGACTTAGCTTGCAGCCGAACTTTAGCGTAATGCTGGGATATGGCGATACTTCCAAACAGCAGGTTTACTATTCGGAAGTCTGGAATAACGGCAAGGTACATAAATGTAAAGACTTTAAGGAGTCTCTTACGCTTTGGTGGGCTTGGGCAAGTGCCAAACGATAACGACGTAGAGCGCTGCACCTGCGGCGCTTGGTATTACATAGGGAAGCCATGCGGCTTCTGTGAGAAATGGAGAAACAGGGCATGAACGAAGAAATGTGGAAAAGTATAAAGACCAAGGTGTATGGACATTATTTAGCAGCTAAGAGCCTGCCTGAGTATTGTAAAGAATGTGGCAACACATTAGAGCCTACAGACTTAGGTTACGACCCGTATTCAAATGTGCGGTTATGGGTTAGTTATTGCTGCGGCATTATGGATAAGTACGAAGAAAAAGTAAGCGACACGCCCTAAGCTTCCCCACATTAGGACGTGCCGCACATACTCACTAGAGTACGAAGTCTCAACAACTCACTACGCAGTATAACGTAGGCGCGACTAATAACCGCGTAAACCGCCGTTAGAAGGCGTACTAATGGTATGGATTTATTAGCCCATACAGGCAGAAATGCGAGCTTAAAAGGTGTACTTGAAACGAGCCGCCCAAGTATTAGTAGCAAAACTCTTTAAGCATATGGCGCGGCTGGACATTAGTCCCCATGACGACCCAAGCGAAACGACGGGTTAAGAAATGGTGTTAAGTAAAGCCATTCCTTGCCTGCTCAACTCTGGGTTAAATCCTTGCTAACCTACTTGAATGGATTATGTGCAAGTGCCAAAAAGCGATTTAGTCCAGTACGTTGCAAGGGTAAACGCACTAATTCAAGACCATGACAAACAAACACAGGAACTAAGCGACATAAGAGCTTTAGCAGACATAGTAAACGAAACATGGCAAAGCAGATTAGACCTACTAGCTGATTACATAATTGACCTTAATCCCAAAGAAACCAGCACTTATGAACGTGGACTAATGAAAGCTTATGAAATAATGAAGGGCGAAAAATGAGTAAGCACGGATTACGCGGCAACACCACCAAGCGGGAAAGCCTTAGAGCGCAAGCCTTTAGAATGTATGGAAAGAATTGTAATTATTGTGGCGAGATAGGCAACGAGATAGACCATGTAATAGAGCTGGCAAGCGGTGGTGAAGACTCCATAGAGAATTTACAAGTGTTATGTAAGCCTTGCCATAAGGTAAAGACAGTTAAATACAATTCAAAGCGATTAAAGGGGGCTAGGGGCGTTTTTTCTGAAGAAGCCGCAC
>Ga0315903_10009469_pt1 | contig 11770 bp, 10 predicted proteins | sample LakEriMetagenome_7_FD_203524 | JGI IMG/M metagenome (GOLD analysis project Ga0315903, IMG submission 203524) | Freshwater fungal communities from buoy surface, Lake Erie, Ohio, United States - Buoy 2 MA119 | ecosystem: Environmental > Aquatic > Freshwater > Lake | place: USA: Lake Erie, Ohio...
ACGCACGCTATATGAACAACCTTGACAAGGAATATGGCGTTGCAGAAGGAGAACAATCATGAGCGTTTTCGGCGGAGAAGGCCAAACCCAAGGCCAATTTCAAAAATCCCTGAACAAAGTTTTCTTGCTCTACATCGGAGGCTTTGCGGCCTTCGTGACGATGCTCGCCATACTTGAGCAAATGGGCCTACCCAAGGAGTACATCGGCTACGCCTTCTTGGCGGCCACCGTGCTCTTGTACGGCGGCATTGGTGTGATGAGTCGCACCAACGATGCAGCCGAGTACTACGTGGCTGGCCGACGCGTGCCTGCCATTTACAACGGCATGGCCACCGGCTCTGACTGGATGTCGGCGGCTTCTTTCATTGGTATGGCCGGTACGCTCTACCTGACAGGTTACGGCGGTTTGGCCTTCATTTTGGGCTGGACAGGCGGTTACTGTTTGGTGGCCTTGTTCTTGGCGCCTTACCTGAGAAAGTTCGGCCAGTTCACGATTCCTGACTTCCTGGGCGCACGCTACGGCGGCAACACGGCCCGACTGATCGGCGTGTTTGCGGCCATCTTGGTGTCCTTCGTGTACGTGGTGGCGCAGATTTTCGGCGTGGGCTTGATCACCGCCCGCTTGACCGGTCTGTCCTTCGATGTGGGCGTGTATGTCGGTTTGGCTGGCATTTTGGTCTGTTCGTTCCTGGGCGGTATGCGCGCGGTGACTTGGACCCAAGTGGCGCAGTACATCATCCTGATCATCGCGTACATGATCCCTGTGGTCTGGCTGTCGGTGAAACACACCAACATGCCCGTACCCCAAGTGTCTTATGGCTACTTGCTCGAAAAAGTGACCGCCAAAGAGGAACTGCTGCTCAAAGACCCCAAAGAACTCGAGGTTCGCGGTATCTTCAAAGCACGCTCCGATGCGGCCGCTGAAAAGCTCAAAGACGTGCCTGCTGCCATGGCTGCAGACAAAGACGCTGCCACCAAAAAGTTGGAAGAACTGAAAGCCGCCAACGCACCTGAAGCAGACATCAAAGCCGCTGAAGCGGCTTTGGCGGCGCTGCCCAAAGATGAAGCGGCTGCCAAAGCGGCCTACACCGCTGCGCGCACCTCCAACGCAGCCCGTGCAGCGCCACCCATTCGTCATGCAGAGCCTTTCCCAGGTAAAGACGAAGCCGCCCAAAATGTTGCCCGCAAGAACTTCCTGGCGCTGGTTTTCTGCTTGATGATCGGTACGGCTGCTTTGCCGCACATCCTGATGCGTTTCTACACCGTGCCCTCGGTGCGTGAAGCCCGTCAGTCGGTGGCCTGGTCGCTGTTCTTTATCTGCTTGTTGTACCTCACAGCGCCTGCTTTGGCGGTGTTGGTCAAGTTCGACATCTACACACTCTTGGTCGGCACGCCGATGGACCAGTTGCCGGGCTGGATTGCACGCTGGAACGTGGTCGACCCCACGCTGATGGCGGTGTCTGACATCAACAAAGATGGCATCTTGCAATTGGCAGAAATCCGATTGGGTGGAGACATCATCGTGTTGGCCACGCCTGAAATTGGCGGCTTGCCGTTCGTGATTTCTGGTCTGGTGGCGGCCGGTGGTTTGGCTGCGGCCTTGTCCACAGCCGACGGCTTGTTGCTGACCATTGCCAACGCCTTGTCGCACGACGTGTACTACAAAGTGATCGACCCCAACGCATCGGCCAGCAGCCGTGTCACGGTCTCCAAAACCATTTTGGTTTTCGTGGCCTTGGCGGCGGCTTATGTCGCATCGCTGCGCATGGCGGACATTTTGTTCCTCGTGTCTGCGGCGTTCTCGTTCGCTGCGGCAGCCTTCTTCCCTGCGTTGACCCTGGGCATCTTCTGGAAGCGTGCCAACAAATGGGGCGCCTCGCTGGGCATGGTGGCTGGTTTGGGCATCTCGTTCTACTACATGGTCAAGACCCATCCTTGGATGTACGGCTTGTTCCATGAGGGTTCGTTGACGCCTGAAATCCTGAAGGCCAACACCTGGTGGGACATTGCACCCATCTCAGCCGGTATCTTCGGTGTGCCACTGGGCTTTGCGGTGATCATCATCGTGTCGCTGCTGACCAAAGCACCCAACCAAGAAGTTCAGGACATGGTTGAGAACGTCCGTTTCCCCAGCTTTGACGGCACCACCTCACAGGGTTCTGCTGCTCACTGATAGGAAGACGTTTGCAAGCACGGTCTTGCAAACTTGAATCCTCCCAACGAAAAACCCGATCGCGTCATGCGATCGGGTTTTTTCATTGGTGCTGGCTGATAACGGGTCTCAAGAACGCGAGGGCTGGTGCCCGCGTGGGCTTGAGATATCCCACTTTAAGCGGCGACCGCCTCTTGGCTTTGCTCCACCGGCTGTCGGATCAGGTGGTCAAAGGCGCTGAGCGCGGCCTTGGCGCCCTCGCCCGCGGCGATGATGATTTGCTTGTAAGGCACGGTCGTGCAGTCGCCGGCCGCGAACACGCCGTCCACGCTGGTGTGGCCTTTGGCGTCCACCACGATCTCGCCAAAGCGGCTGAGCTCCATGTCGCCCTTGAGCCACTCGGTGTTGGGGATCAAACCGATTTGCACGAACACGCCCTCCAAAGCGATCAGGTGCTCTTGACCGCTGACGCGGTCTTTGTAGCGCAAGCCATTGACCTGACCCGAAGCACCGGTGATTTCGGTGGTTTGGGCGCTGGCGTGGATGGTCACGTTGGGCAGGCTCTTGAGCTTGCTGACCAGCACGGCATCGGCCTTGAGGGTGTCGGCGAATTCGATCAGGGTCACGTGCGAGACGATGCCGGCCAAGTCGATGGCGGCTTCGACGCCCGAGTTGCCACCACCGATCACCGCCACGCGCTTGCCTTTGAACAAGGGGCCATCGCAGTGGGGACAGTAGGCCACGCCTTTATTTTTGTACTCTTGCTCGCCAGGCACATTGACGTTGCGCCAGCGCGCGCCGGTCGAGAGGATCACGCTGCGCGATTGCAGCACCGCGCCGTTGGCCAGTTGCACGCCCACCAAGCCACCGGGCTCGGTCGCGGGGATCAGCTTGTCGGCGCGCTGCAGGTTCATGATGTCCACTTCATAGTGGCGCACCTGGGCTTCCATCTCGGCGGCCAACTTGGGCCCGTTGGTCTCGAGCACAGAAATGTAGTTTTCAATGCCCATGGTGTCGTTGACCTGGCCGCCAAAACGCTCAGCGGTCAAACCTACACGAATACCTTTGCGAGCAGCGTAAACGGCCGCGGCCGCGCCGGCAGGGCCACCGCCGACGATGAGCACATCAAACGGGTCTTTGGCGTTGAGCTTGTCGGCTTCGCGGCTGGCCACGCCGGTGTCGAGTTTGGTCAAGATTTCTTCCAAGCTCATGCGGCCCGAGCCGAACACCTCGCCGTTGGAGAAGACCATGGGCACAGCCATGACTTGGCGCTGCTCGACCTCGGCTTGAAACAAACCACCGTCGACGATGGTGGCGTTGATCTTGGGGTTGAAGATGGTCATCAAGGTCGCGGCCTGCACCACATCGGGGCAGTTGTGGCACGACAAAGACATGTAGACCTCGAGGTCGAGTTGGGCGTCCAAGGCCTTGATTTGGTCGAGCACATCGGCATCGACCTTGGGCGGGTGACCGCCGGTCCAGAGCAAGGCCAAAACCAAGGAGGTGAACTCGTGCCCCAAAGGGATGGCGGCGAAGCGCACACCGCGCTGCTCGCCTTCGCGGGCCACCACAAACGAGGGCTGTCGGCGGTCTTGGCCGTTGGTGTCCAAAGTGACTTGGTCGGACAGCGCGGCGATTTGCTCCAGCAAGGCGCGCATCTCTTGGGCCTTCTCGCTGCCGTCGAGGGAAGCGATCAAGCGGATGGGGGCCTTGAGCATGCCAAGGTAGGTTTGCATCTGGGTTTGGAGGGTGGTGTCGAGCATCGGAAACTCCGTTTGAATTCAATGAAGGGGGGCGTTCAATGCCGCTGGTGCATGGGCCCCAAAAGCCCATGAGGCAGCGGTACTGCCTATCGCACGCAGGCGATCAGATCTTGCCGACCAGGTCCAAAGAAGGCGTCAAGGTCTTGGCGCCTTCGTTCCACTTGGCGGGGCACACTTGACCGGGGTTCTTGGCCACGAATTGAGCGGCCTTGAGCTTGCGCAAGGTTTCTTTGACGTCACGGGCGATGCTGTTGTCGTGCACTTCCATGGTCTTGATCTTGCCTTCGGGGTTGATGATGAAGGTGCCGCGCAAAGCCAGGCCTTCTTCTTCGATGTGCACGCCAAAAGCACGGCTCAACTTGTGGGTAGGGTCACCCACCAAGGGGAACTTGGCCTTGCCCACGGCAGGCGAAGTCTCGTGCCACACCTTGTGCAAGAAGTGTGTGTCGGTGGTCACGATGTAGACCTCGGCACCGACTTTTTGGAATTCGGCGTAGTGCTCCGCGGCGTCTTCCACTTCGGTCGGGCAGTTGAAGGTGAACGCGGCGGGCATGAAGATCACGACGGACCACTCGCCCTTGAAGCTGGCTTCGGTGACGGGCACGAATTTGCCCTGGTGATAGGCGGTGGTGCTGAATGTGGGGATTTGGGTGTTGATCAAAGACATGGTTATTCCTATTGACTGAGTTAAAAAAATCGGTGTTTTTACAAACAACACACTCAGTTTATCCTAGGGTTAGCCCTTATCTTTTTGCCAATATCAATACCCCCCATAGTTTTTTTGTTGCAGTGCATCATGAACTTGCCACGATCCAAAGCAAAGGGTCCACGCCGACAACGCGTCGGCGTGGACCCTTGCTGAAAAAACACCAGGCCCGAAGGCCCAGGCTCAAGAGCTCAAAGCCCCAAAGCGGCGATGCCTGCTCGGGCGATTTGCGCGTCTTCGGTGGACTTCACACCGCTCACACCCACGGCGCCAATGGTTTGACCGTCTTTCAGGATGGGCACACCGCCCTCGAGCAAGCCTTGGATGGTGGGGGCACTCAAAAACGAAGCGCGGCCTTGGTTGATCACATCTTCGTACACCTTGCTCTCACGGCGGCCCAAGGCCGAGGTGTGGGCTTTGGCCGGGGCGATGTGCGCCGAGATGGGGGGCGCACCGTCCAAGCGCTGCAACCACAACAAATGCCCACCATCGTCAACGATGGCAATCGTCACCGCCCACTGGTTTTTCAAGGCCTCCGCCTCAGCGGCAGCAGCGATCAGCTTGGCATCGGCCAGCTCCAAAAATGCTTTGTTTTTCATGAACTTTTCCTAAAATAGGGGGTCAGATCTTTCAATCGATGAACCAACCAAGCATAATAGATGCTGAACAAGTTCATCGAGACTTGTGAGAATCAACCCTAGGAGTATCGCCATGAACGACCACAACACCACCAGCGGCCGCTTTGGCTCTGTGGCCAGCCAAGGTGCACAGCGCAACAAAGTCCTGAGCAACACCTACCGCCTGCTCGCCTTGTCCATGATCCCCACCGTGCTGGGCGCTTGGATCGGCGTGCAAACCGGCATCACCGCCGGCCTGACCGGCTTCATGGGCCTGATCGTGTTTTTGGGTGGCGCGTTTGGCTTCATGTACGCCATCGAAAAAACCAAAAACAGCGCGGCCGGCGTGCCCGTGCTGCTGGCCTTCACCTTCTTCATGGGCCTGATGCTTTCGCGCATGTTGGCCATGGTATTGGGCTTCAAAAACGGCTCCGACCTGATCATGACGGCCTTTGGTGGCACTGCCTTTATCTTCTTCGTCATGTCCAACCTGTCCATGGTCATCAAGCGTGACCTGACGAAAATGGGCCAATGGCTCTTCATCGGCGCCTTGGCCATCATGGTCGGCGCGGTCATCAACGTCTTCGTGGCCAGCACGGCCTTCACCGCGGTCATCGCCACCTTGGCCATCGTGGTGTTCAGCCTGTTCTTGCTGCACGACTTGAAGCGCATTGTGGACGGTGGTGAAACCAACTACATCAGCGCCACCTTGGGCGTGTACTTGAGCCTGTTCAACGTCTTCCAAAGCCTCTTGGCCTTGCTGGGCATCTTTGGCGGCGATCGCGAATAAGCGATCTCAACCCCCAACAAAAAGGCCACCTTCGGGTGGCTTTTTTGTTGTGCGTCACTGTGTGCGCAGCGAAGCCGTCTCGGTGTCAAAGCCCACGTCTTCGCCGTCCAAGCCCGTCCACTCGAACACCGCGATGCTCTCCACGTGCGCGGTGTGCGGGAACATGTTGACCACTCCGGCCGCCACGCAGGTGTAGCCGGCCTTGTGCACCAGCAAGCCCGCATCGCGGGCCAAGGTGGCAGGGTTGCAGCTCACATACACGATGCGCTGGGGCGGCGTCCACGACCCACGGCGTGCGGGGTCGGCGTGCAAATCGGCCAAGGCTTTGGCCAAAGCGAACGCACCTTCGCGCGGCGGATCAACCAACCACTTGTCCGCCACGCCGTCGGCCATGAGCTGCTCGGGCGTCATCTCAAACAGGTTGCGCGCCACGAACGTGGTGGGCGCCATGGGATCGCTGCGCTGGGCCTGGTTCAAGCCCCAGTTGTCGGTGGCGCGTCGAACCATGGTGTCGCTGCCCTCGATGCCCAGCACCTCACCGGCCTGCGTGGCCAAGGGCAAGGTGAAGTTGCCCAAACCACAAAACCAATCGATGACCCGGTCATGGCGCTCGGCCTTGAGCAAGCGCAACGCGCGCGAGACCAAGACCCGGTTGATGTGTGGGTTGACTTGGGTGAAGTCGGTGGGTTTATAAGGCATGGTGATACCGAAATCGGGCAATCGGTAGCACAAGACCGGGCCGCCCTCGTCCAACAAGCGCACCGTTTCAGGCCCTTTGGATTGGGTCCACCACTGCACACCATGCAACTGTGCAAAGTCGCGCAAACGCTGGAGGTCGGCCGCGCTCAAGGGCTCCATGTGGCGCAAGACCAAAGCGGTGACATCGTCGCCGCAGGCCAGCTCGATTTGCGGGCAGGTCTCGCGGGCGTCCATGTTGAAAATCATCTTGCGCAGCGGCGCCAACATGGCGCTGACGTGCGGGGCCAAAACTTCGCAGGTGCGCATGTCGGCGACGTAGCGGCTCTTGCGCTCGTGAAAACCGATCAGCACCACGCCTTTTTTGACCACGTAACGCACCGACAATCGGGCCCGGTAGCGGTAGCCCCAGGTCGGGCCTTCGATCGGGCGCAACAGGGTTTGGGCTTTCACCTTGGCCAAGTGCCACAGGTTGTCTTCGAGCACGCGCTGCTTGATGGCCACTTGGGCGCTGCTGTGCAGGTGCTGCATCTTGCAGCCGCCGCAAGCGCCAGCGTGCAAACCGAAGTTTTCGCAACCGGGGCGCACGCGCTGGGAGGATTCGCGGTGGATGGCGGTGACCACGCCGGCTTCCCAGTTGTTTTTCTTGCGGTGCACGCTGGTGCTGACCACCTCAAACGGCAAAGCACCTTCAATGAACACCACCTTGCCATCGGCACGGTGGGCAATGCCTTGCGCTTCGATGTCCAAGGACTCCACGCAGAGGGCGTCCTCTGGAAACACGTCGCTCATGGGTGCCCTTCAGCGTTTGGGCAAAAACGCCACGGGGTCGACGGGCTTGCCTTGGCGGCGCACCTCAAAGTGCAAGCGAACCGTGTCGCTGTCGCTGCTGCCCATGGTCGCGATGCGTTGACCTTGTCGAACCGTTTGGTCTTCCTTGACCAGCAGGCTTTGGTTGTGGGCGTAAGCCGTCAAGAAACCGTTGGGGTGCTGGAGCACCACCAAATTGCCCAAGCCACGGATCACCGCACCGGAGACCACCACACGGCCATCGGCCGCGGCCAGGACCGGATCACCGGCTTTACCAGCGATGGAGATGCCTTTGTTTTTGGTCTCGTCAAACGGGATGGTGATCGGTCCATTGGCTGGCCACACGGCGCTGAATCCACTGGCGACGGGTGCCGTGGTGGCCGCAGGCGGCGTGCTGGGGGCTGGCTCCAAGGGCCGACTGGCGACCGGCTCGGTCACCACGGGTGAGGCGGCCGGGGCGCTGGCGGCACTCGGCGGCGCCACGCGAATCACCTGCCCCACTTCGATGCTGTTGGGGTCGTTGATGGCGTTCCACAACTGCAGGTCACGCCAGCCCTGTCCGGTCTCCAAGCCGATGCGGTAGAGCGTGTCGCCAGGTCGCACGGTGTAGAAGCCAGGTTGGTCTTGGTTGGGCGAGCGCTTGAAGCCGGCGACCGGCGCGGATCGGTCCACCACCGGCGCGGCCCCCGTGACACGACGCGTGGTGCAAGCCGACGTGGCCAACACCGCAGCACCCACACAACACCAAGCCACGGCTCGCCACAACTGGCGCGGGCTTTTCACCGACTCATTCATTGCTTCATCCCACTGAGGTTGGAGCGGCTCCAAGAGCCCCTCACAAAACACCCGATTTTAGAGGCACAAACAGCACCGGCTCGAGCACCGTTTGCACACAACCGGTTTCGGTTTTATCGATGACCACCAAATGCTGTTGCCCGCTGGGCGATTCGGACGGCGCCACCAAGCGCCCACCCACGGCCAGCTGGTCCAGCCAAGCCTGCGGAATGGACAAACCACCGGCGGCGCTGATGATGGCGCTGTACGGTGCACCCGAGGGAAAGCCCAACATGCCATCGCCCAAAATCAGGTGCACATTGGGCAAACGGAAATGGCGCAGGTTCTCGCGGGCTTTGTCGTGCAAGCCGCGCAAACGCTCGATGCTGTAAACCTCTTGGGCGATGTGGCTGAGCAAGGCCGCTTGGTAACCGCAACCGGTGCCGATTTCCATCACACGGCCCAGCTTGCCGCTGCGGCCTTCGCACAAGAGCGCCATCATGCGGGCGACCACGCTGGGCTTGGAGATGGTTTGCCCCAAACCGATGGGCAAGCTGGTGTCTTCGTAGGCTTGTGGCACCAAGGCAGAGTCCACAAAACGGTGGCGCTCAACCGAGCGCAAGGCCTCGGCTACTCGGGGGTCTTGCATGCCCTGGGCTTGTATTTTTTGCACCATCGTGAAACGGATGGCTTGCGAGTCCATGCCCACGCCGCTGGTGTGCACGCGGTGCGTCATGGGCGACACGGGGACTTTGGTGTTCGACACGGGTGCTTTGGGCGCTGGCGTCACGCGCTGGGCTTGCGCGGCGTGCAGGCGTTGCGGGGTATCGGGCGTGGTGTTCATGCGCGCCGGGAAAGCCGGTCTGGGCTTGGCTGGGCCGCCCGCCGGCTTGGGCGGCTCTCGCTTCACTGGCCCCCCGACAAGCTGCTGGCCAAGGGTGCCCAATACGGCAGGCGATCGTGGTCGGTCAAATCGACTTGCAAAGGCGTGATGGTGGCGTAGCCCTGCAGGGTGGCGTGAAAATCGGTGCCCTCGGCATCGTCCTTGGCCGCACCTGCGCTACCGATCCAGTACATCTTGTCGCCGCGCGGGCTCTCTTGAACGATGACCGATTCGGCGGCATGCCGACGACCCAAACGGGCCACCTTGAAGCCCTTGAAGGGTACCCCATCGACGTTGGGCATGTTGACGTTGAGCAGCCAAGGCTCAGCCCCGGGGGCTGGACCTTCAGGCTGACCCGGCAAGCTCGGCAGCAAACGGGCAACCAAATCGGCGGCGTGCTGAGCCGCCACGTCCAACTGTTGCCAGCCTTTGTGCGTTTGAGAAAAAGCGATAGACGGGATGCCAAACAAATAGCCTTCCATCGCGGCCCCCACGGTGCCGGAATAGATGGTGTCGTCGCCCATGTTGGCGCCGTTGTTGATGCCCGAGACCACCAAGTCGGGGCGGTAACCCAGCAAACCCGTCAAAGCGATGTGCACACAATCGGCCGGCGTGCCGTTGACGTAGCGAAAGCCGTTGGGGGCGGTGTGCACAGACAAAGGCGAATGCAGGGTCAAGGCATTGGACTTGGCGCTGTTGTTGTGCTCGGGTGCCACCACCTCCACGTCGGCCAAGCCCTTGAGGGCTTCGTACAAGGCGACGATACCGGGCGCGGTGAAACCGTCGTCGTTGGAGATGAGGATTTTCATGTCCATCATTGTAGGCGGGCCCCGAAGGGTTGAATCGGCGGTGTCAAGGTGGCGATCGGCTGAGCAAGTGGTCGCGAAACAAGACCGCTGGCGACTGAGGGCTGAGCCCCAAAGCCGTGGTCAGGTAGACCTGATCCTTGGCTTCCAGCTGGGGTTGTAAAAGCGCCACCAGCCGCTGGCTAACCAGGAAATCCGCCACGAAGCTGCTGCGCGCCAACGCGATGCCGTGCCCCAAGGCCGCAGCCTCTAAGCACAGCTGGGCCGAGTCGAACTCCAAGTCGGTGGCTTGCGTCTGGCGTTTCGTGCCTGCAGCCCGCAACCATTGAGACCAGCCCTGTTCAAACCCAATGCTGTGCAGCAAGGTCTGGTTTGACCAGTCCATGGCTTTTTTGCTGCGCTTGAATCGCTGAGCCCAGGTGGGTGAGCACACGGGAAAGATGTGGTCGCGGGTGAGTTGCACCGCACTCACCCCTTTGGGTGCAGAGGATGCCAGCCGCACATCCACGTCCACGCTGGCGTCCAGCGGCTCGCCCGGCCAAACGGCCGCCACGAGACGGACGGGGATGTCCGGGTGTTGCTGGGCAAAACCGGCCACGGCATCGATCATCCAAGTCCTGGCAAAGCCCAGCAACACGCGCACCACCAGCCGGTTGCCCTTGCGCTGCCCAAAGAGTTCCAACAAGGCCGTGTCCATGCGCTCGAAAGATTCTCGGCAGACCGGCAACAGGCTCTCGCCGGCGCGGGTCAGGCGCACTCCGCGCGCCGTGCGCTCAAACAGCGCCACGCCCACACGGTGCTCCAGCAATCGGACCTGCTGGCTGATCGCCGCCGGGGTGACGTGCAACTCCTTGGCCGCGGCCGACAGGTTGAGGTGCCGCGCCGCGACTTCAAAGGCACGCAGCCAGTTCAATGGGGTTTTGGCGTCATTCACGAAAGTCAGTTTACAGAAAATCTAATAACCCGTTCGACGAATTCATTGCTTTTCATGAACGCGCTCGACACCTAACATGCCCTTCAACACAGAAAGAGACAGGCCCATGCAGACCACCGCTCCCCTTCCATCAACAGCCGCCAACCTCACAACAAAAGGCTCGCCCACCCCACCCAAGCTGGTGGACCTGTCGCACAACGATCAGACCTTGACCTTGCGCTGGGATGACCAGCGTATCAGCCGGTTTGCGGCCATCTGGTTGCGCGACAACTGCGATTGCCCCACTTGTCGCCATCCACAGGCCATGGAGCGCCTGTACATGTTCATCGACCACGACTGGCCCAGCATCACCCAAGTCAAACCCACCGAAGGGGGGCTGATCGAAGTGCAGTTCAAGCAAGGGCCAACCACGCACACCTCGCGCTTTGGTCTTGCTTGGCTGCGCGACCACTGTTACAGCAGCCAAGCGCGCGCTGAAGGGCCGCCCCAGCGCCAACTGTGGAACGCCGACATGAACGGCGCGATGCCCACGATCGCATACGACGACTTCATGGGCACCTCAGAGGGCGTGCGACGCTGGATTGGCGCGATCAAAACCCATGGCGTGGTTCTGCTCCAAGGCGTGCCCACGGTCCCCGGACAACTGCTGGACGTGGCCCGTCGGGTGGGCCCTGTGCGCCAAACCAACTTTGGCGACCACTACGACGTCATCTCCATGCCCAACCCGAATGCGGTGGCCTACACGGCGCTGGGCCTGGAGCTGCACCACGATCTGGTGAACTGGCGTTTTCCACCGGATGTGCAAATGCTCAGCTGCCTCAAGAGCAGCGTCACTGGGG
>Ga0315903_10009470_pt1 | contig 11770 bp, 10 predicted proteins | sample LakEriMetagenome_7_FD_203524 | JGI IMG/M metagenome (GOLD analysis project Ga0315903, IMG submission 203524) | Freshwater fungal communities from buoy surface, Lake Erie, Ohio, United States - Buoy 2 MA119 | ecosystem: Environmental > Aquatic > Freshwater > Lake | place: USA: Lake Erie, Ohio...
CCGTGGCCAAGTATCATCCTTCCTTTGATTTGGTAAAGCTCTATATGGATGCGTTTAAACAGACTGTTACTCCCGGCGGCGAGCGCTACAACGAAGGCTCAGAAGCCATAAAGCAACGCGTTGAAAACGGTTCATTATTGGTAACATACATAGGCCATGGCGGTCACAAAGGCTTTGCACATGAGAGAATTCTGACGATTCCAACTATTAGCGGCTGGACGAATATTAGCAAACTTCCTGTTTTCCTTACTGCCACATGCGAGCTTGCACGATTTGATGATCCGGGAGAAAACACCGCTGGTGAGATATTAGTCATGAATCCAAACGGAGGTGCTATTGCCATGCTAACCACCACACGCATCGTAACATCAGGTGCCAACAGAGAGCTCGATGAAGCATTCTTTGCGGTAGCATTTGAAGACGAAACGATCAGCGACTTGACTTTAGGTAAAATTAATATGCTGACTAAAAATGGTGTTGGACTTTCCAATTCAAGTAAGCCTAATTTCAGTCTTCTCGGTGATCCTGCTTTGCGCATGAGATATCCCGAAAAGTATGTGTATACCACACAAATAAATGAGATTGCAATCGAAAATTTTGTAGACACCTTGAAAGCATTGCAAGAAGTTATATTCACGGGTTATGTAGGCGATGCAGATGGAAACAAACTAACGGATTTCAATGGTTTTGTTTACCCAACTGTTTTCGATAAAAAAACCAATCTTCAAACTCAGAATAACGATGATGGAGAAGTACAAGAATACTCTGTTTATAATAGATACTTGTACAAAGGAAAAGCGAGTGTTTCTGGGGGAGATTTCAATTTCCGATTTGTTATTCCTTACGATATCAATTACACTGTAGACTCTGCTCGCGTGAGTTATTATGCTGTAGCGGGAAATATCGATGCGCATGGCTACAATGAAGACTTCCTTATCGGCAGTGCTTTGTCAGGTGCTCAATTGAATACTGTGGGACCGGAGATTGAACTGTTTTTGAATGATAGTACGTTCATCAGCGGTGGTGTTTCTGACACCAAGCCAATTCTTCTTGCTAAATTAAAAGATGAAAACGGGATCAATACCGTTGGAAACGGAATCGGTCATGATCTAATAGCTGTTCTTGATGAAGACACACAGAATCCAATTCGACTAAATGACTATTATTCTGCAAATCTAGATACTTACACGAGCGGTGAGATTCGCTTTCAAATGAGCACAATTACGGAAGGACAGCACACATTGAGACTAAAAGCCTGGGACATTCACAATAACTCTTCTGAGAAAACAATTGAGTTCTTAGTTGCGAATGATGCTGGTGTCGCGTTGAGTCATGTGCTCAACTACCCCAATCCATTTACTACCCACACAGAATTTTTCTTTGAACATAACCAACCTTGTGAATCATTGGAAGTTAGAATTCAGATTTTCACTGTGGGTGGTAAGCTTGTAAAAACAATAAACCAAATCGTGAATCAAGCTGGTTTCAGAAGTGAAGGTATTCCATGGGACGGCACAGACGATTACGGCGACAGCATAGGCAAAGGTGTATATGTGTACAAACTTGAAGTACGCAATCCAACTGGCCAACGGGGTGAACAAATTGAGAAATTAGTGATTCTGAAATAAATAACCTTATCGAGCGCATTGCGTATATTTGCGCTCCCTGTAACAAAGGCATAAAATGTATAAATCGTTTTTAATATCAGCCGGCTTGCTTTTCTTGACCGGTCTGAGCACACAAGCTCAATTGACAACTCAAACAGAGCGTGCTCAACAAGTGCAGTTGAATACAATTACAACTGCAGTACCTTTTCTCATGATTGCCACAGACTCTCGCTCTGGCGCGCTCGGAGATGCTGGCGTTGCTTTAAGTCCAGATGCAAATTTGGTACATTGGAATCCATCCAAACTTGCCTTCCTTGAAGAGGATCTTGAGTTTAGCTTTTCATATTCGCCATGGCTTCGCGCACTGGTAAATGATATGAATCTAGGCTATTTGACATTCGCAAAAAAATTGAGCAAAACTCAAGGAATCGGCGGTTCACTGCGCTATTTCACTCTAGGTAAAATCTCATTCACCGATGAGACTGGTGCTGCGATTCGCGATTTCAAACCAGCAGAATACGCATTGGACGTAAGTTTTGGTCAAAAACTTTCTGAACGATTTAGCGGTGGTATAGCAGCTCGCTTTGTTAACTCTAACCTAACTGGTGGAACAAGCGTGGGCGGCGCAGACAGCAAGCCTGGCCGTTCCTTCGCAGTAGATGTATCTGGATTTTACACCAATGACGACATGAAGATTGGTGACTTCCCAACCACTTTAAATTTTGGTTTCAATATCTCAAATATTGGTGCTAAAATGAGATACACGAACACTGACCAGTACGATTTCATTCCTACGAATTTGAAATTTGGAACTTCACTTTCATTAGAACTTGATGATTACAACGACTTAGGTTTTACGGTAGACTTCAACAAGCTTCTTGTTCCTACTCCTGCAATTTATGACAATGATGGAGTATTGCTTGCAGGAAAAAGTGCAGATGTTGGAACTGCTCAAGGGATGATTCAATCTTTCACAGATGCTCCTGGCGTGTACAATCCAGAAACGGGTGAAGTTGAATCAGGAAGCGTATTCAAAGAAGAGCTTCGAGAGGTAAATATCGGTGGAGGTTTAGAATATTGGTACGATAAGCAATTTGCTTTCCGTAGCGGATATTTCTACGAGCATTTCTCAAAAGGAAATCGTCAGTACATCACACTTGGTGCTGGATTGAAATACCAAGTATTGACAATTGATATGTCTTACTTGATTAGCACAACTCAAAACAACCCATTGGCCAACACACTTCGTTTTACGCTTCGCTTCACTTTGGATGACGCTGCTGGATCGGATGAAGACGCGAATACAGCAGAATAATTGAATGGAAATTCGCGTAGGTTTTGGATACGATGTGCACCAGCTTGTTGAAGGCAGAGATCTTTGGCTCGGTGGTGTATTAATCCCACATGATAAAGGAGCTCTTGGACACAGCGATGCTGATGTATTGCTTCATGCAATTTGTGACGCTATTCTTGGCGCTGCTGCATTAGGAGATATAGGTCAACACTTTCCCGACACTTCATCTGATTTCAAGGGAATAGATTCCAAGATTCTTTTGAAAAAAACGTGCGAACTCCTCCGCGAAAAAGGCTGGGAAATTTCGAATATTGATAGCACCTTGTGCCTTGAGAGACCCAAGGTGATGAAATATGCCGCACAAATGAAAGCAGCCATTGCTATGGCGGCCGACATCAAGGAAGATCAAATATCTATTAAGGCAACGACAAGTGAAACACTTGGATTCGTTGGCCGTGAAGAAGGTGTCAATGCCTACGCTGTAGCATTGATCACCCGCTAATTTCTTTTTTAATTATTGAATCCTGAAGAAAACGACTCGTCAATTTGACCGGGTTGTTCATCTTCATAGAAGTAGATTTTCAACATCACTGTATCACGAAGGAAATCAATTTTACCTACTTCTACTCTATTCACTTTGATGCCCGTTCTCTGCTGAAGATCAGCGATAAGTTCTGGTCTTCTTCCAAGTTGAATCAATTCAATGTTCTCATAGAGTACAAGTTTTTGAGACTCGTGGCGAAGCAACCAAACTTTTTCTAATCCATAGGTTGCGCCAATGATTACAAGATTGGCAAATGACAATTCAACCAAAGAAATTTTCTTGTTAATCAGAGCATTCATTACAGACATTCCAATAATGATGAATAAATAAGTCATTTCCTTAATTGGAATCGCATCAGTGCGGTATCGGATAATGCCGAATACGGCGAACAATCCAAGCGCAAATCCCATCTCTAGCTTTACACTTTCAAGAAGAAAACACATCAAGAAAATAGAAATAGAAAACAAGAAATAGGTGAAAAGAAAATCCTTTCTTTTCGCTATTGGGTAATAGATTACACGAACAAGTAAAAAGATAAAACCAATGTGAAGACCTAGGCGAATTACTAAGCCAACAAAATCTTCCCAATTAATAATTTTAACCCCGCCAAGTGGATTGAATTCACCTTTCACATCAGCGGCATTATCAATCACACTGGATAGCGTATCTTGAATTTGTAAATCCCATAGGGATGATAAGTTAAGCAGCAATTCCATCATTTTCTATCTTCTTTATTTTTAAAAGCTTTGACTTAAAATTATTTGATTTTGCACTTGGATAAAGTAATGCTACACCAAGACAATATTTACTAATACTCTCTTCTCTAATTCTGCGACGCTTCACTTCTTGCATAAAAGGTGACATTCGATTTTGTCGTTCTTGCTTTACCTCACAAATTACCAAACCTTTCATTTGCGATTCAGCATCTCCGTATTTGAACGACAGATCACAATCGATTGTTAAACGTTCAGGCAGATCCTGGTTTACAAGAGTAATTCGTCTAAAACTATTCCAAAGTTTGGGCTCTAATTCAAGCCCCAAATGTGTCTCTCCTTCGATAAATTCCTTTTCCGAATCAATTAATGATTCTTCGATATTTGGAAGTTTCGTTCTGTCTTTGATGGTTCTGTCCTTATTGGACTTGAACTTCACTTCAAGAAAATTCAAATTACTTTCCACATAAGTTCTCTTTCTGACCTTATAGCGATTCTTTTTTCCATTGTGATGTCGTCTGTAAAAAAGAAAATCTGGAGTATCATAATACAGCGTTTCATATCCGCTTTGACGCAATCCATTAACCTCTAAAACACGGTAAGAGTCTGGTAAAGTTTTAAGAATAGAAACAAGAACAGACATACTAGTCATGAACTTAGTATCTGTTCTATTCATCAATTCGACACCATCCATTTCCTCGAGTGAGATTGGTGCGAAAGACTGTAATATATTTGAAAGTTCGCTCACAAGTTTCAACAAATGTAACGTCAATGTTACTAAATACATAGGTGACTGAATAAATATACGTAGGTTTATTGCAATGAAAAAATTTTCTCAAACATGCGAATGGGTAGCATTCCAACATAAAAGCGACTTACCCGAAAATGAACAAGTCCTTCTGCAACGGGCCCACGAAGCACGTTCCAGAGCCTATGCGCCATATAGCAGATTCTCTGTTGGTGCCGCGCTAATCTTAGAAGACGGCACCATAATAGAGGGAAACAATCAAGAAAATGCAGCTTATCCTAGTGGGTTATGCGCCGAGCGAGTTGCCATTTTTTGGACAGGAGCTAACCATCCTGGAAAAAAAATCATCGCAATGGCCATCACAGCATCTTCTGATTTGTTTACATCTGATAAACCAATAGCACCTTGCGGCGCATGCAGACAAGCCATGCTGGAATACGAATTGAATCAAAAAGAACCCATTCAACTCATAATGCAGGGAGGAGATGGCGATATTATTAAAATGGATGGAGTAAAGAATCTACTTCCCATCTACTTTCATGAAGATGGATTAAAAAAATAATATTAAAATCGCCAATTGACCATCAGCATTAGCACCTGATTATAGTTCCCATATTCATAGTAGCTTCCTTTGTTCACGACATTTGGAGATGGTCGTGTTGGAATAATGCTTGTCGCACCGCGCAATTCCATAATCAAATGATCCCCCATTATTCTTGACACACTGAGATTTCCAGCCAAATCTAATTTATCAAAAGATGGTAAAGGTTCATATTCAGCGCCATTTACAACTTCCTTTTGACTCACAAGAACTCCTGCACTTGGTCCAATTCCGAATCGCCAATTTGATTTGGTATAAGTAACTATAATAGGGACATCGATATAGTTCAATCTGAAGGCGAACGTATTGAAATCTCCATTATCAGGGTCAGCCTGTTTTTTTGAACCCTTATTAGTATACTGCATGCCCATGTAGGTTCCCATGACTCCATTAAAATCCATGTGAATCCATGCTCCACCGGCCATTCCAAACTTATCCCAACCCGCTAGAGCATCCCCACTAATTTGAGAGGTAACGCCACCAACAACAAGGCCTCCAGTAAAATCCACTTGACCGAATGAACACTCGGTCATAAGCAGAAAAACTAATGCAATTAGTATGTTTCTCATTCTGCAATCTTTGCTTCAACTGAGTTTATGATTTCACCTGTTGCGTTGTCTACCAGAGCCGCGATTACTTCACAATTGTCAGCAACCCAACTAGAGCTCAACTGATAACTAAATGATTTTGCTACTTCACTTCCCGCAACTGGATTCGAAGAAATAGGTAAACCATAGGCGCCCGTTATAGCATCACGCAAAATATGATTGTGCTCGTATTCCATCACTTCTGTGGGATCTTGATTATAATCTTCTTGTGGACTAATTACATGCGACTCCACAACAAACAAAAGCAAACTGTAGGAACCTGCGAGTTCATTTACAAATTGAGTATGTGTGTGAATATTCAAAATACCATCTGAAGGGACATAAGAAAGCTGCATTTGCATTGCTGCATCAGGGGCTTCCGCGAGTTCTGCATTAATCATCTCTAACCAATCTGCATATGGATAAGCATTACCGATACCGGTAACGCGATTTACTCGCGCGCTTGGATTGAATGCGCCTTCCAGCTGTCCCCAATAAATACTTCCTACTTCAGTATTGTAATCAGCCTCAAATGGCTCTGTACCTGCCGCAGCCAAAGTGCCCGCGTGAACGCTCATTAGCACTAGTCTTTCACCGAGATCTTCATTCCATTGATTTGCTAAAGCAGTTGCAGGAGGGCAGAAACCGCAAAGGTGTCCGGTGAACTCTTCTAGAAATACATTTTTAACAGGATTTACAATTGGAGTAAAGGTTGGTGCAGGACCATAAATCGATTCCAAATATTGGTTTTGTATAACAATAACCAAATCTTCTGTATCGCTACAGCTATTGAATAACAGGACTATTGCACATGCAAAAAGGACGAGTGTCTTTTTCATTTTGCTATTTTTTTTATCAGAAAGTACTTGTGATTGAAACTTCAAAGCCATTAGTAGCTGGCACTGCTCTACATACACCACCGATGCAGAATACCCCCTCACGGCGTTTACCATAGCCTAAGGAAATTCGATTTGCACCATTGATATAACCCACAGTTCCGAATAGATAGTGTATACGCTTGTCTTCATTTGAATTGCCATAGTTGTATTGATCAATAATCGCAATATTCCAATGAGGAGAATAAGTATACTCAAGCAATGCCGTACCCCAATCGCCTTTGTCCTGCTTGGTTTGCAGCGCCTGCAACTCCAAGTGGAAATTATTTTTTGGAGTCAACTTGTAATTGATTTCGATTACTTCAATATCTGCATAAACCAATCCTTTGAAATCATTTGAAACAGGAGTAGCAAGAGTATTAAACTCAAGATAATAATACGTTGCAGCAACGGACCATTTCTTATTCAGTTTACGCTTGATTTCAATATTCAAGTCGCGCACATACTTGTCAGTTCCAAAACCATATGACGCCCTTTCATATCCATAGACAACAGCGTCAGAACCTGTCAATTCTTTTTTATCCAAACTATTCGCCGCTGCGAAATTCACAGATATAAGCGTTCCGTATTTTCCACCAATTTTAGTATTCTTAGGAAGATTATAAAAAACTTCAGCCATAAAACTTGATTCACCTGCAATTGGTGTTGCGTATGGATAAAGCGTAGCTGCAAGATTGTAGGTATGCTGCTTTGTAATAGCGGGGTTATAGTTAACTGGTAAATCAAACAAAGTAGCGTCGCGTTCAGAGCGGAAGCTCATATTGTCGACATTTTTCGCAGCAACATTAATTCCTAGTCCTTTGCGACTATATGAAGCGTTGACGAAAATAGCCTCTCCCGTTTTGTAGATATAATTATTGTCTTTACTAGGGTCGTTTACCTTATTTGCATACTCTGCAAACAACGAGAAAGGACCACGAAGAATGTTAATTCTTCCAGCAGCTACACCAATGTTTTCGGGATAACTCAGAAGTAAAGAATCAATTACAAAGTTTCCACCTTGTTGGAATTTGCTAACGAAGCTTCCACCAAGAATAACTTTTGTTTTAGCCTCAGAAAATCTAGAAGCTGCGCTATCGCTTTTCATTCTAATTTTCTTTAATGAACCAGCAAGATCATTCAAGTGAATTTCTCCATCAATTCCACGAAGTAGCGATTCTGAATTAATCAAGCGGCTATCGAAGGCAAAGCGTTGATATCCATAAATTGCTTTCACTGTAGCGCCTTGAAATGGGGTGTAAATTACCCGTGCCCCATCCATAGCGTTGTCAATTCCTAGGTTTGGCTCCCAATATGTTCTGAAAGAAAGTCCCGATCCAAATTGCTCGTAGAAATTTCCAACGGTAATATCCAAGCCTTCATTATTGTAACGTGCAAAACGATGTCCGATTCCAGTACCTTTAAATCGTCCACCTACAGAGTAACCTTGAATGGCATCAACGTAAGATTCGAAACGAACACCTGCGCTAAATTTTCCATAGGTATATGTGAAATTACCAAAAGCATTTAATCCCGTTTTCGCAGCTGGTACAATCGCGCCGATAAGAGAATCTTCTGTGTATTGCTGCCATAACAACTGGAAGTTACCGTGCAGTTGTCCTTGGATTGGTTTGTTTTCATTTTCCGACTGAGCAATTAGTCGATTTATTGTAAGTAGTGAAACACAAATTATCAAACAGGCTTTGATATTCATAATGCAAAATACTATTGGTCAATTAGCCCGCAAATTAGCAATAAAAAAGCCCTCGAACGAGGGCTTTAATGATATTCTGAGAAATAAAAATCGTTTAGGATTTTAGTTTCAAAAGTTCTTTATGAAGTTCTTCTTCGTCGCCTTCAGCATAATTGTTATGCTGCCAAACGATATTTCCAGTGCCGTCTACTAAAAAAGTATGAGGAACATTGTTTACGCCGAGAGCTTGTGCAAACTGTTTGTTTGAGTCTAGAAGAACAGTGAAGTCCCATGAAACGCTGCTTACATAAGGGGCAACGCGACTTACGCTTCTTTGATCATCAATAGATACTGCGATAATTGTAACTCCGGTTTCCTTTTGCCAGTCTTCGTAAAGTTCAGCGTAGTTGTTCAATTCCTTTTTGCAGGGGCTACACCATGTCGCCCAAAAACAAATCACTATTGGTTTTCCATTATTACTGAGAGTTCCAGTATCTATTGTATTGCCAGAAAGATCTTTGAGTTGAACGCTTGGCAATTTAGCTACTTGAGCTATTGCCGATTGAATAGTGAATGCTGTAAGAAGCAGGAGGAAGAACTTTTTCATTCGTATATTATTTACAGGTGCAATTTAGATGTTTTTCGTGGAGACAATCATCATACCAAAAAGGATCTTTAGGGATTCTTGTTTTCTTATAAAAGAAAACGCCCCCCCGTCTTCGACGGGGGGGCGTTTCGTATGTTGATCAAAAATGATCTAATTATTTAGCAACAGTCAAACGAGTTGTAGAAACAACACCGTCAACGTTGAAATTAACCATGTAGATACCAGCGTTTAGGTTGCTGAAATCGATTTGATTGTTGTAAGTACCAGCTTGTTGAGTGCCTTTGTTCATTGAAACAACGCGCTCACCTAGCATGTTAACCACTTCGATAGTTACTACTGCTTCAGAAGCAAGTGTGTAGTTTACGTTAGTGATTGTAGTAGCTGGGTTTGGATAAACGCCGAAAGATGAAGTAGAAGTCATTTCTTCAACACCTACAGTTTCGTTTACATTCGCACCTGCAGCAAGAGTTTCGTAGTCTGAAGAACCATCATAGTCAAGGAATGCAGTCATGTAAGTGCCATTTTGGATACCGTAAGCTTTTACGTATCCATCAGTACCACCCCACTGAGAACCTTGCATACCATCACCATAAGCATCAGTCATAGTCATTGTATAGCAACCAGTTGATGGAAGGAAGTGTGTTTCGTAAACGTCTACTGGATTTTGACCGTTAGTAACGGCAGGGTTTCCATAAGGACCGCCAGAAGCAACAACGTTTCCGTTTTCGTCAGAAATTTCCCAAGTAACTTCATTTGGATACTCGTCAGTAGTCATCTCAACTACAACTTGTGTTGTAGACTCAGAAGCCATCGCGATAGCAGCGTTTAGATTATTGTTAGCAGCATTGCCATCATTAGCAGATGTAACACTAACTACAACGTTACCAGTTACCATAGCAGTACCAACGGTAACTGTAGTGCTTTCGAATTGGCTCAAAGTACCAGTCCATGGGTAAGAAAGAGCTGGAGTTACACCGCTAACTGAGATAGTAGCAGAAGTAAGATCTTGTGTACCAAGGTTTGCAAGGTCAACAATGATTTCAGCATCACCGCAAGTAACAGCAGTACCTGTGTAGTTCAAAACTGCACCGTCATTAGCAGCAACAGTTTGACATGCGTTGTTTTGGATAAATGTCCAATGCTGAGCAGCAGAAATTTGACCAGTTTCAGTTACGATACCTGTTGGACAGATAGTGTAAATTGTTGGAAAATAAGCAGTTTGCAGGATATCACCGATTGAAGCATCGTCGATGATTGGATACTCAGTGCCTGCAGTCCAGTCACCTTGTGTTGTCAAAACACCAGCACCAGAAGTACCAGTAATTTGAGCATCAGTGTTACCAGCTTCACCTTCAATGAAAAGAACGATAACTGTACCACCGTTTGCAACACCGTGTTCAGCGTGCAAAGTTTCTAGAGCACCACTAAGGTGGTAATTCCAACATGGTCCACACCAAGCAGCTGATACGTCAACTACTACTGTGTAACCTTGTTGCAAGTAATCATACAAGTTGTGAGTAACACCATCACGGTCAGTTCCAGTGAAATCTGGAGCAAGTGAACCTGAGGCCAATTGTGCATTTGCAGCGCCTACAGAAAAAATTGTAGCGAGAGCAAGTAAAATTCTCTTCATTTTGGGTTAATTGGTTTGAATTATTTTTCGATTGATGCAGCCAAAGTAAACAATTCTTGGATAATCACCAATCATTAACACATGAAAAATAGTAAACCTAACGGATTCATCAACCTTCGTTTTAACAGTTTCAACCTATAAAACAGTCTCTTAAAAAACCAATAAGTAAGTTACTTTATGAATGTCAATGAGAAGACTATGCTTATTTTTGGAAAATATACAACACACAATCATGAAGAAACTTTTACTTATTCCGGCACTAGCTCTATTTACAATTGTTACAACAGCCCAAAGTTTAGCACTCATCGAACCTATGACACAGGTAAACGGAACAGTTGCTGCATTGGGAGCTACAGGTGAATTGGTTGCTGAATGGGGAGTTCAGAACATAAGCGAGAATTTCCTTGAAGTGCGGGCGAAACGTGCTGTTCAACAAAATGTTCAAGGCGCAATCAACTACTTCTGTTGGGGTGTTTGTTTCGATGAAAACACGAATGTTTCCCCTGTTTCCGTTAATCAAGACATGAACGCAGGCGACATTAATAACACTTTCTATGCTCACTATCGCCCACAAAACAATGCTGGCGAAGCGATTATTCAATATTGTTTCTTTAATGCTGCAGATCCTGCAGACGAAACCTGTCAAACTGTTACATACTGCGTAGATTGCATTCAAAGCGTTGCTGAGCAAAGCTTGGATATCGAAGTTGGCGAAATTTATCCCAATCCACTTAAAGGCTTAGGATCAATTTCTTACAATTTGCCTTCTACTCCGAAAAACGCCAAACTCTTCATTTACAACATGGTGGGAGAAGTAGTAAAAGAATCAACTATTACTTCCAAAAATGGTGTTATATTAATCAACGGA
>Ga0315903_10009471_pt1 | contig 11769 bp, 8 predicted proteins | sample LakEriMetagenome_7_FD_203524 | JGI IMG/M metagenome (GOLD analysis project Ga0315903, IMG submission 203524) | Freshwater fungal communities from buoy surface, Lake Erie, Ohio, United States - Buoy 2 MA119 | ecosystem: Environmental > Aquatic > Freshwater > Lake | place: USA: Lake Erie, Ohio...
AAAAACAAAAAAGCTAGACCTACTGACTTTTTGATGCCATCGACAGAGTACGTAGAGAAATCACTGCAGGAACAGCGTTTTTCCATATGTGCAGAATGCCCCGAGTTAATAAAGCTCACGAATCAGTGCAAACTTTGTGGATGCTTTATGAAGATAAAGGTAAAGCTAGCGCATGCCGAGTGCCCGGCAGGCAAATGGGACTCAGTTAGCGGGTAGTCTATTGACTACTTACCGCCCTTTTTCTTCTTTTCCTCTTCGGCAACAGCTGCTAGATAAGCAAACAAGTCCCTAACCGGCTGCGGCAAGTTGTCGCCAACCGCATACTGCCAATGCCATGCTTCAAACTCTGGCGACTTTGGATTATTTCCCTGTAGGTAGAAGCCGTACTTCGGAGCGTTTGCACACATCCATCCCATTGCCTTGGCGTTGCCACCGAGGGTTGACCCATCCTTCATGCACAGGTCGATTGCGAGGCCCATGCCATGATTGGATGTACCAGGTGTGCCGCTTGGGCTTTTGCCAGGCTTGAGATACCAGGTCTTGCCCTCGAATGTTCTTGTGACGCCTCGACCATGGTCCTTGCTGTCATATCTATCTCTAAACATTGCCAGCTGGGCGTCGTAAAGGCGGTAGTCACCAATGTTCTTCAGCTCAATACCCTCTTTCTTTGCGGCATCAAGCATCATGTCGAAAGAAATTGAGGACCAATGCCACAGTCTTCCGCCAATCTTGGTCTTTCTAAGAATGCTGTCGGGCAACTGACCGTTCTTGATGTTTTTTAGTTCGGTTGGAAGAACTAGCTTGATGTATGGGTACTGCATTTTCCTGTTTCTCCGATTTCTCGAAAGCCGCTTCATGTCATTCCATAATAGCAGAGAGAATATTTACAGCATTTAATAATTAAAGCTGGTACCAGCCATCTTCCCAAAGCTGAGAAAGTCTCCGAAAATGCTTGTCATATTTAAGAGCAACGACCTCTAGTGAGTAGTTGTCTATGGCATGCTGTCTAACCATCGCTCTATCCATATATTTAGCATTTTCCGCAGCCTCAATGAACTCCTTAAGCGTCCTGCATCTATAGCCAGAAACGCCATCAACGACAGTTTCCGTGAAAGCACCCCAGTCGGTAGTTATCGCAGGTGTGCCGCAGGCCATTGACTCTGGTGCAACGGTTCCAAACGGCTCGATATATATTGTTGGTGCGAACGAAGCAATTGCACCCCCCATGAGCTCAGCCCTTTTTTGCGAACCAACCACCCCCACATGCTCGCCGTAAGATGGGGCCACGCCCTGTCCGGCAAGAATAAGTCTCTTGTTCAGCCGCCTACATACCTCTACGGCAATTTCATAACCCTTACGCTCAATCATCCGTCCAGTAAATAGGTAGTAGTCGTCTGGCGTTTCCCTGAATGGAAATTCACTGATATCGATATATCCAGGGATTACCGCATCGAAGAAATGTCCATCTAGCGCGTTTGGGCTAGTGTTCGTAGTTCCATAAACGGTGTGCATCCAGGCGTATGACTCAAAAACTTTATATTTGGAAAAAACGCCACCGTAGCCAATTCCAAACTCAACAGTCATTTCCCCCGGAAATGCATCCGCAATCGGCTTATGGGAATACCCCCCAATTACACATATGAAGTCCTGGTGTTCCAGTCTCTCAGAGATACCTGAAATCACATTATTGTTAAACTTTATCCAATGAGGCAAGTTGTAGTTAAACGACGCCATTGTGTAATGCTGTGACCCAACAGCAATAAGTCTTTCTTCTTCGGTTATGCAGGGAATGTGCTCATCTGCTGGTGATTCACTTTCCGGGCCACCATACGTATAAACAGTGTGACCAAGCGATTTCATCATTATTGCGAACTTGCGAACCTTCTCGGTAAATGCACATGCCGTGAAGTCGCGCGTGATGCTTGTGTGTGGTAAGCCAACTACATGAAAACGCATGGCTTTATTGTGGTGTAACTATAAACGAACTGATAATTAGTTTGTCGCTAGACAGAGGCACCTGCGCCTGATGGGGATAGGTCCAGTGTGCTGGAAACACACAGATAGCGCCCTTTTCTGGCTTTACGCTGACATTCTGGTACCTGAAGTACGTTTCTCCACCCTCATCTACGGTGTTGATATATATGACAACAGCAAGAACTCTTTCCTTGACGCGATTACTCCAGTTTTCACCGTCTACGTGCTCCTTGTAAAAGCCATCACCACGCTTGTAGCCCTGCCAGAGATAGTTGGTATCAATTAGGTTTGGACAGGACTGAAGCCAATCAAAGCGGTCGATGTACATTCCTGTTGCCACCCTTAGGGATGAGTAAATTTCCTCATTGATTTCGTCATAGCGTCTTCTAAGTTCTGGGTCGGTATTGAAGCAATCTTGGTCTTGGAAGTCGAGCGTTCTCTTTGTGTTTACAGACAAGCCACCAGCAGTTTGACCAGCGCTAGTTAGGTTTATATTGGCGTAGTAAAAATCCCATATGGTGTCGCAGAGTTCATTGCTAAGAGCATTTCGGTATACACAAATTGCTCCCGCTACCTGCTCCTCCACTATTCCTGTATGGGTCTTCATGTCTACCTCTCGCCGTGCTCCCAGATTGCTGGTTTGCTAACGATATGGTACCAACACCATTCATCAAATTCAAGGCTCATGTCTGGGATTGTGGTCGGGTCAGACCTCTCTCTTGCATTGTCATCACCCTTAAGGAACTTGGCAACTCTCTGCTCGGGGACCTCATTCCACAACCATTCACGAATTGATTCCGGCAGTTCGAGCTCTTCTAATATTTCATGAGCCAATACCGAGTAAGTATCTCTAGTACCAAGCTCCTCGTAACACCATTCCCACTCAAGCATTAGGCGAAACAGTTCCTGGAGGGTTCGTCCGAGATTTTCCGAGTAATGGAAGTCTTTTTTTTCTAGTTCAATATCATTTAATTTAAGAAAAACTATGAAACCTTTATAGCCCTGGATTGGAAGCCTAAGGATTCTGGTATTCAGGAGTGAGGCCACATGACTGTTTGTTGTTGGGTATACGGGGTCGGTGCTGCCGCAAAGTTCACAGATACCAGTCTCTCTATTTATTTCGTGTAAGGCTATTGGTTTCGGTATTTCTGGCTCTGCGAATGAGTCACATCTTTCAAATGTATCTACGGCCTCATCGCCTTCTTTTACTATTTCTGGTTCAAATGGCGCGGCATAAACAGACTTGATAAAAACAAAGTAGCCACGCTCATCATCCGTTGTTCCAGGAATGCGGTAATACGAACCGAAGCCATGTTTCCCTTTTGGTTCATCCCTCAAGTACGGCATTATCTTGACCCGTACTTCCAGATTGGCTCCGTTTCATGAATGTGGTGATAACACCATCCCTCAAATTCGGGAAGCATTGGCGGAATAGTGGATGCCGGAGGCCTTAGCCTGGCATCTGGGTCACCCTTTAGAAACTTGGCAACATGCATATCCGGAACGTTATTCCATAGCCACGAGCGAAGCATTTCTGGAAGGTCAATTTCTTCAAGAATGTCATGAGCCAGAACGGCACAGACGTCATTTTGGTCAAGATTGTCGTATACCCACTCCCACTCAAGCATCAACTTAAAGAGTTCATGAAGTGTCCTGGTAACGTTTGGATTTTCGTAAACCTCTGTTTCCTCTGTTGCTGGGTCAGCTAGTTCCAAGTAGCAAATAAACCCCTTACGGCCGTGGAAAGGAATTCTTAATTCAGTTGCGTTTGATAGTGATGCGTGATGACTGTTTGTGGTCCCATATACTGGGGCACTACTGCCGCAGAATTTGCATAAACCTGTTTCTTCATCTTCTTCATGCAGGGCTGTTGGGGTCGGCATGTTTTTGGGTGCTGCGGCATCACATCTAACAGCTATTTTTAGCGTTCCCTCTGGTGAGAGGCTTACATCCTCTTCATAAAATCGTTGATTGTAAACAGCTCTAATGAATGCAAAGTAGCCTTTTTCATCGTTTCCAGAGCCTGGTACTTTTGAGTATCGACCTAGTTTGCGATGTTTGTAATAATTGAGCATTGATTCTTCGTCGTGATAACGCTCTTCATCTGCTAGTTCCATTTTTCTCCTTAAAACTTAATTATAAAGTAGATGGACTGCTTATTTATGCTGTGGTCATGTGTTGAGCCGCCAGCATTGCTGGCTATCCCTGCAGTCCCCCAGTTGTGACTATGCGCATTAACGTTGTACGTGTCGTAACTGTGTTGATGAGCATCTAGGTTAACAGCGTCGCAATTATGTTTATGTGCATGGCTTGTATTGCTCACATTATGGTTTGCGTGAGCAGTCAGTCCAGTTACGGTTGTGGCATTATTCCCTCTGACGTAACCATGAGCGTGGTTAGCGCTTGGAGCGGAGGTGTTGTGGTTGTGTGACCAGTTTGCAGTGAACAGAGCATGGGAGTGGTCATTTGATGTATTTGCACTGTGATTATGGTTCTGGACGGTTGTGTTGCTACTCGTATATTGGGCAGTCAGATTATGTGTATGAGAAGTGTTTCCTGAACCAAACAGGATTGTCGCACTACCAAGGGCGCCGCCAGCAGCCACACCCAAAGGAGTTACTGGCTTGGTTGAAGGGATAAAGTTTGGTACATTCCAGCTCGTACTGATTGTTCCACCATAAGAAACACCAATAACGTCCCTCAGTCGCGTGTACTGAGCCCAAGAATAAGACTGTCCATTACACAAAAGCCATCCATCTGGGGGTGTCGAGGAGCCGGCCCACATTTCTATTGTTCCCACGGGAACGATGTCTGCGGGAACATAGGCAGCGCCATCATAAATAAGGGACTGTCCGTCTATTGCGCTAGATGGCGAAACAACATAATCATCTACTTCCAACCCGGTGGATACTTTAAAATCTTTTGCAGTCATCTCATCTATACCTAATTATGAAATAAAAACCACACGTATCTATGGTGTGAGTGTGGCTTACACTTATCTGAGACAAACTTGAGGTAAATGAATGCGAATGAGAATTGGCATTTGAGCCAGCCGGTCCGTTTGAATTTCCGTGGTTATGTGTTCCATCAAGAACTGTGTGGGCATGATTTTGGTTCGTACTTGATACGTTATGGGTATGATTTCCACTAGCTCCACCTGTTGCTACTGGTTGGTTATTCCCGGGGATGTGGTTGTGGTCGTGTGATGTGCTTGCATTGCCAAGACCATGAGTATGCGCAGAGCTATTGGCTGTATTGGCTCCAACATTATTACTATCGAAGTCATGATTATGATTCCACGATGTGGTGTTTGACGTATGGGAGTGGCTTAAGGTTGAAGACGTAACAGAAGAAACGTTGAATGAACCACCACTTGTGTGTGTATGTGAAAGGTTGGTAGAAGCACCAATTGTGGCCGTGTTTTCATTTGCTGTCTGATTAAACGGGGAACTGTCATTGGCGCTATCTATTCCAAAAATAAAACGATATGGAGATGTTGCAATTATGTTGAAATCAGGCAACCTAAATGTTGTGCCAGTTGCGGGAAATGTGTATCGGTTACCTATTACGGCATATAGCTCTGGATAGTCTCCCTGAAGGAGACTTTGCCCCGCACATATTAAATAGTCTTCTGGAACAGTCGGAGACGTTGAGCCGCTAGCCCAAAGCCTCACAACCCCAACAGGAATATTGCCTTTTGATGAAACATACGAATCGGTAGACGAGCTGTAAACGATGCCGCCGGAATTTGCTGCAGAACTAACATCAATGAGTACACCATCAACAACTATCGAGTTCTTTATCTTAAAGTCTTGGCTACTCATGCTAAATACCGTGCTGCGCTTTGATTATAAAAAAAACTTTTATTCCCAAAAATCCATCATCATGTGAATGTGAAGAATTACTAATCGTTTGTCCGGCATCAGTTGTTCCAATAGTTACCTGATGGGTGTGCTCAAGAGATGCCGTGTTGCCGCTCGTGTGGGAATGCTGAATATTTCCATCTACGAACAGGGCGTTATGTGAATGGGTTGCATTATCAGAGTTCATTCCATGCGAATGATTGCTGTCGGAAAAGCCTGTCTGTGCATTGGCGCCACCAGGCTTGTAGTTGTGAGTGTGGGCTCCAGCACCGCCAATGTTGTGGACATCGGTAGAACCGGCACCACCAGAAGTTCCATGATTATGCGTATGGTTCGCAACTACGTGGGTATGGTTAAGGAACTCACCAACCCCATCTCCCCACCCGTCAGAGTTATGGGACATGTTGTGATTATGGGAAGCTAGACCATCGCTAGTGCTTGCCGTTGTTATTGTGTTCGGTGCATCGGTATTTGTCTGTGGGTGCCCTATTGGAAGCCGGTCTGTGAGGTTTGGAAGTCGAAAATGTGTAGTGCCAGCTCCTCCAGAGCCATTTGTTCTAGCCCCATAGCGGGTTCCTACAACGGTATCCAAATCCGGGTATGAAGCAACAGCCACCTCGCTTCCATCGCAAAGAAGCCATCCACTGGGGAGGTTGCTCTTGGAGCCATCAATCAATTTTGTATACATCACTACTGTGCCAATAGGTGTTTCTCTTTTGGCGCTAATTGTGTTGCCGATTCGATGCAGGGACGAGCCAACCCCCGTTCCGGTAAGGTCAAGCGTTCTTTCACCTATCTGGATTGACCCAGTTACTACGAAGTTTTTGTCCGACATGTTTACACCATAATTGTTTTCAGAACCCTAGTCGTAACATTGGTTGTTCCGGCATCACTGGATGCTACCAGTAAGCGAATATTGCCGCCACTCACATCGGCCGTTACCGCTGCTCCGGCAATGACGCTGGCTCCTGTATCGATAATCGAAAACTCGTTGAAATCGATGTCTGTCTCGTCGCTATTAACGTTAATCAAGACCTTGGATAGGCGCCTCTTTGTTCCCTGTGTTAGGCGAACAGTGTACTCAATCGCAAGAACACCACTGATTGCAGTCTCATCAACAACTACTGCCGTGCTATTTGCGGAAGCTGTGTTATCTCCAGCTATAGAGGAGACTCTGCTTGAATTACCCATCACCGTGGATGGGATGGCATCCGTGTTAATCCAGGAAGATGTACCGTTGTCATAAACAAGAATGTCATCGTCTGCAACGTCGGTTATTACAACATCAGTTAACCCATCGAGTGTTACGGAACCACCACTACCGAGCTCGTTGTACACCGCTCCATCGTTGGTAAATTCCCATTTGTCAGTTGTTTCATTCCAACGAATTGCAACATTTGTTTCAGTTCCTCGTTCTACCTCTATTCCGGCGTTGAGAATCGGAGATGCCGACACTCCATAATTGAGCGTAATTATGTTGTCTTCAATATTGAGGTTTACTGTCTCAATTGATGTCGTGGAACCCTGTACCGTTAGGTCTCCTGAAACAATTAGGTTGTCATCAATCGTTACGGTTCCGCCAGCAGAGTCGATGGTCAGATTGCCCGATGTAGTGTCGATTTCATTAGCCGAGGTCACACCAACCGTTATTGTGTCAAGCGTTGCACCCGCAAATTGTGGGCTATCACCAGTGCCAACTGCTTGCCCAATAGAAACAACGACTGCTCCAGTTGAAGAGTTGACAGTTACACCCGTACCCGCAGTGGCGTTAACAGACTCAACTTTTGCTGCTGTGTATGTAGTACCAATAGACGAACCATTCCATGTTCCAGATGTAATAGTTCCAACCGTCGAAATACTGTCATCGCCAGAATAAGTACCACCAGCAACTGCTGCAAGTGTTGAATTGTAAGCCTGAACATCTACACCAATGGCTAGGCCAAGAGTTGTTCTTGCCGTAGGGGAATCAGCATCATCAATTAAGCTTCTACCAAATGACGTGAGGTCGGTTACGGCTGCGGTATTTGAACCGGTGAAGTATGGCAGTTTGTCTGCGGCGCTAGTTAGCCCGGCAATTGCCGCCAAATCCGCATCGTACGCCTGAACATCAACTCCTACTTCAAGGTCCAGATTCTGCCTTGCGCTTGCAGCGTCTGTTGCCCCAGTTCCACCGTATGAGACACCAATTGCTGTGCCTTGCCAGGTACCAGTCGCTATGGTCCCAACGGAAGTAAGGCTTGAGCCAGTAACTGTTGCATTTAAATTTGTTCCAGTTAGTGTTCCGGCATCTGCGGTAACAGTTCCAGATGAACCAAGAGCAATGGATGTTCCATTAACAGTTACTGAATTACTTGTTAGCGAGACAGTAGCAGTAGAGCCTTCGCCAGTGCCACCAGCAAGGGACAAACCTGAACCGACAGCCACGCTTGCCACGTAATCACCAGTAGTGCTAGTTCCAAGAACAACCGAGTTGTTGCCAACCGCAGTAATTTCAGACAGGTTTCCAGTCGTTATAACTGTTCCAGAAACGTTTGGCAAAGAAACGTAACGGTCATCAGTGGCATCAGTGGCTACCAGATGTGTTTCGAATGCGTTATCTGTCTGTCCCTCAAATATAATTTGAGTTCCATTGATTGTTAATCCTGCAAAAGTTGGATTATCTGAAGTCCCCACAGCCTGACCGATTGCAATAGTGGCATTACTATCTGGTGCTGGTGTGTGGGTGATTGTTACACCAGTTCCGGCTGTCAATGTACTTATGTAGTCATCAACTGGTCCCGTTGGTCCAGTTGCGCCAGTTGCGCCAGTCGCACCTGTTGAGCCCGTTGGTCCAGTAGCCCCTACAGGTCCAACATCTCCAGTTCTTGCGAATGTGATTATTACATCTTCGCCATTACTGAAAGATGTTGTCGAACCGGATACGTATGAACACGCAACCGTATGAAATCCAGCTTCCTCTGTTGTTGATGAAATTGTAAATAGGGCAAAATCTGTTGAGTCTGCCTTATTTGAAATTCTAAAGTGGCCCTTGATTGTTGCCGTAGAATCATCGATTGTTCTTAGGAATGCCTGAACGTCCGTGGAGTTGTCATCGACATCATCGATTACCATCTCTGTAGCGACGGTTAGATTTGCGTTATCAAACTTAAGTTTTCCTGAGCCTGGGTCAGTTTGGTCAGTGTTTGTATCAAATGTGTAATCGAGAGTGATACCGCCAAAGTTTCCCTGCGGTCCAGTTGGGCCCGTTGCTCCTGTTGGGCCAGTTGCACCAGTCGCGCCAGTCGGCCCCTCTGGTCCAGTTGCTCCTTGTGGTCCTGTTGGCCCAGTTGGTCCAATATCACCCTGTGGACCTGTAGCCCCTGTTGCTCCGACTGGTCCCGTGGCGCCAGTTGGTCCGGTTGGTCCGACTTCACCCTGAATTCCCTGCGGTCCAGTTGCTCCGGTTGGACCGGCTGGTCCTGTGGCGCCGGTTGGTCCGGTTACCCCCGTAGCGCCAACTTCTCCCTGAATACCCTGTGGCCCTGTTGGTCCTGTGGCACCCGTAGGCCCCACATCTCCCTGTGGCCCAGTTGCACCCGTTGGTCCAGTAGCACCAGTATCGCCCTGAATACCTTGTGGGCCAGTTGGTCCGGTTGCGCCTGTAGCGCCTGTTTCTCCAGTGGGACCAGTGGCACCAATGGGTCCGGTAGCTCCCGTTGGTCCAGTGGCTCCAATGTCTCCCTGTGGTCCAGTAGCACCTGTCGGTCCAGTGGCTCCCGTTGGTCCTGTTGGTCCTGTTGCGCCGACAGGACCCACATCTCCAGTTCGTGCAAACGTAATTATTACGTCTTCGCCGTTGCTAAAAGATGTAGCTGAACCAGAAACGTAAGAACACGCAACGGTGTGGAATCCAGTATCTTCAGTAGTAGATGAAATTGTAAATAAAGCAAAATCCGTTGAGTCTGCTTTGTTGGAAATCCTAAAGTGACCCTTAATTGCTGCTGTTGAGTCATCGATTGTTCTTAAAAATGCCTCAACATTTGTTGAGTTATCGTCTACGTCATCAATGACCAATTCTGTAGCCAGGGTTAAGTTTGCATTATCAAACTTGAGTTTTCCTGGGCCTGGGTCTGTTTGGTTGGTATTGGTGTCGAACGTGTAGTCGAGCGTTATTCCACCAAAGTTGCCTTGTGGGCCAGTGGGTCCAGTCACGCCTGTTGCGCCGGTTGCACCTTCTGGTCCAGTTGCGCCAGTTGTTCCCTGTGGGCCGGTTGCACCAGTTAGACCCGTTTCTCCCTGGGGGCCAGTTGGTCCAGTTGGTCCAACTTCTCCTTGTGGTCCAGTTGCACCAGTAGGTCCGGTGGCACCAGTTAAACCAGTTTCACCCTGGGGCCCTGTAGCGCCAGTTGGTCCTGTTGCCCCTACCTCTCCCTGTGAACCAGTAGCGCCAGTAGGGCCGGTAGGCCCTGTCGCGCCAACATCACCTTGTGGACCAGTAGCCCCCGTTGGACCAGTTGCTCCCACTGGGCCGGTAGCACCAATATCGCCTTGCGGACCGGTAGCACCAGTTGGACCGATTGGTCCAGTAGCCCCCGTTGGACCAACCTCACCCTGGGGCCCTGTAGCTCCAGTTGGCCCCACTGGACCAGTGGCACCGGTTGGACCAGTAGCACCAGTATCACCCTGGGGACCTGTTGCTCCAGTTGGACCAGTCGCACCCGTTGCTCCGACTGGACCGGTAGCACCTACGGGTCCTACATCTCCAGTTCTTGCAAAAGTAACAATTACATCTTCACTGTTCGAAAATGATGTTGCTGCACCAGACACGTAAGCGCACTGAACGGTAAAGAATCCAGTTTGTTCAGTGATTGAAGAAATCGTAAATATCGCAAAGTCAGTAGAGTCTGACTTGTTAGAAATTCTAAAGTGGCCTTTTATTGGTGACGTTGAGTCATCAATAGTCCTCAAGAATGCTTGTACGTCTGTCGAATTGTCATCGACATCATCAATAACCATCTCAGTTGCTAGAGATATGTCAGCGTTATCAAATTTTAGTTTTCCGGCACCTGGGTCCGTTTGTGTCGTACTTGAATCAAACGTGTAATCAAGAGTTATGCCGCCGAAGTTTCCTTGTGGTCCGGTTGCTCCCGTAGCACCAGTTGGACCAGTTGCACCAGTTGGCCCCTGTTCACCCTGTGGTCCAGTAGCTCCTGTTGGTCCCGTAGCGCCGGTGGCACCTTCTGGGCCAGTCGCACCCGTTACACCTTGTGGACCGGTAGCTCCCGTTGGGCCAGTCGCGCCTGTTGCACCTTCTGCACCAGTAGCTCCCGTTGGGCCAGTCGCGCCCTTTTCTGCGATTAGCGTCCAGAACGCTCCCTCCGCCGGAGTGTCTCCGGTATTCCCGCCGTTGGCATTAATTCGATACCAGGTCTGACCGTTGTATGTGGCAACATCTCCGACCTGATACGAGGCACCTATGTTGTACGCACCGGTGAAACTCCAAAGAGCCTCAGCACCTGTTGGACCAGTAGCTCCAGTGGCACCAGTAGGTCCTGTTGCGCCAGTGGGTCCAGTAGGACCTGTGGCTCCGGTTGGCCCCGTTGCACCTGTTGGTCCAGTCGGTCCGGTCGCACCCTGAACGTTGAATCCTATTGTCGTTACTACATGCGATATGGTGTCGTCGCGCATGTACAAATAGGCGTCCGAAGTTCCAGTCTGTGACTGAACATAAATATTTATAAGAAGTCGACTGGAAGCTGAGGCCAGGGTCGCTGTCGGAACGAATAAATCATAAAGGTACAAATCCTCGGTGGTATCAGATACCGGAGTACCACCCGCGTAGCTACCGCTGGCGAGGGTCTGCAAAACGGTGGTTCCATCGGAAGCAACTTCTTGTACTTCCATCCAAAACCTAAACGTTCCACCCCCTAACTGATGCCGCATGTAGGCAACC
>Ga0315903_10009475_pt1 | contig 11767 bp, 14 predicted proteins | sample LakEriMetagenome_7_FD_203524 | JGI IMG/M metagenome (GOLD analysis project Ga0315903, IMG submission 203524) | Freshwater fungal communities from buoy surface, Lake Erie, Ohio, United States - Buoy 2 MA119 | ecosystem: Environmental > Aquatic > Freshwater > Lake | place: USA: Lake Erie, Ohio...
CTAACAATCGTTGTTTAGTATACTCATCTAATTCCCAATCCACTTCACTTTGGTTCATTGGCTTATGATCCTCTAACCCCTCAAGTTGTTTGTTGCTAAATATATCACCTACCATTAAATAATAACAGTTGTAACAAAGCATCTCCATATTGTCTAATCTGTAGTGTTGTTTGTTACCATCCTTGAAGTGCAAGATCAGTGGGGATTTGTAATCTGAGACACGGCGTTCATGGAAGCCGCAATTACTACATTCGTCTTTCAAATAACCCTCTGTTATCAACCGATACTTAATCTTTTGTGGGTTGAAGTGAGATGGATCTATTCTACCTTCTACAATATCTAAAATTGCAGGTTCCTTTTTATTAATAGTAGACGCTGATAAGAATTTAGGAATACCTTTACCTGACTGGTTCTTGTGAGCGTCAAATAAAGATACTCCATTCTCATCAACATATAATTTCATCCACTTCTTGATATGTTGGTAGGAGCAATTCAAGTAACGAGCAGCAGCGCGAACAGACTTTGTTTTGTCCATTGCGCTGATGATCGATTCTTTAGTTAATGGTCTTGCTTTAGGCATTATTCTATTTCTGGTTCTGTAGCGTCTTCTTCTAGATCGAAGTCGTTTAATGTTTTAGTGTCATCATCTGCATCTGTTGAGACAACTTCTAATGTTGATTCATCTTCAATTAATTGTTTTCTAAAGTTCTTTTCAGCTTCTTCAATCTTACGAAGATCTTCTCTATCAACAGCATATGTTTCAATCCAGGTGTGATCACCTTCTCCCATTTGCACTGTTACTGCTGCTTTCTTCTCAACTGTTGAATGTTGAGTGCAAGTTTGCGTATTGGGCAAAATAGCAATACGTCTTGGATCTATCTCAACCCCACATACAATACATTTTCTACTCATCTTGTTTACCTTTATTTTCTATTTTATCTATTTTTTCAATTAACTTCCATAACTCTTCAGGTGTTTTCAACTTATATTTTTTAGTTGGTTTACCTTCAGCTGTGATTTCTAAATCTAATATCTTACCCTCACCATCAATTCTATCATACACATACCATAGAATTAATTCTGCTTTCCATTCCTCGAAATGTAAATAAATCAAATCTTCAATTATATGATAAAAATGTTCTTCATAATTCCAAAAATCAACTTGTAACTGGGTATGTAGGAAACTAGTTCTAATCCAACAATTGTCTAGTTGAGATACAAGTCTAATAAATAATTGTTTTTCTTTATTCTCAGCAGTTCTCCCACTGTCAGAAATTCTAAGTTTACTTCCGAAATTATTTAGATTCATCTTTCTCCTTTATAGAATATATTTTTAAAAAATCACTCATTTCCATTTGTTTCATTGATGCGAAATGAATGGCTGCTATACCCATTGTACCTGCGTTACAGTGTCCTAATGGTTCAGCACTTGAATCAACTGATGCGTAATAGTAGTAATCTTTGTAACTCATAACTCTTATTTATCTAAATATAATAAAGAATAAGTTAGAGCCAAATTATATTTTAATGAGATTGTTTTGATACTCATTCATTGAATTAATAATAATTTTTAAGTTACCTAATTCAAATGTACCTATCTCTCCATTGTCTTTAATAATAGCATTTAATTGTTGAATAATATTATAATCGTCTTGATTAAAAACACCTCCATCAACTTCAACAATTATATCTTGCCCTCCATTAAACCAAGGATTTAAAGTCTGTTCTAATTGTTGGTGAGGGTTAGAGTTATGTATTATCACAGATTTTTTATAAACAGGAGATACAATAGGTTCCATTAGTGGAGTGTGTTGAACATTGGTTCCCCATTTTTTGATAAATGCTAAAGTAGACTTATTCATATCTTCCTGCCATTTTTTATGGCGCTCTGGATCACCATCAAAACTACCTGCTCCGCGGCCTGTTAGATGGTATACTAGGCTATTCCAAGGCTGAGTAAATTTAAATCCTGCTAATAACATTCTATTAAATAAATCTGAATCTTCCCTACATGAGTGTAGAATAGGATCATGGCCCCCAAGTATATTTAAATATTCTTGTTTATACATCATCCAAGGTGCAAAAATACCATTTGTGATTTTAGTTTCATTTAATTGAGTATTGACATACTTGTTAAACTCATCTTTTTCCCACTCTTCAGGCCACATCCCAAAATCTAATAATATTTTTTCACCCCCATTAGGATGAATAGGTGGCTCAATCCTAGTTGAGCAGACTACAGTTTTAGACTTTAAATGTTCAAATGCTTTTAAATCAGCATCTTTCCCTAGCATCATATCAGCATGAAAAATCATGAATACATCTGTAGTTGAATGCTCAATACAGTAGTCATATGCTTTACCAATTCCAAATAAACTTTTATCTAAATTAGGATTAACATAATAGATTAAATTATATTCATCTTTTACTTGCTCTAACCATTTAATAGTTCCATCTTCATCTGAATCAACAAATATAATAATTTCATGATCATTACGTGACGCGTTTTCTCGGATTGAAGGAATACATGTTTTTAGATATCTTAAATTTGATTTACTTGGAATACAAAATGTTATTTTTTCCATATTTGAGAATAATTAATTTCTTGTTTTATAATATTATAAGAATATAATAAATCATTCATTTCATCCCAAGGTAATCTTGGAAAACGAGAATAATTTTGTCCTACTGGGCGGGTATGAGTCATTATTATATCATCAATAATTGCAATTTTATCTTGAGGATAATTTAATAAATGAGGCCATAAATAATCATATCCCCAACTTGAATAATTTATATCAAATGTATTATACACTTTAAGTAAAGTTGGTAAACTGAATAATGGAGCTAGTACTTCAACAAAATTAGTATAGCGCAGTAAACTACCAGAAATTGGTTTAGTTATCTCATGAGAGACATATCCATCCATAGATGGTTGAGTGAGTATTAAATTATGCTCTTTGGCTAAATTAAATAATTTATTTATAGATTCAGTATTAATAGAAACATCATCATCTGGTAGCCAGATGTATTCATAATTTAAGATAAAATCAATATTATTTTGAATAAATAATTTAAGCAAATGGTATTTTTCTCCTTTAGATGTATAAACATAAGGAGTATAAGAAGTATAAGAAGTTGCTATATCAATATTATCATCATAATATAATAACACCAAATCAAAATTAGGTGATTTTTTCATCCATTGTTTGAACAATGAGTTATCACCTGCAGGTGCGATTATTAGATTTTTCATATCTCTATTACGGGTTGGTTATAATGATGAAAATGACATACTCCATCTAAAAATATATTTTTATGACTACAGTCATGTATAACATAATGTTTAATACAATCTAATAATAAAATATATTTTTGGTTAGATAAAAGATGAAATTTTATTAAATTATTTCTTTCTATACTTTTAGCTAAAAAATGTTCACATGCCCATCCATCAATATATTCCCAAATCTTACCATTATAATCAGGAATAGTTAAAGAATATTCATATGTTTTATTAATATAACTTTTATCATTAATAAAGTCAGTTTTAGAAACATTAATAAAATAAAAATTAGTTTGTGGAAAAAAAGCTTTACTAATTATTTCTTCATAATTGAAATTAAAAGGTTCCATTCCACCATAACCAATTCCATTAAAATAATAAAAATCAGCTTCTTGAATTTCATTTTTTAATATAGATTCTATCATTAATATATCATTAGCTGATTTGCATAACCATTCTATATTATTTTGTTTACAGTAGTCAAATAATAAATCATCTAAATCAGCAGTACCAAAATTATGACCTCTATTTATTTTAGAGTCTATTATGACACAATCTGGGAAATATTTCTCCCATATATTTTTATTAATATTAGGTAAATCTGAGTTATAATCTTGATAGTTAGTAGCTACTAATATACAATTAAATTCTTTTAAAATTGGTAAATTAAATATTATATATTGTTCTAATAACTCTATATCATTTATAGAAGATATATAACCTGTTGTACCATAATAACTTCTATTAATTATTTCCTTCAATAACATTTTTTAATTTATTAATATTCATACTCACATTTTCAGGAACATTCATAGGAGCAAAATCAGGTGTGACATCTCCTGCTAAATTAAACATTGTTTTTAATTCTGTTCCTACATTATATAGACCTGTGATTTCTTTTTCAATTAATTGTTTTATTAAATTAGCCATTACATCTACATAATCAAAGTTACCTATTTGATTAATCCAAGCTTTATTATAAGGAAATGGTCTTTGTTTATGAGTACCTCTTAAAACTAAATTATTTTCATTTAATTGAACATAACTATCTCCTAATAATTTAGTGTAACTGTACCAATTATTACCATGGATTGGGACATCATTTTCACTAGCATTATTTACTGAGTTAGTGTAAACATAATCAGTTGATATATGAACTAATTTAATATTATGTTTAGAACAAAAATCAGATAATTTAATAATGCTTTTGTAGTTGATGTCCCAATGTAAGTCTTTATCGTCTGAGTAGGTGTTAGTGTTGGCTATACAATTTACTATTACATCATATTTTTTCCACCAAGCTATTGAGTCATGATCTTCTAAAAAGAATTTATAATATGAACCATAATTACTTATATCAAATCCATCTTTTTTTCTAGATATAAATTCCCATGCTGTTTGTTTAACAAGTTCAGAACCTAATAATCCATCCCCAAGAACAACGATTTTACTCATATTAGAATTTCTTAATAACGCTTTCAATATAATTAAATACGTCTTCAGTATAATGCGGAGCAGCACCAATAAAAAACACTTTATCTAATACCTTATTAGCTTCAGGGTAATCTAGAGCATTGTCTAATGATGAATACCCAGGATGTAATAAGATATTACCTGCAAAATAGTTTCGTGTTTGGATTTTATTGTCTTCTAAATATTGAACTAATCTATGTTTTAATCCTTCTTCTTCACATATAAATGGAGTTCCAAACCAACATGGATCTGCTTTATCTAAAGTTTTAGGTACTCTAATCCCAGGTATATTATCTGTAAATATTTTTTCTAATCTTTCTTTAGATGTTTTACGATTAGCTTCAATCTCGTCTAATTTAGATAATTGGACTATTCCGATTGCACCTTGTAAATCTAATGGTTTTAAATTGTAACCCATATTAGAGAATACATACTTATGATCTATCACTCCATCATATGAATCTAACCATTTGTCAAAACGTTTACCACAAGTACCACAAGCTAATAAATTAGCAGCCCCCACACAATAACAATCTCTACCCCACCAAGCTATACTCATCATTAGCTTCTTCAACTCCTCATCATTAGTACATACCATTCCACCTTCACCAGTTGAAATATGGTGTGCTGGGTAGAATGAGTTTGAAAATGCTATGTAATATTCATTTAGATATTTACCATCCCATTTACTTCCTAAACTATCACAATTATCACCTACTAATTTAAGATTATATTTCTCACAAATTTCTAATAGACGATCAAAATCAGGTGGATTACCTAATACTGGTGATACAAATATAGCTTTTGTTTTAGGTGTAATTTTAGCTTCTAATAGATCTAAATCAAAATTTAAAGTATCCCATTCTATATCAATAAACACTGGTTTGAGTCTATTTTGATATAAAACAGATATAGTAGTAGCAAACCCAACAGGTGATACAATTATTTCATCATCATCTGCCCAATTAAATCTTTTCTTTAAAGCTGCTATTAATACTAAGTTAGCTGATGAACCTGAGTTAACCATTAAATTATATTTGGAACCAAATCTTTTACCAAATAATCTTTCAAATTTAAAAACACTTTCACCTGTAGTGACCCATTTCCCATTTAGGAAAGTATTTATAGCCATTTCTATTTCTTTATTATCCCAGTATGGGCCTGAATAATAGATAGGTGTTTCACCTGGTTTGAATGTTTTAGCATTATAAACATAAGGTGGTATATAATCACCTAATAATGCTTGAATGTTTTCTGATGTAATCATATTTTATTTAATATATAGTTTGCTATATTTTTTGTTGTTAAATTTTCTTTAGTGTGTTTAAACATTTCATCTAATATAGTAAAATATTTTTGTTCATCAAAGTTATTTGTTAATTCTCTTCCTTCAAGTAATAAATCTTTAGGTAAATTAACTAATGTACCTTCAGGACAATCTTCTAATCCTACAAAATAAGGCATACAGTAATTACCTAATATTTCATAATGTCTCATACAATCCCAACCTGCTTTTTTCATTGTCACACCATAATATGACTTTTGATAATCTTCATAATATGGTTGTTCTGATTTGAAAATATATGTCTCAGGTTGCCCTGGTATGCAAGTAGCATATTCTTGTATCTTATTTTTATTTGGTTGAGCTAACTTATCAGTAGGTACACCAAATGTAATTGGTAGTAGATTAGGGTGAGACTCTTGTAATTCTCTTTTGAAATAAAGATGCTTAGTGTATAGTGGATCTAACTCAGGTTCATCATTTCCATCTATTAAAATTATTTTATCAGGTGGATAATATTTAGAAACTAAATCATAATATTGTTTACAACGTTTGATTGCTCCATATATAATTAAATCATAATATCTGTCCTTAATTTTTTCTTCAATATCAGAACGATCAATATTATTTTCCCCAATTAACCAAAATGTAGTCATTCCACCCCACAGATATTGAGGATGAATTTTATCTTCATATTCTTTATATAATGAAATAATTTGAGTACTATCGATTACATTATCACCAAATAATTCTCTTAATCCATAGAACACTAAATCATTTTGATAATCATTAATAAAACCACCACTAGCTTTAGCTATATCAATATGATTAGTCACATATAGTATTTTCATATTAAAAATACATTATTAAATTGCGACATAACTTTTTCAGGAGTGTATTCCTGGTAGCAATTCCATTCTTTTTCTTTAATGTCTGAATGTTGAATATTAGATAAAATGTCATATAAAGAATTGTAGTCAGTATAATATATACCTTTATCTCCAAGAGTCTCAATATGATTTCTTTCTGGAGAGAGAGAGTAAGTAATTATAGGTTTACTTTTAGTTGAGAATTCCGCTATTGCTAATCCAAATGTTTCTCCTCTTTCACGGGCATGAATCATAACATCACAAGTATTAATAAATGCTACTTTTTGTTCCTGGTCTGTAGTACCACTAATGAATATAATGTTTTCTAAGTCACTAAATGGTTCTTGATTCATAAAAAGAAAAATAATATCTTTTCTTCTTTTAGCTACATCTATTACAGCTTGTCTAACAAATGGGATTTCAAAATTATTTCCACCATACCATCCTACAACTAATTTATCATTAGTATTAAAAAAATCATTAAAATTTTCTTCCACATTAGGAAGATCTATCATATATGGAACAAAAGGAGAATTATTTCCTGATGTAATAGCCAACCATTCTGAGATATATGCATACACATCCCCATGTGGATCATAGGATGGAAATACTACATGCACTAGATTTTTAATATTATCAGTACATTGGTGATCTCTATACCCATATTTTTCAATATGAAGATACTCAGATTTAGTATTATCTATTATTGAGGTTATATCTTGAAATTGATCTATTAAATAGATGTCAAATCGATCTTTAAACTTTTGATAACTCTTTTTTTCAGAATTATTATAAGAAGCTATTATTGATTTATTACCTAAAATAATCTCGTTATAATGAGCATAATCATATACACTCACACTAGTTCCTCTTTCATTAAGATTTGGATCAAAAAATAAAACTGTCTTCATATTATTTTTTTATAAAAAGAATATCTTGTTGTGATACAACTCCAGGTATATTATTTTTATCTAATACTTCTGCTTTTTTAAATCCAAAATTATCCATGAATTGAATAACATCATTATATAAAGGAGAATTTTCATTATATTGAGTTAATGATACTTCTAGTAATATCCCTTTTGCTTTACTACATATATTTTTTCCACCTGAAATAATATCTAACTCTGATCCCTGGGTATCTATTTTTATTAAGTCAAATTCTGAGTTAGTTTCAAATAAATCATCTAACTTTATTCCTTGTTTTTTTATAATTTGCAGCTGGTCATCAGAGTAGTGGTGGGTTAATTCTTTATATATAGAATTACCAGTATTTATAGGATTATTTTTTAGGCTATAGAAACTATACTCAGAATTATCTTTAGTTAGTAGTCCTATATAATAATTTTTAGTTATTTGTTTTAAATAAGACTCACATTCATCTGATGCTTCAATAGAGAATATATAACTATCAGGGAATACTTGTTTAGTTATTTGATGGAATTGTCCAATATTAGCTCCTATATCTAATATTCTATATGGATAAAAGTAATTTTGAATTTTATATAGTTGCATAAAAATTGTTTTGTTTTTCTTGTCTATCTATTGTTTTATAATGATATAAAGCATACTCTTCCATTTCAGGTAAGTTAGCATATGTCTTATATCCGTCTAATACCTCATGTAATTTATTTTTCCATTTAATATCAGGAGTATTCTTAAATATTCTCCATTGAGGATCAGGCCATTGTATCCAACCTTTTTCATTTTGTTTCCATCCCCACATTTGAATATGTTGAGGTGTTATACCTTCAACTAAATTTACTCTAGGTACTAAAACAACATCTACATTATTTTCTAATACAGATGGAAGTGATTCAATTAAATTATCATTAGGAACCTCATCAGCATCAATTTGGAAGATGTAATCCCCAGAACACATTGCTGTTAGTTCATTTTTCCAATCAGCAAAGTGTCCTTGGAAAGTACTTTCTTTTAGAGTGATTATATCTTTAGATGACCAATAATAAAGTTCATCTAATAATTCTTGTGATGATTTTGGTTTATCTAATAAAACACAAATTTCATCCTCAGAACGTTTATGTTGATGAAGGAAATTAAGTAAACGACTTACTTCTTCCAGTTCATTACAAACTGTAATTGCATAACTAATTTTCATATAACCTAATATAATATTACTTTGTCAATAAGCCAATGTAATCTAAAGCCTCTATAAAATCTCTTTCTTCAAAATGTTGAAGTGTTTCCATATCCATTCTATACTCATAGAATTTACCTGGTTGTTTTGGGATTGGGAACTTATGTTTTTCTTCTTCAGTTACAGGAACTGCTTTGACAGCTGCCCATTTCCAATTATCCACTCCAGTTCCATTAGCAAATACCATACCTTGTTTAGGTTCATTGATAGTTTGTGGTAACCAAGTTAATTTAGTTTCAGAATCAATCCAAGCTAATACTTTATACAATTCAGGAAGAACTTCCATTTGTTCTTCATAAAATTCACTTCCTACAGTCATAAGTGAGTTAGTCCAAAACCCACATGATAATGACATCCAATTTGTTATCTCAGGTGTAACCTGTGTTTCATAACACAAGTCACCTCCTGATTTAGGACAATTAATAATTTTATCCATTATTTTTCTACTTTTTGTAATTTAGGTAATTCAATTTTCTTTAGCTGAGGTAGTTTTAATTCTACTTGTTTTGGAAACTCAGGAATGTATTTAGTAAACAATTCATCTACTTTATCTTTCATTTTATCCCAACTAAACTCAGTTTTACTTCTATGTGCTTGACGTTTTGCTCCATCAAGATACTTTTTATAATCTTCAAACATATCTTTAATAGATGTCCCAGCATGTCCTAAATCTACTGAGAACCATTGTGATTCTTTTAACAACCATTGATTAGCAGCACTTGGATGAACATCTGTTAGTTTACCAGGCAACATTGTATTAAATTCTGGGGTTAGAAAATCTGTATGTCCGCTCCAGTTAGTTGTTATAATTGGTTTTTTAGTTAAACTAAATTCAAGTAATGGACGACCATAACCTTCTCCTTTAGTTAAATTAATCATTGCTTTTACTTTAGAATGATTATACAATTCATTCATTTCAACATCTGTAAACTCACCATGTAAAACATAAATGTTAGGTAAATCTTTACTATTAATTGATTTCTTAATCAAATTAATTTTTCTTAAGATTTCATCTCTATCAAGATATGAAGAACCCATTTGAGATGTTTTTAAAATAAGTGCTGGTTTGTCTTTCTTATTTTTAAATATTTCATAAAACGCTTTGACTAACAACCCAACATTTTTTCTGTCTTCACCTAGATCACCATTAATCCAATGTCCAACAAACAAGAAAGCAAATTTTTCTTTAATATTAGTTATCTCAGGAAATGAATCTACTTTATCAAGTGGTTTATAAATTTCAGTATTAGCACCTTCAAATAATACTTCAATTGGTTTTTCAATTTTAGCTTCTCCAATTGGTTGATTAGTACGTTGATCTACTTTTTGTAAAACAGTATCAATAAATGTTTTCTTTGAATGTTCAGAAGAAGTTAATACTAAATTCATTCTATTACATCCTTCAATCCAATCACCAGGTGAAACTGTTGTTTCAATACCTGCTGTTACTCCAATATTATACTTTCCTATTGGTTGGAATTCACTTGGGATAGTGATTTGCATCCATATCTCAGGTTGTTTAGGTAGTTGTGGTTGATTAAAAATATGTTGATTTAAAAATTCCCATTCTGGGTTATCATTAATAAATCCCCAAGGTGTATTACCCCACATTTGTGGGATAACTTTAACATCATATTTGTCTGTGGCAATAATTGCTTTAACTAAATCTCGAGATCGTGCTCCATATCCTGAGTAGGTATCTATAGGACATGATATAAAAAATAACGGTTTGCTCATATAACTTTTTATTAATAAACTAATTTATGTGGTACTACTTTATCTTGAGTTTCGTTTGCGTTTACTAACTCATATTTTTCTCTTGGTTTCCAAGTTTTAAACAATTTATCTAATGTTTTAATAACTTTTTGTCCCATTTTTTCACCTGTAAATCCTGCTTCTTCACTTAAAGCCCATTCACGACCTTTTAATCCTCGTGATTGTCTTTCTTCTTTAGATAAGTTATAAACAGCTTTAATTTGTTCTGCTGCATCTTCAGCATTACATCTGTCATCCCAAATATAAGGTGTTAATGGAGAACCCTGAATTGATCTATTAGTTGGATATACTGGGAATGCCCATTCACCATGCTCCTTAATTGTACCATTATGGTTTGAAGGAAAATCAGCGCTAAAATCAATCCATTTACCTTTTTTACTAAAGCGTATTTGATCTTGCATTCCACCTGTTACGTTTGCAATGATTGGGTTACCAGCTAAAATTGCTTCAGTTAAACTTAATCCCCATCCTTCATTATTAGTTAATAAGATTTGAACATCAGAACAATTATATAACATATTCATTCCTCTAGGGTCTAATAACTGATTAGAAAATATAATATTGTATTTAGAATCACTTCCAAACAACATTTCTCTTACTGCTTCTAAGTCAGTACCATTATCATCTACTACTTGAGTGTGTAATACAAAAGCACATTTTCTTGCTTGCTCATCTGTTAATGAATCAATAAACAAACGATATGCTAACATTGTATCAGGAATTTGTTTACGACGAATATTTCTAGAATTAAAGAACATAACAAAATCAAATTCTTTACCTCCAAATAATTTCTTTCTAAACTCAACTAATTCCTTATCACTTTTATCAAGTGGTTTAAATACTTCTTCATTCAATCCATGAGGAACATATTCAATTAATTTTTTCTTAGCTTTATCACCTAATACTAATTCATTAATATTTTT
>Ga0315903_10009479_pt1 | contig 11765 bp, 13 predicted proteins | sample LakEriMetagenome_7_FD_203524 | JGI IMG/M metagenome (GOLD analysis project Ga0315903, IMG submission 203524) | Freshwater fungal communities from buoy surface, Lake Erie, Ohio, United States - Buoy 2 MA119 | ecosystem: Environmental > Aquatic > Freshwater > Lake | place: USA: Lake Erie, Ohio...
GGCGTCTAGAAGGGCGGGATGCCGGAATGCGAGAAGGCCGCCAAGCAGAGGCGGCAGCTTTGGCCTTGCGCCAGCTGCAACGCCGCTTTGGCGCCCTCCTCCCAGCAGCCCAGCAAGCCCAGATCCAAGCCCTGCCCCTGGCCCAGCTGGAAGCCCTCGCCGAGGCCCTGCTCGATTTCCAAGGGACGGCCGACCTGGCGGCCTGGCTTCGGGGTGAGGGCGGCTGAGGCCGAAACGTTGGCCCTGCGCTTCAGCGGCCTTCGTGGCTCCTGCTCCGCAACGAACCCCACAGGACAACGCCACGAACGCTTCCCGAGTCCTGTTGGCGTGCTGGAACCCCATGCTTTGGGGCTGCGGCTAAGTGTGCAGTTGTTGGTTGCTGATCACCTCTTGGCTTGAGCCCCGTCATCTATGCCATGGCTGGCTGGCAGCCGCAGCGACGACGCCATCGCACGCTGCCCATTCCTCTTCACCTGCCGCGCCTTCGTCTTCGCCAGCTCGCCCACCACCGCATGAGCTGTGCCTTCGACAAGGAGATCGTCGGCCAAGTCAGCTGCAACAGGCCCTGCGGCGACCTCGCCGCAAGCCACTGGCCGCCACGGCGACCCGCGCCCGGGGGTCGCCGTGGCGGCCAGTGCCCGGGGGTCGCCCAGATCGCACCCCTTCCCTGCAGCCCCTAGCGGCGATCCCACACCGGCCAGCCGCCCACCATCAACAAGCCCATCACCAGTTCACCACCATCACCAGCCCACCATGGCATGGTACACTTGAACCATCGCCATGGTGGGGCCGATGCTGGCCACGGTGCTGATCGACGCCAACAACTTCTATGCCTCCTGCGAGGCCCTGCTCGATCCAGCCGTGGCTGGCCGGCCCCTGGTGGTGCTCTCCAACAACGACGGCTGCGTCGTCTCCCGCAGCCGTGAGGCCCGTGCCCTCGGCATTCCCATGGGCGTGCCCTACTTCCAGATCCAGGAGAGCTTGCGCCGCCACAACGTGATCGTGCGCAGCTCGAACTACGGCCTCTACGCCGACATGAGCCAGCGGCTGATGGCCACCCTGGAGCCGTGGGTGGAGGAGCTGGAGATCTATTCGATCGATGAAGCCTTCGGCCAGCTGCGAGTGCCCCGCCGTGGCGGCGAGGCCAGCCTTGCGTGCTGGGGGCGCCAACTGCGACTGGAGGTGTACCGCCAGCTGGGCCTGCCGGTGGCGGTTGGCATCGCCTCCACCAAGGTGCTGGCCAAAATCGCCAATCGCATCGCCAAGAAAGATCTGAGTCACAGCGGCGTCTTTGATCTGCTGGCCGTGGCTGCGGCCGACCCCTGGCTGGAGGCGGTGCCGGTGGAGGATGTCTGGGGCATCGGCCGGCGCCTGGCCCGTTGGTGCCGCCTGAGGGGCATTGGCACCGCTCTCGACCTGCGCGACCGGCCCAGCGGCGAGCTGCGTCAGCGCTGCGGCGTGGTCGGCGTGCGCCTGCAGCGGGAGCTGCGCGGCCAGGCCTGCCTGCCGCTGGTGCAGCTGCCGCCGGCGAAGCAGGAAACCTGCGTCAGCCGCAGCTTCGGCACACCGGTTCAGACCCTGGTGGAACTGCGCCAGGCCGTGGCCACTTACCTCAGCCGGGCGGCCGAGAAGCTGCGGCGTCAGCGCCAGCTAGCCGGTTCGATCACGGTGTTCGTGCGCAGCAACCCCTTCGATGGCACACCCCTGCTGGCGGAAGCCGCCTGCGTACGGCTGCCCCTGCCCAGCAACGACACCGCCACGCTGCTGCAGGCGGGCCTGCCGCTGACGGAGCGGCTGTTCCGGCCCCACAAGCCCCTGCACAAGGCCGGTGTGGTGCTGCGCGAGCTGCAGGCGGAAACCTGGCTGCAACAACATCTGCTGGTGCCCCTGCCGCCGGAGCAGCAACAGCGCCGCGAAGCCCTGATGGCCAGCGTCGACGCCCTCAACCACCGCTTCGGTCGGGGCACGGTGCAGTGGGCCGCCTGTGGCCTGCAGCCCCGCTGGAGCATGCGCCGTTCGCGCCTCTCCGGCGCCGCCACCACCCGCCTGGCCGACATCCCGATGGCCCACTGCGGCTGAACCCGCGGCTCCAGCCGAGCCGCGGCAAGACCGTGCGCGCAGGCGCCGTCAGCTGGAACACCGTCTGCTGGAAAACCGTGAGCACAAACACCGTCCGCTCCAACACCGTTTGCTCAAACACCGTGAGCTCAAACACCGTTTGCTGGAACACCGTGAGCTCAAACAGCGTGAACTCCAACACCGTCTGCCGGAACTCAGTCAGCGCGAACGCCGTCCAACAGGCAGGCGACCTGGTTGCGGCCATTGCTCTTGGCCAGATGCATCGCCTGATCGGCCCGTTGCAGCAGATCGAGAAACGAGCGGTCGTGGCTGCCCAGGGCGGTAACGCCGCCGCTGACGTGCAGCTGGAAATCCGAACGGCTGTGCACTCCCTTCATCGCCGCCACGTCGGCCCGCAGCCGTTCCGACAAGGCGACGGCCTGGCCGGGTGGCATGCCGACGAGCAGCAGGGCGTAATCGCCATCGCCGATTTGGCCGGCATAGTCCTGCTCGCGCAGCAGGGCAGTGCTGAGGCGGCAGAGATCGACCAACACGCCATCGCCAGCCTGGTGGCCCCAGCGGATGTTGATCTGACGGAAGTTGTCGAGATCGAAGCAGAGCAGCGAGAGCTCTATGCCCTCCTGACGGCAGCGCTCGAACTCCCGCTGGCCGATCTGCAGGAACGTCCGACGGTTGGGTAAGCCGGTGATGGGGCAGAGCTGGGTGAGACGGCGCAGCTCCAGTTCGCGCATCACGAGTTCACCCAACCAGCGCAGCTGCTGGCGTTGGTTGGCATCGAGCGGCGGCCTGGCCTGGCTGTCGATCACGCAGAAGGTGCCGAGGTTGTGGCCGTGGTTGGTGCGCAGCGGCGCACCGGCGTAAAAGCGCACATGGGGCGCGTTGAGCACCAAGGGGTTGGTGGCGAAGCGCTCATCCGCGCAGGCGTCGGGGATCACGAACAGGTCGTCGCCGGTGATGGCGTGGGCGCAGAAGGCCATCTCGCGCGGGGTTTCCTGCACCGAGAGCCCCTGCTGGGAAAGGAACCACTGGCGATCGGCATCCACCAGGGAGATCACGGCGATCGGTGTCTGAAAGATCGAGGCGGCCAGATGCACGAGCCGTTCGAGGTGCTCATCGCTGGCTGTGCCGATCACGCCGTAGCGCTCCAGATCGCGCAGGCGTTGCTCCTCATCACGGGGGATGGGGTAGTCGGGGTAGGGGGCCATGCGCAACAGCAACGCCAGACCAAACGTAGGCCGGCTTAGGGATCCCCTCCGGTTGGCCGCGGCGTCGGCGATGATCCGGCGCCGCAAACGCACAGCGGCAGAACCGCTCAGCGCGACCCACACCCCGAGATCCAGGACGCCTTAGGCGGCCGGCAGGGCAACGCTCAGCTCAAAGCCGGCGCAGCGTTGCAGGTCGAGATGCTCCAGGCAGCGGCGCTCGTTGTAGTAGTCCGCCTGAAAGCGCAGGGCATCGGCGTTGAGCTCCTGAAACAGCGCCTCAATGCGCTGCTCCATGTCCATCAACGGGGCTTCGGGCAACGGGGCTTCGGGCAGTGGCGCCGGCGGCAGCGCTCGAACCAGGCCGTTGCCATCCAGATTGGAGAGATCCGGGCCCGTGCCAGCGGCGTGATCAAGGGGTGCTTCCTCCTCGCCGGCCGAAGCGGCTGACTCCTGATCCGCCAGCGCAGCGATCAGCCGAGCCAGGCATGTTTCGATCGTGATCAGCCTTTGGGATTTCCAGGCCTCCAGCAGATGGCGGCAGCGCCGCAGGCAGCGCAGCCGCTCCAGCGAGGCGGCGGCGCCGCGGAGCTGCAGTTGGGGCTGGGCCAGGGTGATGCGCTGCAGCTCGCTGGGCTCCAGCAACGGCGTCAGCCGCGGCGCCAGATCCCCTTCCTCCAGCAGCAGGCGATCGCTGAGCAGCTGGGGCAACTCCAGCAGTGCCAATTCCTGGCCGGGATCGCTGCCGCGGTTGATCGCCTCCAGCCGTTGGGAACCGAGATGGTCTTCCTCGATCTCGCCGATGCGGGCCCAGAGCAAGCGATGGGGCTGGAGGGCGAAATCGTCCAGTTCACGGCGCCGCAGCTCGGCCCGGATCGTGGCGCGCCAAACCGGGCAGTGCAGATACAGGCGCAGCAACTCCGCCTCGGCCCGCTCCCGCTGGCTGGCCTGCTCCGGCTGTTCCCAGCGGGCGGAACGACCGTGCCAACGCTGCCCCTGCACCTGCTGGCGCAAGTCCTGCTCCAGCTGCAGGGCCAGACGGGCCTGGCCCCCGGCCAGCCGCTCCGCCACCTGCTGCAAATAGCGGCTGCGCACCGCCGACTGGGGCAGCTTGCCGAGCAACGCCACCAGCTCGGACACCGCCTGCTGAAACTGATCGGAACGGCTGAGATCCCGATCCTCCAACACCTGCTCGATCTGCCAATCGAGCCAGAGGGGGGCCTGATCGAGCAGGGCGCGGTAGTCGCCGGGGCCGTGATCGCGCAGGAACTCATCGGGATCCTTGCCGGCGGGAAGATGCACCACCCGCAGCTCCAGTTGGTTCTGAAGCGCCAGCTGCTCCACCTCTCCGATGGCCCGCTGGGCGGCCCTCACGCCAGCCCGATCGCTGTCGAAGTTGAGGATCAGGCGGCGGGAATCGCAGCAACGGCAGAGCTGGGTGACCTGATGCCGGCTGAGGGCGGTGCCGAGGGCGGCGACGGACTGGCTGATGCCGGCGGCATGGAGGGCGATCACATCGAAGTAGCCCTCCACCACAACCGCATGGTCGGCGCGGCGGATGGCGTCGGCGGCGCGATCCAGGCCGAACAGATGCTTGCCCTTCTCGAAAACTTCGGTTTCCGGGGAGTTGAGGTATTTCGGTTCGCTGCCATCGAGGCTGCGGCCGCCGAAGCCGATCACCCGCCCCTGGCGATCGCGAATCGGCACGATCAGGCGATTGCGGAAGCGGTCGTAGAAGCCGTTGCCCCCCTTGCGGGCCACCACGAGACCCGCCTCCACCAGCAGCTCCGCCGCAAGCCCCTCCACCTGTTGCAGATGGTGGAGCAGGCCATCCCAACGGTCCGGCGCGTAACCCAGCCCGAAGCTCTCGATCGTGGCGGGCGACAGCCGCCGCTGCTCGCGCAGGTAGGCCATGGCGGCGGCGCCGCCGCTCTGGAGCAGCTGATCGCGGAACCAGCCGGCGGCCAGGGCCAGCACCCGGTGCAGCTGGTCGCGGCGGCTGAGCTGTTGGCGCAGCCGCTCCTGTTGCGGCGCATCGAGCGTCTCGACCGGCAGTTGATAGCGGCGAGCCAGGTCCAGCACCACATCGCTGAAGCTGGTGCGCTGCAGCTCCATCAGGAACTTGATGGCATTGCCGCCGGCGCCACAGGCGAAGCAGTAGTAAAACTGCTTTGCCGGAGACACGGTCATCGACGGCGAGCTGTCCTCATGAAACGGACAGAGCCCAACGAACTCGCGGCCGCGCTTGCGCAACACCACATGTTCGCCGACCACGTCAACGATGTCGGCCCGTTCCTTGACGGCTTCGATGGTGCGGGGATGGAGCCGAGGCGTGGGCACGGCGGTGCGGCGAAAGGAGCAGGAGTTGCGGTGACACACCACCACTGGGGCGTGTCGTGGCTGCATTCTGCCGTCTCACACCATCCCTGGCGCCAGGTCAGGTCACGGCGACCGGGGCGACGAGACTTGAGACCTACAGTCAAATCCTCTTGGCCAGCCGGGATGCCAAGCCCAGAAGGGTTGCTGTCATGGGGAACCCAGCTGATCGGAGCTGCTCCGATCAGCCTGCTGCGGCCCCTGTCCGCTGGCCTGGCTGAGGCCTTCGCCGCGGCGGCCCAGCTGTTGGATGCCGGCCAGGCACGGGCCGCTGCCACGGCACTTGCCGCTGTCGCGGCACCTGCGACGACTGCGGCGGCGCAGGGCGTCCACCATGCCCTGCGCCCCGGGGAGCTGCCATTGCCGCTGCTGATGCTGGCGATTGGCGGCATCTTTCTCGGCACGCTGGCGATCAGCAAGTTCTCCCTGAAGATCGGCGTTCCGGCGATCCTTGGGGTGCTGGTGCTCGGCTTGCTGATCGATCCAAATGTGGCGACGTTCAACCATGCGCGCATCGAAACGCTGCACACCCTCAGCTTATCGATGTTGCTTTTCTACGCTGGATTGCGAACCCAACTGCGCTCGATCCGTGGCTTTATCGAATATGGCGTGTTGCTGGCCCTCGCGGGGGTGATCTCCACCTCCTTGATCCTGGGAATGATCACGTGGTTTACCGCCTCTCCCCAGCCCCAGTTCTTCGGTTTCGGCTTTATGCAGCTGCCCCTTGGCTTGGCGATGCTGATGGGGGCATGCCTGGGCTCGATTGATGCCGGCGCCACGATCAGCGTGCTGGGGGATCACCGCAGTCGTTTCCTGCCACGGCTGCGCTCGCTGCTGCAATTTGAGTCGTCGCTCAGTGATCCCCTGGCGATCCTGTTCGTGGGGTTGATTATCGGCCTCTCCACACCGGAGGGCGCCATGAGCACCGAACACCTCGTGCACACCCAGCTGCAGCTGTTCATCCAGAAGATCTCCTCGGGCGTGTTGCTGGGAGTGATCGTGGGGTATGTGGCCCGCTTCAGCCTCGAGCAGCTGGTGGAGGAACATGAACAGTTGCTGGTGCTCGGCATCGCGGTGGCGCTGCTGGCCTACGGCATCGCCGATCAGCTGGGTGGATCAGGCTTCATCTCCAGCTATGTCACCGGGCTGGTGCTCTGCAACACGAGCTACCGCAATCGCCGCATCACTCCAGAGGCCCTGCAGCAAACCTTGCTGCCGTTCAACACGATGACAGAGATTGCGGTGTTTCTCATCTTTGGCATCATGCTGGATCCCTGGGCGCTGCTACCGGCTCTGCCGGAGGGCTTGGTGGTGGGGCTCTGCCTGATGCTCGTGGCCCGCCCGTTGAGCGTGCTGCTGGTGCAGCGCTGGTCGCCGTTCAATCGTCGCGAAGGGCTGCTGATCTCCTGGTGCGGCCTGCGCGGCGCCGTTCCGCTGGCCCTCAGCTTCGAGGTGGTCGATTGGATCCCCAGGCTGCGGGGCGTGACTGCCGAGAATATTCAGTTTTTGATTCTCACAACCCAAGGGGTGGTCTGCACCGTGGTGGTGCTCACCCTGCTGGTTCAAGCCCTCACTTTGCATCTGCTCGGCCGGCGGCTGGGGCTGATCAAACCGGTCCAGGCCCAAGCCCAAGCTTGAGGCCACAACCCTGCGCTGTGGAGGCCAGTGCACGCCAGGTGACGGGATCGTTGCTCAGCCGCGGCGCGACGCCGGCAGAGGCAGCGGGTCGCTCAGCCATTGCTGTTCACCGTCCTGGATGCCGATCGGGCGAGCAAGCCGCCAGCTCTGGCGCCGTTCACCCCGTTGCAGGTAGAGCTCGAAGGGCGTGTCGACACGGAAGGAATCACCGGCCAGCCGCCAATCAAAGCGGCCGCTCAGCCGCACCCCGGGCAGCTCGCCGATGCGCAGCTTCTGTTGCTGGTCCACCCGGACCCGGCTCAGCTCCGGCAGCGCTTGCGTCTCCAGATCGAGGGCCTGGGCGATCGCCGACTGAGTGAGCCCAATCTGCAGATTGAGGGCCGCGAGAACCACACGTCGCGGCGGCATCGCCGCACCGAAACAACCGGTGAGCACAAGGCACAGCAGCGGCGTCAGCAGCAGAGCCAGCCAGCGCCGCGGGCCGCCCGGATGGGCGGGGGTTGGCAGCACGGGCAGCATGGTGGCGTCGCGGATGGCTCCATGATCGGCTGGCTGGATGGTGAACTTGCCGATCCGTGGCGACAGGGCAACCGTTGTGGCGTTTTGCTGATCTGCGCCGGGGTGGGCTACGAGGTGCAGCTCAGCAGCAGCTCTTGGCAGGGGCTCCCCGACCCCGGCACCAGGCTGCGGCTGCACATCCACCACAGCGTGCGCGAGGACGCCTGGACGTTGTTCGGTTTTCCGCAGCGGCATGAGCGGGATCTGTTTCGCGAGCTGATCGCGGTGAGCGGTGTGGGGCCGCAAATGGCCCTGGGCCTGCTGGGGGCCATGCCCGCGGAAACATTGATCCAGGCGATCGTGCAGGCCGACCTGCGGAGGCTGTGTGAGGCGCCTGGGGTGGGCCGGCGCACGGCGGAGCGCCTGTCGGTGGAACTGCGCAAGCGCTTGCGGGAGCGGTTTGGCGCCGCTGGCTCCAGCGATCAGGACGGCTGGGCGGAAGGCCTCGATGGCGAGCCCCTGACCCTGCCGGACGGGGGCGAGGCCCAGGATCTGCAGCTCACGCTCACGGCCCTCGGCTACGAGCCACTGGAGATTCGTCGGGCGCTTCGGGCGGTGGCCAGCGGGATGGAGGTCGGGGCGACCAGCGACGTGTGGTTGCGGGAGTGCCTGCGCTGGTTGTCGCGGGATGCGGCTTGAAGTTGGATCACCACGCGGTATGGTGATTCTTTGCACGTTGCGGGCCCAACCTGCCCATGTCGCTCACCACCAGCCAAAAACAGGATCTGATCAACACCCATCAGACCCACAGCACCGATACGGGATCTGTGGAGGTTCAGGTGGCGATGCTGAGTGAGCGCATCAACCAGCTCAGCGGCCACCTGCAAAAAAACATCCACGACTTTTCCTCGCGGCAGGGATTGTTGAAGATGATCGGCCGTCGCAAGCGGTTGCTCAGCTACCTGCGCAACCTGAGCGAGGAGCGCTATAGCGCCCTGATCGGCACCCTCGGCATCCGCGGCTGATTTCGGGCATGGCCCGCCCTAAACCGCGATCCTTCGGCCCAAGCGGCCAGGACAATTCCCCCTCTGGCGACCAAGGCAAGTCGCCTGCGGCGTCGAATGCCAACCGTCTGGCTCGCCAGGGCTCCGGCCCTCAAGGCCGCTCTGGCAAGGCAAACGACCCTGAAGGGCGCTCGCCCAAGCTCAGCAAAGGCAGCCCGGCCGACCCCAAGGCGATCTCGGCTTCCAAGGATGGAAGCAGAGGCTTTAGCCCCGTCGCCGATCGCTCCGGCGGGTCCAAGGTCAGCCAGTTCAAACCTGGACAGCCAAGTCGGGTTAAGGAGGCGGGCAATCAAAGCCGCAATCCGCTGGCTAGCAGCGCCCAACGGTCGCGGGCGGCCAACGGCGCTCGCTCCAAGGGCTCTCAAGTGATTCCTGAGGTGGTGGCCAAGCGAATGCTGCGCCGCATCGCCCTCGCCACCGGGGTGCCTTCGTTGCTCGGCATGGCTGTGTTTGTGGGGAGTTACCTGCTGGTGAGCCGCCAGATCCTCGACGTTCCGCCGGTGGCCACGCTGCTGGCGTCAGGAGCCTGTTTCCTGTTGGGGGTGGTTGGCCTCAGCTATGGGGTGTTGTCGGCCAGCTGGGAGGAGCTGCCAGGAACGCTGCTCGGCACGGAACAACTCGCTGTGAACATCAGCCGCGTGCGCAGCTCCCTGCGGGCCATGCGCCAGGGCGGCGCCACTCCGCCGCCGGGCTAAAGCCGAGGCCCTCAAGCCGCCTGAAGGCGCTCAAGCTGACCCTCCAGCAGGCTCAAAAAGAGCCCACATCGGTGACCATCCCCACCGACTCCAGCGACCCCCTGTCGCTGAGCTTGGTGACCACCGCGGGGTTGAGGTCCACCCACACCAACTTCACGCCGGCGGGGATCATGTTGCCCGCGCTGATCGAATGCAGCATCGAGGAGAGCATGATCACCATCTCGGCCCCCGCGGCGCTTTGGCGTAGGCGGCCTAGGCAGCGATCAGATCCATTTCGGTGTCGGGCAGGGGGCCGTCATCGCGGATCGAGCCCGCCAACACAAACGGCACGCCCCGGCTCACGCAGGCATGGATGATTCCAGCCCGCCGCTCGCTGCAGACGCCGGCAGCCATGAAGGCGACATCGCTCTCCCGTCCTTCCCGGGACAGCGGGCGCCGTTGGCTGCGCAGGCCCTCCACACCCACGACCACCTGCTCGCCATCCCGCAGGTCGCGCAGCAGGCGGCATTCCACCCGTGCGGCGGCCTCCGCGCTGTTTGGGCAGGGGTGCACGACCAAGGCGCTGTCCATGCGCTGGCCAGAGACCGGCCACCAGCGACTGTCGAGGCGAACATCAGCATGGTAGATGGTGCTCACGTAGAAGTCGTCTGGAGCCACGCCATCGCCTTCCACCACGGCCAGGGAGGCGTCGCGCTCCTCGGCTTCGACGGATTCGGCGCCCAGGTCGATCAGTTGGGCCATCAGGTCCGCCAGCACCTCCGCATCGGGGGCGCTCACGCGGATCGTGGCGCTTGAGGGGCTGTGGCGCTGCTGCCCCAGGGCGAAATCAAGCACCTGAAAGCAGCCTCCCCCCTCGACGATGCGATCCAGCGCCTGGTTGATCAGGCCGGAGTCGAGCAGATGCCCCTGGATGCGGATGTGGAGATGGGGGGCTGTGATGCTCCCGGCCACCTCCCCCAGCTCTGGAGCGGCGGACCCAGCCGCTGCCGCAACCCGGCGCTGGCCTAATTTAGGATCACGGTATTGGCCACATTCACGGCGTTGCAGGCAAAGGCCGGAGCATCGGCTTCCTCAACCGTCACACGCATCGCCAGGCTGACAGGCTTTGCCAGGCTGACGCGGGACTCGATCAGACGGTTGGAGAGAAAATCAATGGCGGGCGGGTCATCGAGCAACCTGCCGTCACTGAGCGGGCAAAACAGGTATCGAGGTGATTGAAGCGCTCGTCAATCAGCCGCAACGAGAGCACGTCCAGCCCCAGGAACTGGGCGAGGAGCGGATGGGCATCCAGTTCGGAGCGGAAGCCGTACCCGGCCCACAGCCAACCGCCGGCACGATCGATCAAGGCATCGCCGTCTCCTTCGAAAGGCAGGTTCTGGGGAAGTTGCCCCACCTGCGATTGAACCCGAGCCCGCTCGCGAGAAGCGCGATGCAGATTTCCTTCCATTGTTGGCGCAGCTGCTATTGACGAAGTTGCCCACCACTGAGATGCTTACGCCCGAGCTACGAAGGCAGGCTTGATCCACTGCGATGGCACATGTTGCGATGGCACATGTTGCGATGTCAAAAACTGCGAGGGCGCAAGTCGAGGGGGCACAAAATGCGAGGGCACAAGTCCTCAGCCAACCACTGCCAGCGTCTCTGGCGGTATCGCGGCTGAAAAGATGGGTCCTCCAGCTCGTCCCGAAGCATTTCGCCACCTAATTCTGGTCGCGACTAAAACATTCATGGTCACGGACCCCTGCGATCAAGTTGCCATGCCCGTTCCGGATTGCCTGATAAGTATTCATCTGCTCATCGTTGCTGCTAATCACCTTGGGGATGGACTGCGACACGAGCATCAGGCACGTCCCCCCTGGCTTGCTTACGTTCAGCCATGGTCCACGAATCGCCGTCGGCACCCCCCATGGGCAGCCAGTCCGCTCATGTGCGGATTTTGAGACCGCCCCACGCATTGTCGCGACGAAGGCTGAGAGCGCTGGGTTAAATGATGACACATTCAAAGATGCCGGCCGCACCAGTCGCGGCCAACCGCAACCGCCTACGGCCTCCGACTTGGCTGGCCTGCAAAGTGAGGTGGTTGCCCTTTACTAGAGGGCACCTCGAAAAATCCCAACCCTCATTGCACTTGTCAGAATATAGAGTAGACTTAGCGGATCAGACTTGAGGGCGTCCATGGGTCAGCGTGGTTTCTGGGATGAACAACAGAGGGT
>Ga0315903_10009492_pt1 | contig 11756 bp, 10 predicted proteins | sample LakEriMetagenome_7_FD_203524 | JGI IMG/M metagenome (GOLD analysis project Ga0315903, IMG submission 203524) | Freshwater fungal communities from buoy surface, Lake Erie, Ohio, United States - Buoy 2 MA119 | ecosystem: Environmental > Aquatic > Freshwater > Lake | place: USA: Lake Erie, Ohio...
GGTAAAATGGGAACATATCCAGAGAGTATTTGAATTATGTGATCGTAACGTTTCTGAGACGGCGAGAAGACTTAAAATGCACAGAAGAACTCTACAAAGAATTCTTTCTAAAAGATCACCTAAATAACTAATTATTTTTGTAAGATCTGAAATAGGTATTTTGTATTAATATTCTTTTATTTGGGCCTATTATTAAGTGGTTAATCTTAAATAAATTATTATTTATTATTCTTAAGTATGTTTTGTAGGTATCTTTTTTACAAAAGTACCAAGAAACAAGATTCTCTTTGAGGTTGTTATTAAATTTTTGATAAATTTTATTTTTTCTATCGCCTAATAAAAAGTAAAATTTTATAAAATTTTTATTTTCAACAATATCGAACTTTTGATAGCCAGATATTGCGCTATCATTGCCTTTTTTGTGTATTAAAGTTTTCTCTTCGTAACAAAAGTTATTTATTTTTTTTGATTTTATAGACACTAAACCCTCACCTAAAAAACCATTAGATATTTTTTTTTTTAAATACCAATAACCCAGAAGGTTTTTGAACATTTATAATTGGATATTAAAAATTTAAGATTTTATATATTTTTTTAACCTGAAAATATGAGGAATTAATAATGCAAGCAAAATTATTTTAAATAATTCAGCAAACATGAAAGGAGCAACTCCTAGTTTTATAATAGAACTATTCCAGCCAAATATTATACCTAGCCAAATAACCCCCAATAAATAAGTTGGAATTATCGCAATTATTAGTTTTGTAATTCTTGTTAGAATTTTATCTTCATCTTTGATATTTCCTGAAAGGTATACAGTAAAAAAATATCCAACCAGATACCCGCATGTTGGACCAAGAATATAACTTAATCCAATACCTTTTTCTGGAGTACCAGCAAAAACTGGAAGACCAAATAAGCCTTCTAAAAAATATGTTAATAGTATTACAAGACCTACTTTCTTTCCAAGAGTAACACCGATCGCCATTATCACAAATGTCTGCATAGTCATTGGCACAGGATAAAATGGAACTTTAATTTTTGCTGATAAAGTAATCATAAAAGTTGCTAAAATGATTATTGGTAACAACCATATAATTTCTTTTGCAAAGAAGATTTTTTTATTTTGGATTTTATTATTAAACATTTTTTTTTGTCAGTTTTAAGAAAACATCTTCTAGATCAGCATCTTCTGTTAAAATATCTAAAATTTCAAGATTTTTTTCCTTAACTTCAGATATAATTTCTTCAATTTTATTCTCATTTTTGTTGTAGGTGATGCTAATAAGGTCAGGTTTTGGATAATTAATTACAAGACCAGACTTGAGCTTTTCTCCAATGTTTTTGGGAACCTTTAATTTAAAAATTATTTTTTTAGTAAGAATATTATTTAATAAATTTTCAGTTTTATCTAATGCTATTAATTCACCATGATTAATTATTGCAATCCGGTCACATAATTGTTGAGCTTCTTGAAGGTAGTGTGTTGTTAAAATAATAGTTACGCCTTGCTTATTAAGTTGTTGGATGTTTTCTAAAAGTTGTTGTCTAAGATCTACATCAACACCAGCTGTAGGTTCATCCAAAATTAAAATAGGTGGTTGATGAACTAACGCCTTTGCAACTAACAACCTTCTCTTCATACCTCCGGATAAACTTCGAGCATAAGAATCAGCCTTATCTTTAAGCATGGTTATTTCTAAAATTTTATCTGTGATTCTTTCGCTTTCCTTAATTCCATACATGCCTGCTTGAATTTCTAGTAATTTTCTTGGAGAAAAAAAGGGATCTAGATTTGTTTCTTGAGGAACTATTCCAATAGAGCTTCTTACCTCCCTAGAATTTTTATCAAGATCAAAGTTCCACACCTTTACTGAACCAGAGGATTTTATAACTGTTCCTGCAAGAATATTTATAAATGTAGATTTACCAGCACCGTTTGGTCCTAATAAACCAAATATTTCTCCCTTATTAACATTTAAATTAATATTTTTTAAAGCGTGGATTGTATTTTGTTTTGTTTTAAATTGTTTTGAAAGATTAGTAATTTCAAGTGCTAAAAAATTTTCCATTAATATTATGTAATATAATTTTTCTATTTATAAGATAATATTTATTTAATGACCAATTCTAAAAAAACAGACCTTCTTTATCTAATTGATGGTTCTGGTTATATTTTTAGAGCTTTTTATGCTTTACCACCACTTACAAGAAAAAGCGATGGAATGCCAGTAGGTGCAGTAAGTGGATTTTGTAATATGCTTTATAAATTTTTAGAAGATGCAAAATTAAAAGATGGTCATGAAAAACCGACCCATATAGCAGTTATATTTGACAGTGCTAGAAAAAATTTTAGAAATAATATTTATCCAGAATACAAAGCAAATAGGAATGAAACTCCAGAAGATTTAATACCTCAATTTAGTTTTATACGCGAAGCTGTAAAAGCATTTAATTTACCAAGTATTGAGATGGAAAATTATGAGGCAGACGACTTGATAGCTACCTATAAAAAAGAGGCGCTAAAAAAAAATATAAGAGTTAAGATTATTTCATCCGATAAAGATTTAATGCAGTTAATTGATGATCAAACAACACTTTTTGACTCAATGAAAAATAAAGATATTGGCATAGAAGAAGTTAAGGAAAAATTTGGGGTGACTCCAGATAAAGTTATAGAGGTACAAGCATTAGCAGGAGATAGTTCAGATAATATACCCGGCGTTCCAAGCATAGGAGTTAAGACTGCCGCAGAATTAATTAATGAATTTGGTTCAGTAGAAAATTTATTAAAAAATGTTGATAAAATTAAACAGCCAAAGCGAAGACAAACAATTTCTGACAATAAAGAAAATGCCCTTATTAGTAAAAAATTAGTAACGCTTAAAGATGATGTTCCAACAGTTGAAAAAATTGAAGATTTTCTAGTTAAGGATTTAGATAAAGAAAAAATTGTTTCATTTTTAAAAAAAATGGAATTTACAAGACTTTTGGAAAGAATTGAAAAGACCTATGGATTATCGACAGCTAAAAAAGATATTGTTTTAGAAGAGTCAAAAGATAGCGTTTTTACAAACACTGACGTTTCTAGAAAAAACTATAAAACAGTATTTAAATTATCTGAATTAGAAAAAATTTTAGAGGAAGCTGAAAAAAAAGGCCTGACCGTTGTTGATGTTGAGACAGATTCTTTAAATATTAGGCAGGCTAATTTAGTTGGTATTTCTTTATGCGTTAAAGAGGGGAATGCTTATTATGTGCCTTTAAATCATTCTAATAAGGAAGATAAACAAATTAAATCCCAATTAAATACCGAGTTAGTTATTAAAAAAATTAAACCTTTTCTTGAGGATAAAAGTATTAAAAAAATTGGACATAATATTAAATATGATTTTCGAATATTAAAAAAATATGGGATTCATTTAAATCCAATAGATGACACAATGTTAATGTCCTATGTTCTTGATGCGGGAATAAATCGTCATGGCATGGATTTACTTTCTGAGATTCATTTACATCATAAAACTATTTCATTCAAAGATGTTGCTGGTATTGGAAAATCGCAAGTTACTTTTGATAAAGTTAATATTAATCAAGCAACAGAGTATGCAGCTGAAGATGCGGATGTAACTTTAAGGTTATATAATTTTTTTAACACCAGAATTTTTAAAGAGGAGGTATTAAGTATTTATGAGGAACTTGAAAAACCAATGATTCAAGTTTTGTCTCAGATGGAGGAGAATGGAGTTAAAATTGATGAAAAAATTTTAAAAAATTTATCATTAAAATTTGAAAAAGATTTAAAAGTTTTAGAAAAAAAAATTTATGAACTTGCAGGGGAAGAGTTTAATATTGCATCTACTAAACAACTTGGAGATATTCTTTATAAAAAATTAAAAATTATCGCTACTAAAAAAACGAAAAAAGGTAACTACGCAACAAATGTAAATATTTTGGAGGACCTTGCCTTTCAAGGGCACGAATTACCCAAACTTATTTTAGACTGGAGGCAAAAATCTAAATTAAAGAATACTTATACCGATAGTTTACAAGAATTTATTGACTCTAAAACTAAAAGAATTCACACATCCTTTTTACTCGCCGCGACTAATACAGGAAGACTTGCATCTAGTGATCCAAATATTCAAAATATTCCAATCAAATCCGCAGAAGGCAAAGAAATACGCTCAGCGTTTATTGCTGAAAAAGGTAATTTTTTAATTTCAGCAGATTACAGTCAGATTGAAATGAGGATACTTGCGCATATGGCCGATGTTAAGGAACTAAAGAAAGGTTTTTTAAACTCTGAAGATATTCATAATATTACAGCAGCTCAAATCTTCGAAGTAAAACACAAAGATATTAACGAAGAAATGAGGAGAAAAGCAAAGGCAATAAATTTTGGAATTATTTATGGAATTTCATCTTATGGTCTTGCTAAACAAATTTCAGTTTCTAATGTTGAAGCAGAGACTTTTTTAAAATCCTATTTTAAAAAATTTCCTGAGATAAAAGATTATATGAATGAAACATTAAAAAATTGTAGAAAATATGGTTATGTAAAAACATTATTTGGTAGAAAATGTAATTTTCCAAATATCAATGATAAAAATCATACTTTAAGAACTTTTCAAGAAAGAGCATCTATTAATGCTCCAATCCAAGGAACTGCAGCAGATCTTTTAAGGCTGGCTATGATTAAAATAGATCAAAAAATTCAAGATCAAGATTTACAATGTAAAATGCTTTTGCAAATTCATGATGAACTAGTATTCGAATCCTCTGCGGATAATATTAAAAAATCTAAAATTGATATTGTCGAAATAATGTCAAAAGCCTCTGAGCCAAACTATAAATTTTCTATTCCTTTAAGCGTAGATATTAAAGAAGGATTAAATTGGACCACTGCTCATTAAAACTTTTGATTATACAAATATTATTATAAAATAATTTATATGAACAAAACAATCGCCTTAGTCGATGATGACAGAAATATTTTAACAAGTGTTTCAATGGCACTTGAAAATGAAGGATTTAAAGTTCAGACGTATCTGGATGGTGAAAGTGCATATATAGGAATGACCAGGCTTCCTCCTGATTTAGCAGTTATAGATTTAAAAATGCCTAAGATGAATGGTGAGGAGTTGCTAGAAAAACTTAGAAAAAAATCTTCTATTCCTGTAATTTTATTAACTTCCAAAGATGATGAGGTAGATGAATTATTAGGATTGAAACTTGGTGCTGATGATTATGTTAAAAAGTCTGGAGGTTTTTCCATTAAAGTATTGATAGAGAGAATTAGAGTTCAATTAAGAAAGTTAGAGCCAAAAACTGTCTCTCAACCAAAAAATATTCTAACAGTTGGTCGGTTAACTTTGGACTCGGAACAACTAGAATGTGAGTGGGGAGGAAAAGCTTTGCCTGATAAGTTAACCACAACCGAATTTAAAATTATTTATGAATTAGCAAAAAGACCAGGTGTTGTTAAGGAAAGGGCATACTTAATGAATATTGCTTATAAGCAAGATAATGACATTGAGGATAGGACTATTGATAGCCACGTTAAACGAATACGCAAAAAATTTAAAAAAATTGATCCAAAATTTTCCGCAATTGAGACAAGATATGGAAGTGGATATCGCTGGAATATTAGCTAGATGTAATGAAAAGATTTATTAGCTTAAAATCACTATTAGCAAAATTTTTATTTATAAATTTATTTTTCTTTTCAATATTAACTCTAGCAACTTATTCATATCTACAATCTATAGAACCGGAACTTGTTAATAATAAAAAGAAAGAGCACTCTAAACTTATTAAAAATATTGCTTTAAATATGGAGTTACAGCGCACTCCTTATAAACGAGATAATTTAAAAAGTTTTTTGGCAAATTATAAATATTTATTACCCAATATTAATCAAATTAGAATTTATGACTCAAAAAAACAGATCATAGCGGATGTCCACTCTTTAGATATAAATGCAAAACCCTTTTATAAAGTACCTGAAGTTCAAGAAAAAAAATTAACAACAGATAATATACCAGACACCTCTGACCTAACTACTCAACAAGAAGAAAAATTACTTAACAAAATTATTAGCGATAATTTAAATATATTAGGGTCCGACAAGGTCTTAACTTTCTCAAAAAAAATTAAAGAAAATTTTATTGTTGTTAGCTTATCTTCGTTAGTTTTAAATAATGAAAATAAAGGGTTTATTGTCATAACAGAGGACTCAAATGACATTCAAAATGCTGTTATTGAGAGAAAAAATTTTGTTATTAGGACTGCATTAAGTGTTGCTGCAATCATATTGATTTTTTCAATTTTTTTAAATGCAAATATAATTAAACCAATTAGAATTCTAGGCCGCTATACCTCCTCAGCAAGCTCAGATCATCCTGATAATAAAATTATTAATAGAATTAATTTAAGACCTGATGAAATTGGTAACTTATCAAGATCACTCTCTGGAATGACAAATAATTTATATAAAAGAATTGAATTTGCAGAAAGATTTGCATCTGATCTTACTCATGAAATTAGAAATCCTCTAGCATCATTAAAAGCTGCATCAGAATTATTACCAAATGCAAAAGATTCTGAAAAAAAAAATAGATTACTTGGTATATTGAATGATGATGTTGTGAGAATTGAAAGACTGATAACAGATTATTCTAATATGCTGAAAGGTGAAGCATTAGAAGCTAAATTGCAACTAACTAAATTTGATCTAATTAAACTTATAAATAAAGTTGCAGAGGAATATCAGCAAGTTATTAATAATACTAAAAAAAATATTTCAATAGAGATTAATAATTTAATTAAAAAAAAAACTTTTATTATTGGTTTTGAAAGTAGGATTCAGCAAGTTATTTCTAATATATTAGAAAACTCTATATCTTTCAGTCCGGAAAAAAGTATTTTAAAAATAAAAATTGAAAGAGTTAAAAATGATGCAAAAATAATTATAACTGATGAAGGACCAGGTTTTAACGAAAGTAATATCGGCAAAGTTTTTGAAAGATTTTATAGTAATAGACCTAAGGAAATGTTTGGTCAGCACTCCGGATTAGGATTAAATATTGTAAAAAATATAGTCGAATCTCACAAAGGACATATTAAAGCCTATAATTTAGATGGAAGCAGAGGAGCGGCCATTGAGATTGATTTACCAATAGCAGATTAATTCATAAATAAATTTGATATGGCTAAGTTTTATTGTTAATTAACTTTCATAATGACACAAGATTTTAAAGTAAAAGATTTAAAACTAGCAGAATTTGGCAATAAAGAAATTTCCTTGGCAGAAACTGAAATGCCAGGATTAATGGCAATTAGAAGCGAGTATCAGTCAAGTAAGCCTTTAAGAGGAGCTAAGATAATTGGCTGTTTGCATATGACAATTCAAACTGCAGTTTTAATAGAAACACTAGTGGCGCTTGGAGCTGAAGTTAGATGGTCATCTTGTAATATATTTTCAACGCAAGATCATGCAGCAGCAGCTATCGCTGCAAAAGGAATACCAGTTTACGCATGGAAGGGTGAAACGGAGGAGGAGTATTGGTGGTGTATTGAACAAACTATTAATGGAAAAAAAGATTGGAAACCTAATCTCCTGTTAGATGATGGAGGAGATTTAACTATGTTGATGCACGATAAGTATAAAGATTTATTGAAGAATATTAAAGGGGTTTCGGAAGAGACAACCACTGGAGTGAAGGCTTTAAAAATATTAGAGAAAGAAAATAAATTATTAATTCCAGCAATTAACGTAAATGACTCAGTGACAAAATCTAAATTTGATAATTTGTATGGCTGTAGAGAAAGTTTAGTAGACTCGATTAGAAGAGCAACAGATGTAATGATGTCAGGAAAAGTTGCTATCGTTGCAGGATTTGGAGATGTTGGAAAAGGAAGTGCGGCATCCCTTAGACAAAGTGGAGCAAGAGTTTTAGTTACAGAAGCAGATCCAATTTGCGCCTTACAAGCTGCAATGGAAGGTTATGAAGTTGTACTAATGGATGAAGCCATCTCTTCAGCTGACATTGTTGTTACGGCCACAGGTAACAAAGATATCGTCACTATTGAGCATATGAGAAAAATGAAAGATAGATCAATACTTTGTAATATTGGACATTTTGACAATGAAATTCAAGTTAGTGCATTAAAAAATTATCGGTGGAATGAAGTAAAGCCTCAGGTTCATGAAATTGAGTTTCCAGATAAAAAAAGAATTATTTTATTAGCAGAGGGAAGATTGGTAAATCTTGGCTGTGCAACAGGACATCCAAGTTTTGTTATGAGTGCATCTTTTACAAACCAGGTTATTGCACAAATAGAATTGTGGAATAGCAATGGAAAATATCAAAACAAAGTTTATGTTTTACCTAAACATTTAGATGAAAAAGTTGCGATGTTGCATCTTGCAAAAGTTGGAGCAAAACTTACTAAATTAACAAAAGAACAAGCCGATTATATTACTGTTTCTCAAAAAGGACCTTTTAAACCAGATACATATCGTTATTAATTTCAATAAAATGGAATTAAAATCATTAGATTCCACAAAAAAAATTGCTCAAGCGGTCGCTATTAAATTAAAAATAAATGATTTTATATTACTTAGTGGAAATTTAGGAACAGGCAAAACGACATTCACTAGATTTTTAATAAATTACTTACAGGAAAAAAATCAACTTCCATTAGAGGAAATAGTCAGCCCAACTTTTAATATCGTTCAATATTATGATCTAGGAAAAGATTTGAAAATTGCCCATTATGATTTTTATAGACTAAAGCAAGAAAAAGAAATTTTTAATATAGGATTACTAGATACAGCCAAAGATTTTATAAATATAATTGAGTGGCCAGAAATTGCCATGAATTCATTAAATAATTTTTTACAAATTAAATTTATTTACGATCCTAATCAAAATTTTAGATCTTTAGAATTTAATGGAAAAGGAAAGTGGTTAGGTTTTAGTGTTAATGATAAATAATACTAGATTAAATATAATAAAAAATTTTCTTAAAAAAAATTATCTAGAAAATTATAAAATAAAAGCAATAAAGGGAGATGCATCTTTTAGAAGTTATTTTAGAATTTATCACAAAAACAAATCTTATATTCTTGCCACCGCAGTAAGGGAGAAAAAATCTAATATATTAAATTATGTTCTTATTAATAAGTTTTTAAATAAACAGGGTATTAAAGCACCATTAATAATAGATTTTGATTATAAGAAAGGTTTAGCCTTATTAGAAGATTTTGGTAATAAAACTTATTTTCAGCTAATAAAAAAATCTAAAAATAAATTATATATCTATAAATCATTAATTAGGTTCTTAATTAAGTTACAAAGAATAAATTTTAAGACAAATATATTTAGATTTAAAAAATATACTTATAAAATTTTAAAAAGAGAAATAGATTTATTTTTTATTTGGTACTTACCTTACGTAGCAAAAATTAAGAGTAATTCTAAAATAAAAAAATTAAGAAAATTATTACTTTCGATTTTAAAAAATAATATTTATAAAAATAATTATTTTGTTCACAGAGATTTTCATATTTCAAATATCATGGAATGTAGATCAGTATCTAAAAATAAAATTGGAATTATTGACAGTCAAGATGCTTTAATTGGCTCAAGAGCTTACGATATACTTTCGTTAATTGATGATGTTAGAATTAAAACTACCGCTGATTTAAAGAAAAAATTATTAGATTACTATTTGTCATTAGCAAAGAAAGAAAAAGATTTTAATATTAAACAGTTTAGTAAAGAATTTTCCATTCTTTCAGTGCAAAGAGCTATGAAAATTATTGGAATATTTTCAAGGCTTTTTAAGAGAGATAATAAAAATAAATATTTAAAATTAATTCCTTACACTTGGACAATACTTAATAAAAGGTTAGAAGATCCAATATTTAAAGATGTAAGAGTTATTATTAATCAGCAAATTAATTTAAGATCTAACAATGTTAATTGATAAAAAATTTTTTGAAGAATCCGAAGCGTGGCCTTTTACTGAGTCTAGGGAGATATTAAAAAAAAGACTGAAAATAATAGATAAAAAAGGGTACGTTTTATTTCAGACAGGTTACGGCCCAAGTGGCCTTCCTCATATTGGAACTTTTGGAGAGGTTTGCAGAACTTCTATGGTTATGAATGCTTTCCAAAAATTATCCAATATACCAGTGAAATTATTTACATTTTCAGACGATATGGATGGACTTAGAAAAGTTCCTGACAACATTCCAAATAAATCAATTTTAGAGGAAAATTTAAATAAGCCATTAACAGCAATTCCTGATCCTTTCAAAAAATTCAAAAGTTTTGGAGAGCATAATAATAATATGTTAAAAAAATTTTTAGACGAATTTAATTTTAAATATGAATTTAAAAGCTCAACTGAACTATATACCAGCGGTAAATTTGATGAAGCCTTAACTTCAGTTTTAAAAAATTATGACAAAATAATGGAGATTGTTTTGCCAACACTGGGTCCAGAAAGAAGAAAAACTTATAGTCCATTTTTACCTATCTGCCCTGAGACAGGAAAAGTATTAGAAGTTGCAATAATAGAAAAAAATTTAGATAGCAAAACTATTATTTATCAAAACGGAAATAAAAAAATTGAAACAAAAATTACAGGGGGAGCATGTAAATTACAGTGGAAAGTCGACTGGGCCATGCGTTGGTTTGCTCTTGGAGTTGATTTTGAAATGTATGGAAAAGATCTTATTCCAAGTGCGGAACTGTCTAGTAAAATTTGTAGAATTTTAGGAGGGACACCACCTGCTGGTTTTGCCTATGAATTATTTTTAGATGAAAATGGAGAAAAAATTTCTAAATCAAAAGGAAATGGAATCACAATTGAGCAATGGCTTAAGTATGCATCACCTGAAAGTTTATCTTTATATATGTACCAGAATCCAACTAGAGCTAAAAAATTATATTTTCAAGTTATTCCAAAAGCAGTTGATGAGTACCTTTCCTTCCTAGAAAAATTTGAAAAACAAGAAGAAAAAGAAAAACTTGGGAATCCAGTTTGGCATGTTCACAACGGTAATCCACCAAAAGAAGAAATAATTATTTCATTTAATATTTTATTAAACTTAGTCAGCGTTAGTAATACAGATAAGGAGGAAGTTATTTGGAAATTTATTAAGAACTTTAATTCAAATTTAGTTGTAGAAAAACATCCAATCCTTAGAAAATTAATCATAAATGCAATTAATTATTTTAATGATGTTGTAAAAGTAAATAAAAAATTTAGAAAACCCGACTTAGTAGAAAAAAAAGCTTTACAAGATCTTGCTGAACAAATTTCAAAAATGAGCCCAAATCTTCAACCAGAAGAGATACAAACTATAGTTTATTCAGTTGGAAAAACGCATTATTCGAAAGAGAGATTAAGGGAGTGGTTTAAAATGATTTATGAAGTACTTTTTGGAGATGAACAAGGTCCTAGAATGGGATCATTTATAAGTTTTTATGGTATTAAAGAAACAGTAAATTTAATTAATAAGTCTATAAATGATTAATCACAAAAATGAATTATCAGATTATTAATTCTTTCATTAATAAATTTGACCCTGAACTTGCTCACTCACTAGCCATTCAATTTTTAAAAAACATATATATTCCAATTTTTTCTTCAAAGGACGATGAAATTTTAAAAATTAACGTATTAGGAAAAAAATTTTCAAATCCTATAGGTTTAGCAGCAGGATTTGATAAAAATGC
>Ga0315903_10009498_pt1 | contig 11753 bp, 5 predicted proteins | sample LakEriMetagenome_7_FD_203524 | JGI IMG/M metagenome (GOLD analysis project Ga0315903, IMG submission 203524) | Freshwater fungal communities from buoy surface, Lake Erie, Ohio, United States - Buoy 2 MA119 | ecosystem: Environmental > Aquatic > Freshwater > Lake | place: USA: Lake Erie, Ohio...
TTCAAGAATATTGATGGAAACAAGAGTAAGATAAAGTTTCTTCTTCTTGTCATCAATAGTTTCTTCCGGAATACGATCGATTAGATCATCATAATATTTAGTAACTGAAGTTGTTCTTCTTATGATCTCTTCGTCATGCAAAATGGTATCTAGGAATTCACTCGGGTTAGGATACACGTTTTTGATAATATAAGTGTACGAGTATGAGTGTAGTGTTTCGAAGAATTCCCAAGTCTTAGAGAAAAGTTCAGATTCAGGATTTGAACAATCATCTAGAAGATGTGAAATTCCTCTAGACTGAACAGAATCCAAAAGAATTTGATATCCTAGATTTTTACTAAAGATAAATTTCTCATGGTCAGACAGATTACTGAAATCTGAACGATCTTTACTTAAGTTAACCTCTTCCGGTCTCCAGAAGTAAGATATATGTTGCTTGAACATATTAAAAATCTTTTCATATCTAAATCTGTCGTAACGTTGTAGAGACAGTTCTTCCCCGAAAAATAATGGTTCTTTAGTGTAATCGACATGCTTAAGATTGATAATGTTCTTCATCTAATTGATTTTTATGTATTTATGTATTAAAGTTTTTTTATATAGCACATGCTCCAGATTCGCATCCAACATCATTAGTTTCGTTCTGCCCCATAGTTTCAATATTATCCGACTTTTTGTCGTCCGTATTTGCATAATAAAGGGTTTTTAATCCATACTTGTAAGCATGCAAAATATCTTTGATCGCTCCTGCTAATGAAATACCATCCAAGCTATACTGATAATAATGATTAGCAGAAATGGACTGATCAATCCATTTTTGAATCACAGCACAGATATTGGTATATCCTTTGTTATCTGGCATTTCATAGGCCAGCTCATATTTATTCTTCAATCTAGCAATTTCAGGTACCACTTGCTTAATTAATCCAGATTTAGATTTCTTAATTGTTACTAGGGATCTAACAGGTTCAATTCCGTTAGTAGCGTTTTGGACAACAGCAGAACTCTCAGCAGGCATGATGGCAGTTAGAACGGAATTTCTAAGACCATGAGTCATGATTTCTTTTCTGAGTCCTTCCCAATCGCAAGAATAATCTCTTTTTACCAATTCGTCTACGTTTTTATTGTATCTGTCAATTGGCATGATACCATCTGAATAAGTTGTTCGGTCGAACCATTCACATGCTCCTTTTTCTTTTGCAAGCTTATTAGATGCCTTCAATAGAGAATATTGAATGTGCTCAAACATTTCGTCAACTTTTGCAAGAGCTTCTTTGTCAGAATATTTAAGATCATTTTTAGCTAACCAATATGCAAAGTTAGTAACACCAACTCCTAACGATCTACGCTTTTTCATTTTCAAAGCAGCATTAACTGGATAGTCCTGATGATCAACCACAAAATCTAGAATTCTCACGATATACTCTGAACACTTATAAAGTTCTTCGTTATTCTTGATTGTACCTAAATTATGAGCGGCTAGAACACAAAGTGCAATTTCATCTGGCTTATCGTCTCCATTATCAATATGTTCGATTGGATTTGTTGGAAGAGCAATTTCCACACAAAGATTACTCATTCTAATCTTATCTTTGAAAGGAGAATTGGTATTTGTGTTGTCTATATTATGAACATACATTCTACCAGTTCCAATTCTTTCTTGGGCAAAAGAGTTCATTAGATCTCTAGCCTTAATTGTCTTTCTTGGGATCTTTTTTGTTTTTTCATATTTGATGTACAATTCCTCAAATTTTTCATTATACCCAAAAGCCTCGTAAAGGCCAGGAACATCGCTTGGGCTGAAGAGAGAAATTTCTCCATTCTCCAAAAATCTTCTGTAAAATACTTTATCAAATTGAATCGCATAATCAATATGTCTAACTCTATTATCATCAGTTCCCTTATTGTTCTTTAGAACCAATACATCTTCGATCTCTTTGTGCCACCAAGGAAAATACAAAGTTGCAGATCCTTTACGGATACCCCCTTGGGAGCAAGAATGTAAGGTCGATTGGAACTTGCGGAAGAATGGAATAACACCAGTATGAACTACCTCTCCGTTTCTCACTTTAGAACCTAATGCACGAATAGATCCAGCATTGATTCCAATTCCTGCTCTTCTTGCTACATATTGTCCAATAGCAACGTCTCCGTGAAAGATAGAATTTAAAGAATCTCCGATTTCAATTAAAGTACAAGAACTGTATTGACGATTCGGTGTTCTGATTCCTGCTACTACTGGGGTGGGTAGAGAAATCTTTTTCGTAGAAATTAAGTCATATAATTCTTTAATGTGAAAATTTCTTTCGCTCTTGTCATGATCCATGAAAACAGTCATCGCAATCAACATGAAAGCATACTGAGGTGTTTCATAAGATTTACCAGTTGTTCTATCTTTAACTAGATACTTATCAATCAATTGCTGAATTCCAGCATAGGTAAAATCATAATCACGAGTATGCTTGATAAAAGTATCAATCTCTTCTATTTCCTCGTCAGTGTATTTTTCTAGAATGATTTCGTCATAAAAATCTAACTTGACATTTCTTTTAATAATATCAAGCAACGGAGGAAGCTTTTCTCCATTAACTTCTAATGCTTCTTTTCTCAAAAGATAGTTTAATAGATTGGCAGCAACATATTGATAGTTAGGATTTTTCTCTGAAATTAAATCAACCGCTGATTGAATTAAAACATTATGGATCTCAGTAGTTTTGATTCCTTGATAAAATTGAATATGAGCATTCATCGCAACATCAGAAGCACTAACTCCTGAAATATTTTCTGTTGCCCACATCAAAACTCGATTAATTTTCTCTGCATCTAATCCAGACTTCTCTCCATTTCTTTTAATGACTTCCATAGTTCTTTCTTTATATTGTTTTTAGTAGGTGGGGAAAATATATATTTTGTGAATTCTAGTTTGAAAAATTTAAAGGCGCTGATCGAGAACCTCTATAATTTCACTTTCTGAGATGGTTTTAGTGCACTCGAAATGTCTGTCTGTCCCTCTGTGTTCTGGGCACCACCACCAATCTCCTGCATCTAATTTATGGGTATTGAAGCATCCATTGCAAACATCATCATGAAAAATACGATCGCAATTTTCAAGGAATTCTGTGTATGGCTTACTGAATCCGGAGATTAGCATAGTAGGTGTTCCTGCACACCAAGCTAACCAACTTAATCCGCTTCCGACTCCTATAAAGTAGTCAGCAAAGCAAAGATCCGATAATCGGTCTTCTAAAGGAAGATCTCCTGATTTATCTATAATGTTTTGAAGCTTACCACCTAGTTTTGAATCGTGCCAATTATCACCCAATGGTTCTTGACTGATGTAAACCACGTTATATCCTTTATTATTCAAGTGATTTATCACTGCTTGCCAACCACCGGGTTTATTCCAATATTTAGCTAAAGCAGAAGCATGTGGTGCTATACAAACGTATTTACCTTCTAGCTGTCTTTTAACATTAGACTTGTCTAATACCGCAGGAATTGTTTTGTCAAATTCAACATTCAGAATATCAGATGCTGTTTGCTGTAAAGGAATGCTTCTAAAATCTCTAGGAGATTTTGAAAAATCCTGAGATCCGTTTTCAAAATAGTACCATCCAATATTAAACATTGCATATAAATCATTCACCACTGATCCTGGATTTACAAATTCAATTTCTGGATATGTTGCTTTGAAAAATTCATTTCTGAAAGTAGAGCAGATAACTTGACAATTCCATTTCTTTCTAAACTCTTCCACTACCGGGAACCAAGCTAAAGTGTCTCCGAGTGATTTAGAATCTAAAGAGATATAAACCCTCTGACCTGTAGGATTGAATTCTATAACCGTTGGTTCTTCTATGTCATTCTCCGGAGTAATTACTATCTTCCAATCCTTGCAATATTTTATAGAGCACTTGGTCCACATATTATTAGAGATACTAGCGCTATGAATTTTTTCTCCGCTCTTAGAATCAATAAAATCCACCTGGTATTTATTAGGAAAAGATCCTAAGATCTCAACGTGAGGACTTCCTATAAAGTTATAATGAACACCATTTCTTGGTTTTTTAGATTCTTTAATTGTTATAGGTGTATTCTCGTAATGATCCAATAAAATTTCTCTCATGTCGTTTTTTGAAATATAAGAATTATAGATCTGAACCAGCTCAAGAGTTCGATTTTTCCAAGTAAGTTTATTGGAAGTCTCCAAGGCTTTTTCACGATAGTCACTAAAATTGTTAATAACTTTAATGATTCCTTCCTTCACTGATTGTGCATCTCTTTCTATTCTTTCTAATCCTGGTAATTCATTATTTTCCTCGTATGTACCAACGACAGGCAGTCCGCAAGACAGAGCCTCAAGTAATGTTAGATTAGGATGCCCAGCTTCTAAAATAGAAGGATGTAAAAAGATAGTATGATCCCTATAGGTCTTAACCAGATCTTCTTCAGTTAAATCGTATATTATTTTAAGATTAGAATAATCGGGGGGACAAGCATCAAAATAATTTTTATTGTTACTTGGACCTGCAATTGTGATTTCTAAATCTAAATTCTTTGCAGCTTCGATAGCTAATCCAAATCCTTTTCTATCCGCTGATTGATCGTAAGCCCATCCATTATTGGCAACACATAATAATTTATGATGCACCGGCGGATCTAAGTCAATATTATTTTTTACAAAAATTTCAGGATTTACCCCATGACTAAAATACCTAACTTTTGGGTGATTGAAATAATCAACCAAAAATTTAGCAGGGACAAAAGAAACAATAGAATTTTCTATTGCTTTTAAATTTTCTTTGAAGAGATCCGATCCATTACCGTACAGATATGCATGATGATCATGTAAAGTAAAAACATAGGGGATTCCTCTAGAATGTAATAGATTAGCTAGATTAGCTACGTGAACATGAACAATATCAAAATCGTCTTTTCTAACTTCATCAGCATACAGGATCTTAGCATCATGTCCTAGAGCTAAAAGATTCTGATGTATTTCCCAAATTATTTTTTCAACTGCTCCCCATCCATTAGGTGGGATAGGAAGTAATCCTGGTGTAACGTTAACTATTCTCATCAATATACTTTAAAATTTTTTCATTCTCTTCTTTAACTTTCGTCCCGTGATAGAAATAAACCTCACTAGAATCTTCACACTGTTCATAGAAATTGTCATCAATTAAAGTTTTCTTTATATTGTTATTTTCTTCACAAACCTTAAAGGTTGAAAATTTGTGGGTGTTAACAAATTTTCTCCCATAATTGTCACGAATTCCTTTTTTCCAAAGAAGTACGTTAGCTGGGGTTTCGTCGGTGAATGCATAGTAATGCATACCCTTACTTAACATGTATTCATTCTTGCAGAATGATTTATACTCTTCCAGAAAATCCCTACAATTTTCATCAAAGGTAAAAAAGCAAGCAAGAACATAATCCATGCTTCTTTCACTTACCCCCAAATAATTCATCAGATTTTTCTCGTTAAAATCTGTTTGATTTCCGTTTCCATCGATGGTGAATGTATATGGATGCTGAACACCACTAGTACAGAACAAAGGATAGCTAGAGCCGTATCTAGCAGGAAATCTGGAAAATCTTTTAGAAACAAGAATATCAGCATCAAAAAAGTAAAGATTCTCTTTCGTATAATTCAAAGTGTTTAAACAAACTTCGGGTTTATAAAAATCAAATCTTCTTCCATCTTTGGGCCAATTTATTTTTATTACCTTAGGATTGTCAATAGTCGAATCAAATCCTATAGAATAATAAAAAAGCCTATAGTCCTGGATCTTAGCATATTCTAAGGATCTGATAAAATTGCGGATCTGATATTCATAATTAATATCAGAAAGCATTACTATATTAATCATAATTAGATTTTCCAAAAATTATAAATTCTCAAATTTCCGTCTCCTATGAAAAGTTGGAATACCCTGAAATTGTTTCTAGACATTCTTGTGATAAGTTCCTCGGAAAATTCTTCACTTAAATAATTCTTATGGAATTCTAAAGCTATTTTTTTGACTTTGCCTAGATTTTCGTCAGAAAGACCTGCCATGATTTCTTTCTCTGCACCTTCACAGTCTATTTTTAAAAAGTCAATCTTATTAAATAATCCGGTTTCAAAAAGATGATTCAAAGAAAGAACCGGGGCAAAATTTTCAATCCCTGCTACGTTATGTAAACTAGTTGACATTGTATCATCTTGCGAAGGAATTATAAACTTTCCTAATCCTATTTTGTTACCCAATGCTGCCTTAAAAATCTTAGCACCAAATGGTTTGTTTCTAACAAGACATTCGAATGCTGTATCAGCTGGTTCAAATGCATAAATCTCCTTTGCACCCTTGTGGTAAGCATAATTTGAGAATGCTCCTACATTAGCACCTGCATCTACGACAATATCACCTTCCTCTATAACGCATCCATACCTTTCATAAATATTACCTTTAGTGTATTGATCAAAGGTGTGATGCATTTCATTCATAAGATGATTGTAACCATCCTGCTTACCTTTATCCATGTTCTCCCAGGTAAAGACCTTACTCGTGTCAAACAAATTTCTAGACTCGATAATTCCTTTTCTATTTAACCAATAGTTCTTACGAATTTTAGATGCGTAAATAACTTTATATCCAGGTAGACGATAAGTGGTAAATCCAAGATCCTTGATCTTTTGTTCTAATGCATCAACTTTGTGCATACCGTTATCGAAATAAAAGTCGTGGAATTCTATCAAGAAAGAATCTATTCTGTCAGCTATTTCCTGCTGGAGATTTTCGATGATTTCAAATTCCGCCCCTTCAATATCAATTTTAACTAGATCTATATTTTGGTGTCCAGTTAGATTAATAGCATCTTCTAATGTAATGGCATCAACATCATAGGACGGGGATTTTCCAGGCTCGGGAATTAACGATGATATTAAACTATTAGAATCATCAACGTGGAATTGTAGTGTTGCTTTTTCTTTATAAACAGCTTTTTCTACGATCTGCGTATTTATATCTTCTTTCAATGTATTTTTAAGATGATCAATTGCTTTAAGATTTGGTTCAAAGCAATAAACTTTACCAGCTCCTTTTGAAAGAATATACTTAGTCCAAAGTCCGACATTAGCACCAATATCTAAAACAACCCTTTGATTATCTAATGGCAGAACATCATAAACACGATCCACAAAAAACTCTTCATAGTTCATGAAGGTGGGCTCGGTATCTGTAATATCCATCAAAGGTTTTTTGATCTCTATATCTTTGATTTTTAGTTGTCTTACTCCTAGGAATTCTTTATTTGAATTATGAACCTCTACATGAAATCCACCAAATCTAGGATTGTTTTCAAAATCTATCACATGCTTAGGTAAAGGCATTGCCCACCAATCAAATCCTTTCTGGGAAGGTCCAATATTAAGATGATAGATGCAAGCTCTAGAATCTATGTCCTTGATAGAAACTGACACTGGATCAACCACATCCTCAGTGAAGGTAAAAATGATTTTATTTTCATCCTTATTGAAAAATAAATCAAATGGCACTCTGTCTTCTTTTTGTGTGATTTTTTCAACCGCCTCTGCACCTGTTTGATTTGATAAAATTTCCATTGCTTTACTTTTTGTTTTATTTCTTGCTTCTTCTGTGGCAAATACGATACTTCCATCTTTTCTGTAATCCTCTATTTTTTCGGGATCAAAGTCGGAAGTAAAGGTATTGGTTTTAAGCCCATCTCTATAAACATCTATTTTAATTCCTCCTTTCGTAGGTAAATGCAGAATTTTAAAATCTGAATTTATCACGAAAGAATCAATCATAGAATTATCAAGATACACTTCATATTCGTAATTGATTAAATTGTTGTTGGTGATTACTAAATAGCAATCGTCCAAATTTTTATCAACTAGAATCTTATAGGAGGTGTCACCGTATGATGAGATATTAATTTGACTGTCTTTGAAATATGATTTAACATAATCATCTACAACTAAACATTTCTCGTTCGAGAATAGTTCATAGAAGAAATGTTCCAAACAATTAGGAAATCTAGGAGCAAATTTTTCGTTATACTCTTCAAGATCTGTGGGAAAATATGAATTAAATTTCCCAATGAAATAATCCAAGTATCCAAAAAAGAAACATGTGTCAAAATATTTTCCAACGATGCTTCCGAATACTGCACTCGGCGGATGGAAGAGCATTAAATTATAATCTCCGAAGATAAATTTCTTTTCAAGCTCTTTAATTTGATTAATACCATTTTCCGAATAGTCATGATCAAACTCCGTCAAATAGAAAAAGTCATACCCCAGATTCTTAGCTGTTTCCGTTGCAAGCTTCATTGCACGAATGATTGGAAACTCGTGGGATCTTCTAATATTATTATTGATAGTTATATCTCCCTTTGTGCGGAAAGAAAATACGTGATTGTTATTAAATTGATTGTCTGCATCAAATAAGTGATATTCTACAGATTTAACAATGTCCTCCGGAAGAGTGCAATGTGAAACGATCATAATAGGATATCCTAGGTTTTTGACACTAGCAATACACTTACGTAAAAGATTCAACTTATCCTCTGTTGTGGCATAAACATCCACAATCATGATTTTCTTATAATTGTCTTCTTTCTTTTCAATTCCCAGAATTTCTAGAATCTTATCTTCATTGCCTTCCTCCGTCGAAAGATAGTTAATGTTCTCGTACTTGTCGTACATGCCTAGATAAACCGGTAAATTGTAGATTAAGGAAGGAACTCGATAACCAATAGATTCTCTAATTACTAGGGGAGATGTTTCTTTGTCAGTCACAAATCCTTTCGAGGTGAAAAGAAATAAATCTGCTGCTTCATAAAATTTATGCACGTCGCTACGTTCTCCCCAAACCACACAATTCTCAGGAACGTCTTTCATTAGTGGTTCCCAATAAAATTTAAAATTGTCCGCTTGGTTACCGATGAAATGAAACTTGATCTTATATCCCTCTAGCTTTTTAGCATATTCAAAAACTTCAGCTTGGTTTTTACGTGGGGTGAAAAGACCGACATTAATAACGTGCTTATATTCAGGATCTAATCCTAAAGCTGCTAATGCTTCCTCTCTGTTCGGTCTGTCCTTGTACTCTATCGGATATTCTGCTAGCACACAAGGAATTCCTAGTGGCTCAATATTTTTAATCTGATAATTACTAACTAAGAAAAATTTATCCGGAAAGAATCTTTTAGAGCTAACATCAAAACTAGAATCGTGAGATGTTTCGAAAATGTTATATTTTCTATCTTTTGTATAAATCTGGCTGGCTATCTCATATTCCATGAAATATTCAGGCATCTCTTCCAAATGAATAATCTCCGGCTGGATGGTTTCAATCAAGCGAATCAATTCCTGCTTGTCTTCCCCGAGTACATAAAAATTTTCCTCGGGTAGGATGTTCATGATCCGATTCCTCTGTACGACTAATACTCCCCCAGTAACACTAGAATATTCAACAATATGAATCTCATAATCGTCAAGAAGAGTTTCAATTTTCTTATAAAGGTATTGAGGCATTCCCCCGGTAGACAGGTGTGGAGCCACAAAGAGCAATTTTTTCTTCATGTCAATTATAGATAAATCAAAGAATTGATTTCTAAGTTTTTTGAGATTATTTTAAGGATTTGCTTAAGAAACTTCCAACCAAGGCTTTCAGATTTTGAATCTCTTTGTTTTGATCCTCGATTTGTGCCTGTTGTTCTTTGATGGCTTCGACTAGAACGGCCACTGCGTTTTGGTATTTAACAGATTTTGTTCCATCCGGATTTGTTTCTACTAGTTCTGGAAATTGCTCATCCAATTCCTGTGCAATAAACCCTATATTATTTTTAGAACCGGTATCTATTCTGTCATAGAGTATACCCCTTGTCTTTTGAATTCTCTCTAATGCAAAAGGGATTTCTCTAATGTTTTCTTTAACGGAAGCATCGGAATATGCTAGAACATCCGATGAGGCATAAATTGTACCAGTAACATCCAAAGCATATCCAGGTGAAGTGTTGTTAATTCCAACTCTTCCGCTTGGAACTATAAAAAGACCATTAGAAGTAGCTTTAAATCTATCATCTGTAACAGGAAACTCATACCTATTAAAACCAAGTAGTCCTGCTACTGTACCTCCAGTTCCAGTGGTGCTTGATTCTGTTAATGCAGTGTTAGATCTAATCTTAATATTCACCCCCATAGTGGAGCAAGCTCCCCCGATAGATCTCAATCTTAGCTCAAATGCACCTCCAGTGCTAGCTAATCTAGCATCTACAACTACTCCGTTTCTATCTCCAGCATAATGAGCTTGGGTTCTACTAGGAAGTTGGACCCAGTCGGTGGTATTCCCCGTGTAATAGTTACCAATAAGTTCAAACATTGAATACTCAATACTCCCGCAGTCGTGATGATGTATTTCTATGGTAGCCCTATTTGAATTACCAGAAGATGCTAAAGACCCAATCAAAGTAGTAGATCCACTACCAGATGCAACTGACCTATTAATAGAATAAAGATATTCATTTACGTATCCAGTATCTAGCAAAACAGCTCCCCCCGAAACATGGAATTTAGTAGAGGGATCAGTTCCAACACCTAATCTCTCATAGATTCTTGTATACCCACTACTATTAATATTTAACCAGGTGGAAGATCCATATCCACTATTATTAATTTGGAATCCGTTTACGTTCCAATATTGAGCTCCACCAGAGGAATAAGTTTTTGTTTGCCAAGCTCCAATATTTGTTGTCGAGTGGCCAAAATAAAGATTATTGGATCCAATAATTCCAGCATTTCCGTTAACATCCAATGCAACCTGTGGGGTCGTTGTTCCTATTCCAACACTACTCGATTTTAATGTCATATTATCAGCCCCACTAAAATAAAAACGGGTTGATGAATCCGATGGAACATATGTAATAGCAAACTTAACTGTGCTTGCTTCTTCCAACCTAATTTGAGTATTATAGGAAGAATCAGAATTTATTCTAACAGCGGATGTAGCTCCTGGTGTATAAACATCCAATTTATACGAAGGCGAATTTGTTCCGATTCCTACGTTCGTTCCTTTCTGTTGTATTACCGATGTATTCTGATCTGCCATAGTTACGAAATTGAATTATATGTTCCCTGGATTTGATATATTAAGGTTGATCCAACGCTAGCGGTAGCGCTATCCTGTTTAAACTGAATAGTAAAATCTCTGGCTCCTGTTCCTGCTGGATCGACTATCCGTGCTGAAAAAATAACTAGTCCAGCATTGGTATTATTGACCTCCCTAATGATCATTCCTGGTTCTGCATATGAGCCAGACCCGTTCTGTATAAAATATTCGCCCATATATCCAATGGCAGAATTGCTACTCAAATCTCCATGTATAGTTACTTTTAAATATACTCCAGTATGTGCACTTAAATTTATAGTCAATCCTGTTGTATAAGATGTAGTAACAGTGTATGCTTTAGACCCAACCCCGAAAAGTCCTTCTATATCCAATTTAGATTTTGGCGAAGTGTTTCCTATACCAACATAAGTTGATGTTAATATTACGTTTCCTGCAGTATTTTCAATATGAAACCTCTCATTCGGGCTTACTATTTTGGTGTCAGTACCGCTTGCCTGTAATTCAATAAAATCCCTATCATTAGTACTAAACCATGGTCCTACCCTTAAAGTAGCGGAGCTACCACTAACGTGAAAATTTGCTTTAGGAGAAGTTGTACCCCACGCAACATTTGTT
>Ga0315903_10009499_pt1 | contig 11752 bp, 8 predicted proteins | sample LakEriMetagenome_7_FD_203524 | JGI IMG/M metagenome (GOLD analysis project Ga0315903, IMG submission 203524) | Freshwater fungal communities from buoy surface, Lake Erie, Ohio, United States - Buoy 2 MA119 | ecosystem: Environmental > Aquatic > Freshwater > Lake | place: USA: Lake Erie, Ohio...
TAATTTTATTGTAAAGCTCGTCTTCTGCCTCTTTGGTAATCACTTCTCCTTTTGCTTTGAGAGAAGCAACCTCAATTTGAAGCAAAACTTTTGCAGCTTGAGCACCGCCCATCACTGCAACTTGTGCAGTTGGCCAACCCACAATCAATCGCGGATCATAAGCTTTACCACACATTGCATAATTGCCTGCGCCATAACTATTGCCCATCACAATCGTGAATTTTGGAACAACACTGTTCGCTTGTGCATTCACCATCTTAGCTCCGTCCTTAATAATTCCACCGTGCTCAGAACGTGAACCAACCATGAAGCCAGTTACGTCTTGAAGGAATACCAAAGGAATATTTTTTTGATTGCAGTTCATAATGAAACGTGCAGCCTTATCAGCTGAATCACTATAAATCACACCACCTAGTTGCATTCCATCTTTCTTGCTTTTCACAATGGCGCGCTGATTGGCAACAATACCTACCGCCCAGCCATCGACACGCGCATAGCAGCACACAATAGACTTTCCATAGTCTTCTTTGTATTCAGTGATCTCACCGCCATCGACGATGCGCTTAATGATATCTCGCACCTCATAAGGTTTCGATCTATCCTCAGGTAGAATACCATAAATATCTTTTGGATTTTCAATAGGTGAAACAGCTTTGATTCGGTCGAAACCAGCCGTCTTCATATTTTTTCCAAACTTGTCTACCAGACTACGAATGGTAGTCAAAGCATCTTTATCATCTTTTGCTTTGTAATCGGTAACACCGCTGATTTCGCAATGTGTGGTAGCTCCACCTAAGGTTTCATTATCGATATCCTCACCAATAGCGGCTTTCACCAAATAAGAACCCGCTAAGAATATAGTTCCTGTCTTGTCAACTATAAGCGACTCATCAGACATTATCGGAAGGTAAGCACCACCAGCTACGCAAGAACCCATAATCGCAGCTATTTGAGGAATCCCCATGCTGCTCATCATAGCATTGTTTCTGAAAATTCGTCCGAAGTGTTCTTTATCTGGGAAAATTTCGTCTTGCATTGGCAAGTACACTCCCGCGCTATCCACTAAGTAAATAATTGGAATGCGGTTTTCCATGGCAATTTCTTGGGCGCGTAAATTCTTCTTACCTGTTATTGGAAACCAAGCTCCAGCCTTAACTGTAGCATCATTGGCAACTACAATACAAAGACGTCCTTTTACGTATCCCATTACTACTACAACGCCAGCACCAGGACAGCCGCCGTGTTCTTTATACATTTCATCACCAGCAAAAGCACCAATCTCGATGCGTTGTGCATCTTTATCTAGAAGAAAGTCGATTCGCTCTCGAGCAGTAAGTTTTCCTCGCTCGTGCTCTTTGGCAATTTTCGCCTCTCCTCCGCCGAGATAAACTTTATCTAGCTTTCGTTGCAACTGCGATACGAGTTGCATCATCTTGTCTTCGTTTCTATTGAAATCGATATTCTGTTTGGTCTCTTGAGCCATTTTCATTGAATGGGTTATGCCGCGAAGTTACTAAGACTTTAAAGCCCTAATTTCGCCGCATGCGCTATTATTCTATTTTATTTCTGCTTTTCGTGCTCGGATGCCAAAATCCTAGCACCAAAAGCAACAATCAAAAAGTGGAGCGAATTGTTCGCCCAGAATACGCCAAAGGATTCGAAATTCACTACTCTAATGGGGGATTCAACCTCATTTTGTTCGATTTAAAAACAAACAAAGACACATTAGAAAACATCCGATTTGATGGCACTTCCACTGGAAATTTGGCTTGTCTTTCCACCACACATATTTCTTACTTCGATCTTCTTAATTCGTTAGACAGAATAAAGGCCGTTGCTTTTGCCGATTTGATCAGGAACTCCAATGCCAGGGCATTGATTGCTGGGAAAGCCATGATAAATCTCTCCACTGCTGAGGATGTGGATATTGAACTACTCTTAGCTGCCAAGCCCCAATACTTCTTTGTCTATCCCTATGGTCATGGCAATTATGAGAAATATGAATCCAAAGGAATCGCCTGTGTCCCCATTTCAGAGTACTTAGAACAAGACCCACTCGGACGATTAGAATGGATCAAAGTTTTTGGTGCAATCATCGGTAAGGAAAAAGAGGCCACCGAAATATTTGATAGAATCAGAACCGAATATTTAGAGACAAAGAATAAAATAATACTATCCAGTGGAAACAGACCATGCGCATTCACCGGCAGCTATGAGGGCGGAGTTTGGTATGCCCCCCCCGGAAATAGCTTCCAATCAACATTGATCAACGATGCCGGGGCTGTATATATATTCAAGGATAGCATTGCTTCCGAAAATCTTGCAATTCCATTTGAAAGCCTTTATTCATCCGTATACAATTGCGACTTTTGGGGCAAGGTAGATTACTCCGAAAATGGAGCAACCTATGAAAAAATAACAGCAGAAGACCCCCGATGGAAAGAGATTTCGGCATATAAAAAGAGAAACATTTTTTACTGCAACACCTCAGAAGTGGATTATTTCGGTGATGCTGTTATTGAACCGCACATTCTTTTGAAGGATTTGGGAATGGTTTTCCACCCTGACCTATTCCCTTCATACTCACCTAAATACTTCAAGAAACTGAAGTAGTTTTGGTGCTTTGAAATGATATTTTCAATTCTCTTTTTTTGTTAAAATTGCAATAGGCCCAAAAAATTACTATATTTGGGTATCCGAAAAAATATTTTCGGCGTACACAATAAAAAGAAAAAAGGGGTGTTAGAACCCTCAACCATTTACTAAGACATTTTTTTCGCCTATAGAAAGACCATTACTCTTTGTTCTAATCAAATCATCAGTAGAACTCATTAAAAAGAGGAGGTCGTTATGCGTCTTAGTGAATTATCAGATCGTCAGCTCGTTGAAGCTTACGTAAAAGGCCAGGAAGAGTGTTTCCAAGAACTTTTAAAGCGCTACAAAAGCCGTGTATTCGGGAAAATCACCATGTACGTTAAAGACCGTGCAATGGCTGAGGACATTTTCCAAGACACCTTTATGAAAGCTATTCAAGCTTTAAGAGAAGGCCAATACAACGAAGAAGGAAAATTCAGCGCGTGGATCATGCGAATCGCCCACAACTTGTGCATCGACTACTTTCGTGGAAAGAAGAAAATGCCCATGACACGTGGCAACGACGATTGGGATCCATTCGATTTCATCAGCAGTGGTGAAAAGAACTCGGAAGAAGCTACTGTCAATAAACAAGTGCTTAGCGATGCAAAAAAACTGCTCTCGCACCTTCCTGACGAGCAAAAGGAAATCGTGATGATGCGTCTGTACTATGACATGAGTTTCAAAGAAATCTCTGACACTCTTAATATCAGCATAAATACTGCTCTAGGAAGAATGCGCTATGCATTGATAAACCTAAGAAAATTGATCGAAAAGAACCAAATGGAAATGACCTTGAAATAAGGAAATCAGATACTTTTAAAAGATCCCGGACTCACCTCCGGGATTTTTTTTGAAAAAAACTTAACGTTTCCATACTAAAGTCAAAAACAAGACGTTCACCCCTCACATAAACAAAACAAGCCTATGCCTCATTTTACACTTCAAGATCTTAGCGATTTTACAAAAAATGAAAGAAAGATGGTAGAAGGAATCTTCCCTCTGGCTAAATCCAACGAAGAATTAGAACCCAGAGAAGAAATTTTGCAAAACATTCTCAACTATTCTAAAGCGTTGAGTGTTCGCAAATCAAAAAAAATGAACAACTTCACAATGGTGCTGAATTAAGCCTCCCGAAGTTTGAAAAAAGTACTAACCGCCCTCTCGTCATTGACGGGAGGGCTTTTTATTTATATTCGTCACATGTATACACCTAGAAACCTCGCCTTGGGACTAACATTCCTAATGATACTTTCTGCATCTGCTCTAAAAGCACAACTCGCTTTTGGATATATAAATACTCTATCACAACCATCAAAAAGAGTGATGCCTATGCCGCAAAAAGCCGGGCGCCAAAAAGAAATTCAAGCGAGAATTGGTTTCGGTGTTGCAGCATATGCCACCGAAAGTAGCCTTACTTACGACTTTTTAGGAACCAAAATTACAGATCGCGACACCTCTGGCGCTGCAACCCGACACCTAAATATTGACCTTCGATATGAATTCCATAGACGATTCAATGCTGGTCTCGACATGAAATTCGGCTCTTACTTGTATGATCCGGAGGAAAACAACGAAGGAAAAAGCAACTCCTATGCTGTAATAGGCCTAGGCGCCGAATTCAACATTGTAAACAAACCTGCATTCCGCTGGTATCTTGGTTTAGGCTTCAATAGAGGTGCACTTTCAATTCGAGAAGAGTCAACTATTTTGAACTACAAAGAAGAAGCTATCTATTCGGGGGGTGGCTTTAAAATGAACTCCGGTATACTTGTTTATTTAGGTAACTCACCATTCGGATTCAATTTCAATATCGGTTACGACAAGCACACATTCAATCTAGATACATACACCCAAAATGGCTCAAGCCAAGACTTACGTAATATCGAAGGAGAATTAATCGCTAGTGGTGTAGACATGACCTTTGGACTTGTATTTAGAATTCGACATTAAAAAAAAACACTAAAAACTTTATGGAGACATTAGACAAAAACCTCGGCTCAATGAGTCAGGATCTTGAATTGAGAACACGCGAGCTACTGACAACCGCAGGCAAATGGGGACGATTCCTAGCTATTCTAGGGTTTATTGGCTGCGGACTTATGCTGCTGGGCGGAATAATTTTCCTCGGTGTTGCACCTCGGATACCAGGAATGGGTAGTGAGGCTTCTATAATTATCATATTTTATATTGTTGGAGCTGTGCTCTATTTTCTGCCAACCTTGTACCTATTTCGATTCAGCTCAGCGGCTTTAGATACTGGCAGAACAGGTAATCCGGAAGATTTGTACAACGCGGCACTCAATATTAAAAAACTTCTAAAGTTCACCGGAATCATGGTCATTGTAATCATAGGCCTATATATCCTTGCCATAATTGGAGCAATTCTCTTCGCGGCATCAACGAATTTTTAGATAATCGCAACGAACAAAAACCAAAGTTTCAAGTTATATCAACAAGCCTCCCATCGGGAGGCTTTTTTCGTCACTTTTGTGCTCAGAATATTTTATGAAAAAGCAAGTCATCAACGAGGAAGATCCCAAGCAAAACATCATCATCAAAGGTGCTCGTGTGCACAATTTGAAGAATGTTTCTGTTTCAATACCTAGAAATAAACTCACTGTAATCACAGGTTTGAGTGGCTCTGGAAAATCCAGCCTTGCTTTCGACACCCTTTTCGCTGAAGGACAACGCAGATATGTAGAAAGTTTGTCCAGCTATGCACGTCAATTCCTCGGCCGTCTTGATAAGCCTGATGTAGATACCATTCAAGGGATTTCTCCTGCTGTGGCTATCGAACAAAAAGTAACGAGCAGAACATCGAGATCTACGGTAGGAACAACAACAGAGATCTACGATTACATGAAACTCCTTTTCGCAAGAATTGGAAAAACATTTTCGCCAGTAAGCGGACTTGAAGTTAAAAGACATCGCGTAGAGGATGTAGCACTTTTTATACTTTCTCATAAGCCAGAAAATCGTTTTCTGATTCTATCTCCTATTGAAACAGGAAAAGGATTTGATCTTGCGAAAAAAATGGATGTCCTTTCTCAACAAGGTTTCTCGAGAATTAAGTTCAATGATGAACTAAAAAAAATAGAAGAGGTTACAGGTAAGCTAAAGGCTTCTGATAAACTTTATATCGTAATCGACCGTGTGACGGCCGATCCAGATGAAGAAAATCAAACACGAATTTCTGATTCTATAGCCAGCGCTTTTTTCGAAGGTCACGGAACGTGCATTATAGAAGATGCCGACAAAGGCAAACTCCACTCCTATTCCAACAAGTTTGAAGCGGATGGAATTACTTTCGAAGAACCTTCTTTGAACCTCTTCAGCTTCAACAATCCAATAGGCGCTTGCAAAACCTGCGAAGGATTTGGCAGTATCATAGGCATAGATGAGAACCTCGTTATTCCAAACAAACAACTTTCAATTTTCGAAGATGCTGTAGCAGCTTGGAAAGGAGAGAAAATGAGTGAATGGAAAAATGCACTCGTACTTGCAGCCCGCAAATTCGACTTTCCAATTCATAAGCCTTACGGAGAACTCAGCGATGCGCAGCGAGAAGTTCTTTGGAAAGGAAACGCACATTTCCCAGGAATAGATGCTTTTTTTCAATTTGTAGAAAGTGAATCATACAAAATTCAATATCGCGTTATGTTGAGCAGATATCGGGGTAAAACAAAATGCCCTGATTGCAAAGGCACTCGACTTCGTAAAGATGCCAATTACGTGAAGATCGGTGGAATGGGGATCTCAGACTTGGTCAATAAGCCAATAGGAGAATGTTTGAAATTCTTCGGTGATTTAAAACTAAGCAAGCAAGAGGTTCAAATCGCACAACGTATTCTAACCGAGATTCAAAACCGTTTGAAATACCTAACGGATGTAGGACTTGAATACTTGACCTTAAACCGACTTTCCAATACCCTATCTGGAGGTGAGTCACAACGTATCAATCTTGCAACAAGCTTGGGAAGCAGCCTTGTAGGCTCAATGTACATTCTAGACGAACCTTCAATAGGATTGCATCCAAGAGATACACAGCGATTAATTGGCGTTCTAAAAGAACTAAAAGCGCAAGGAAATACTGTAATCGTGGTAGAACACGACGAAGAAATCATGCGCAACTCTGATATGCTCATCGATATGGGTCCAGAAGCTGGAACCGGCGGTGGGAATGTTGTTTTCAAAGGAGACATTAAAGACTTGATGAAGAAAGGTGGCACGCTCACCTCCGACTATTTATCAGGAAAAAAGAAAATAACGATTGCCAAAAACAGAAAGCCAGGTAAAGACAAAATCATTATCAAAGGAGCTCGAGAAAACAATCTTAAAAATGTTAGAGTTGAAATTCCTTTGAGATGTTTCACTGTTATTACTGGTGTAAGCGGAAGCGGAAAATCTAGTCTTGTTCGTGACATTTTATATCCAGCCATTAAAAAAGAACTTGGTGGTTTTGGAGAAACAATCGGTGCTTTCGACTCTGTAGAAGGAGACATCAAAACGATAAAAAGCATTGAGTTTGTTGATCAAAATCCTATTGGAAAAAGTAGTCGCTCTAATCCAGTGACCTATGTGAAGGCGTGGGATGAAGTTCGCGCGCTATTCGCGAGTCAGCCTCTTTCTAAGCAACGAGGATACAAACCAACTCACTTCAGCTTCAACGTGGATGGCGGTCGTTGTGAAGCTTGCGAGGGCGAAGGCTACCAAACCATCGAAATGCAATTTATGGCAGACATCCGTTTGCTCTGCGATTCATGCAAAGGAAAACGTTTTAAAGAAGAGGTATTAGAAGTTCAATACAAAGGGAGCAGCGTCAGCGATGTACTTGACATGACTGTAGATGATGCTGTGACATTCTTTAGCCAAGATGCTTCAACGAATAAGTCATTGTTGGCCAAATTGACTCCTCTTCAGCAAGTAGGGTTAGGTTATATTGGACTTGGTCAAAGCAGCTCCTCGCTCAGTGGTGGTGAAGCGCAGAGAATCAAACTCGCTTCTTTCTTGACGCTAGGAGGAACCAATCAACATACTCTTTTCATATTCGACGAACCGACGACAGGTCTTCATTTCCACGACGTGCAGAAACTGATGGATAGTTTTTATGCTCTAATGGAAAAAGGCCATAGCATTATTGCTATCGAACATAACGTGGATGTGATGCGAAACGCAGACTGGTTAGTTGATTTAGGTCCTGAAGGTGGCGACAAAGGAGGAAACCTTGTTTATTCAGGGCCACCAGAAGGTTTGAAGAAAGTAAAAGAATCCTACACAGGACATTTCTTTTGACAACTACTTTTTAGGTGCAGGAATAGCCAATTTAATATTTAGCTCTTGAAAATTCCTGCCCTCTGAAGTGCGTCCCATAATTGAAAATACTCCGTCAACACTTCCTGCAGTTGTGAGTTGCATAAGCAGCACTTTTTTATCAGCACCTGCATAGGCTGAAGGGCTTTCTGGGAGGCAAAACCAAGCACCGTCTTTCGTGGTCAATGATGTTCCACTTTTCTCGAACTCCTCACCTATGTTCAACACCTCTGTGCTATTGTTATAGTTATCTTCAGCACCAATAGTAATCCATGAATCAAATTTCACATCGGCATTTTCCTTGGTCAATTTTCGGCTGATATTCTTTGTAGTAAGTCCTCCTTGATTTGATTGATAGAAAGGCTTAGATGAATGAATATCCAAGGGATGTAAACTGTCGCCATAGGCTATAAATACTTGATCACTATCATTTGCGAGAGTAATATAGACGCGATAGGTTTTACCCGGAACTAGTCCACCATTATCTACTTCTTCAATTTCGATTCCTTTGTACTGACTAAAAGCACTACATGCAAAAAGCATGAATGAAACTGAGAGAAACGATTTTAAATTCATCATCATTAATTTTCTATACACTTTAGTTCACTACTTGGCTTCTTCCAAGACGGCGCGGCCCTAGGCTATTGGAGCGGAATTTACCAGTCTTTCTTTCTATGTAGTAACCCATTAAGATTTCGTGTGTGTGCGGACTAAGCACGCGAGCATCGGTAGTAGTAATGTCGTAGCTATAACCTAAAGTCCAATTTCGATAGATACCGCCGAACATAAATGCCACAGCATCTTTATGACGATAGGTGAAACCTGCCCATGCAGCTCCGTTGTAATTCGCTCTAAAATTCAGATCAATTTGAGCTGGTGTAACGGTAGTAAAACGCATAAAACCACTTCCTTGGATATCCCATGTATTATTTAGATAATGGCGATAAGACCCCATAAATTGGAAGTGACGTAGGTTGGCATTCTCTGCTGGATTAATTGCGCTCTCAAGGTTCAAATCGCTTTGAAACAATTGAGGAATTGAAAAACCAGCATAATACTTTTCACCATAAATAAGGAATCCAAATGTCGCGTCCACATTGAAATGTGATTCAGCCTGCATTCCGTTCAAGGCTTGGTCCGTTTGATCTTGAACAACCAAAGAAGCATTATCAAATTTGTATTGCGAAGCATTCAAACTCAAACCAAAACTCACTGCATCGAAATTGTTCAGATCTATGCTATATGCACCTGACAATTCCGCGCCACTCTCGGAAATAGCGCCACCGGTGTTATCACTGTAAGCAACTGCACCGACACCAATTCCATGCTGCAGTTTTGTATGTGCACTTGCCATGAAAGTGGTAGGAGCACCTTTAAATCCTGCCCATTGATTTCTGTAACTAACAAAAATCGGAGAGTAGTTCTGTGTACCAGCAACTGCTGGATTCACCATAAACGTATTGATTGCAAATTGAGTTCTTCTAGAAATCTGTTGCGCACTCGCTGTTACACTCACTAAGAGAGAAGCAGCTAAAACTGAAATTGAAATTATTCTTTTCATTTTTCTTTTCTCCTTAGTATTTGATGGTTACTGTGCCCAAGATTGGATCTTTAGCGCTGTCGTATTCTATTACGAAATAGTAATCAGCCACAGGCAAAGGTTCGCCTTCATACCTTCCGTCCCAAGGGGTATTGTATCCTGTCGAGCTAAATACCAGTTGACCCCATCTATTGAATACATTCACCGTAGAGAGAGGGAAATATTCTAGACCTCCAATTACCCAAAAGTCATTCGACCCATCCCCATTTGGTGTAATACCGGTGGAGATATAAAAACAACCTATTGTTGGTTCTACCAAAATCAAAGCATCAAGAGTACAGCCAATATCATCGGTTACTGTCACTGTATAAGTCTCATTCGATGTGAGGCCAATAGCTGTTGGTGTGATTTGCTCTTCTGAATCATTCCACAAATATGAAATTGGAAGATTCCCGTTTTGAACGGCAACAGTTGCTGTTCCATCTTGAGTATCCCAGCATGATTCAGGAGAAGAGAAGGTAGTAAGAACCATGTCAGTAATAATATCCGGAATGACCTCAAAATCTTCTTCAATAATACATCCCACCTCATCGATGAGTTCTACTGTAACTGTGCCTTCACCTAATGAATCAATAGCAAATGTGCCATCACCATTATCCGTTACATTAAAAGCGTCTTCAGGGCTAATGAACGTTGTTAGATCTCCTGTTCCGCCCGCAACTTCAACTATAGCAGTTCCATCAAACATACCTGTGCATGTAGGTGCGTTAAGATTGAAATCAATAGTCAAAAGAGGTGGCTCTTCGATAGTGAAATCTAATGTTGAAACACAATCGTTGTTGTCGGACACCACCAATTGATAGTCCTCAGCGCAAAGCAAACCAATTGTTCCGTTAACCGCGCCTGTAGTTCCAGTTGGAAGCAATTCATATGAATAAGGTGTAGTGCCTCCCACAACGTTGTAGATCAAACTTCCATCGCAAGCGCCTCCACAAGAAACATCATTCGTTGATGTTAAAGTGGTCACTAAAAGATCTGGCTCAGTAATGATTACATCATCTTCATCAATACATCCATTAGCATCTTCAATAGTATATGTGTATGTGCCAGGTGCCAAATCCACTATAGTAGCAGGTAGAGCCAAGTTGGTTGGAATCATTTGAACATTGCCAGTACCTCCCGTGCTTGTAACCACTACTTGACCATCAGCAAATCCGAAGCAAGAAACATTTGTAGGATTCAATTGAATTGAAAGTTCTTGCGGACCAGCAACAACAATATTGGTAATAGGCTTAACGCAACCGGCAATGTCAGTAATATTTACGGTGTATGTTCCTGCGCAAAGGTTGGAATAATTCGCAGAAGTGCCTGCACATGGAGCTGCGCAAAAACCTGCATTCGGAACTATAGAATACTCATAGCCATCTAAACCACCGGCAACATCGGTTACTTCTATTTGTCCATCGCAAATTGCGAAACAAGAAGCGCCAGTTGTTGCAACTGTGTATGTCATTTCTAATGGTTGAAGAACATCAAACTCACCGGTTAAGTCACAGCCATTTGCATCGGTTATTGTGTAAGTATGCAATCCATCGCAAAGAGCATTTGGATTAGCAGCTGCGCCAGTTGCATTGTTAACCTCTTGATCGAAAGGTCCTGTGCCACCTTGAATATCGAAAACTACGCTACCGTTGCAAACGTTGAAGCAATTAACGTCAGTAACAGCTGGAGTAACTTGAACAGCATCTGGTTCGATTATGGTGAAGTCCAAAGTTTCGCCACATCCATTTGCATCGAAAATTTCAACTTGATAATCTCCACCATCAAGATTGTCGAAGTTTACATTAAGAGTTCCTGTACCTGTCTGTGTTTCTATTACATCTGGGCCTAGAGTTAAAATGGCAGTTATTAAACCTGTACCACCAGTCACAGGACCAGCAATTGTTCCGTTGTCGTAGTTGTAACAGGGAATATCCGTTGATTCTAAATCAACAACCAATTCAAGTGGACAAACAATATTGATGGGGACATTGACAGCGCAATCGTTGGCGTCGGTCGCAATGAGTGCGTAGTTACCGCAGCTCAAATTTGACAATTGATCGCCACAAGCAAAGTTTCCGGCACCATTCGATGTGATCGTCACAGGAGCTGTGCCTCCGCTGCAAACAAGGTCAATTAATCCATCTTGATCTCCAAAGCACAGAATCCCTTGAAGCAATTCTGGTTCAAAAATCAATTCTGTAGGTTCTAGAATGGTGAACACAG
>Ga0315903_10009500_pt1 | contig 11751 bp, 11 predicted proteins | sample LakEriMetagenome_7_FD_203524 | JGI IMG/M metagenome (GOLD analysis project Ga0315903, IMG submission 203524) | Freshwater fungal communities from buoy surface, Lake Erie, Ohio, United States - Buoy 2 MA119 | ecosystem: Environmental > Aquatic > Freshwater > Lake | place: USA: Lake Erie, Ohio...
CCAATAAGATCATCTTGGGTAACGGCATTCGGTAATGCCTCAGACTCTTTTAGTGCCGCTGGCGAAAATGTATGAGGCACTCCGTACTTGCGCACCGCAATCTCGATTTCCATTCCGGGATCATCAATCTCACCCAAGACCTCGGTCACTCGTCCTACGGCCTGTCGATAGCTATCGGGGTAATCAATAATCTCAACGCTCACTACTTGACCCAGCTTGGCCATTCCTTGTCCCTTGGGTGGGATCAAGATGTCATGACCAATGCGTTTATCTTCGGGGGCTACGATCAGAACCCCGTTCTCATTGAGAAGGCGTCCGATAACTACCCGATTAGCGTGTACCAATACCTCCACAATTTGGCCTTCGGGGCGACCGCGTCGATCGGTTCCTAAAACACGGATAGAAACTCGATCTCCATGCATGACCCGAGCCATCTCCCGCTCAGAAAGAAAGATATCTTCTCCGCCGTCATCGGGAGCCACAAAGCCAAAGCCATCGCGATGGCCCTGTACAGTGCCTAGACGGTCACCATCGCGCGGCACAGGAATTTCATTTTTACGCATTAGATACTTTTTGGATTGGGTGTTTCAATAAACAACTCATTTAGATGATTTGACCACATAGTTCTGACAGGCAACCTATAATGCAAGTACTGCCCAGATGGCGAAATTGGTAGACGCACCAGCTTCAGGTGCTGGCGATCGAAAGGTTGTGGAGGTTCGAGTCCTCTTCTGGGCACCAAACACAGTTTTATAACCCTCTGCGCCTTTGTGTATGACGGATTATAAAGTCTTTTACAGCAGAACTACATAAAAACTACATAAAACTACATAAACGCTGAGGGGGGTCTTTCTCATTAGCTGACACCCCTTTTTTCATCATTCCAGTAGGAGTCCCAGTGGGCCCCAACAGGAAAAGAGTCCGCCATAATTTTTGCGATAAATCCTAATCTTTTGTTTCATGCAATTTGCTGAAGTTTGTGCAGTCAAAAACCCTAAATCCGCATTTCTTATTGATGCGCCAACCTAAGGCAACAATCACTTGTTTTGAGATTCGTAACTTGTGCCCTGTTTTTCGCTCAATCACATAAGGATTTTTGAATACCAACTCCTTAGGGATGCTCGGGGATCTCTTTAAAAACGTGCAAGAATTTTGAGATGCCCAAAACTATTATTGCTGAGATTGCAAAAAGAAAACGGGGGAAGAAAAATTACTATCAATCATTCTGGTGATTTTCTACCCAAATATTACAATTTTTAAGAATAATTTTTTCACTAAATGAAGTATTCTTAATAATTTCTTCACCCAACATTGGAGTTAAAAATTTCAGTGTAAATTTTTTTGTACTAAAGTTAATAAAACATAGATAATTAAATTGTTCTTTACTAAGAGCAGTGCGTACACAAATCACATCATTTAAGTATTCAATAGACGCATCACCAACATTGACATCAAAATAATTGTCATAAACACAAACTTTAGAGTATGAATTTTTTAGAATTAATTCTGCAGGAAAACCACCAGGAATTATTAAGGAAGAAAAATTTAAATTTTCTAAGCAAATTTGAGGAAGCTGCTCATATTTTTTTAGAACTGTACCCCAAGATTTTTCTGGGGGGACTGATTTTTTAAAGATATTCATAATTTTTTATTAAACCCTAACTTTAAAATTCATAAAAAATAAATCAATTAGTCAATATATAATAAAAATTATGAGATTTATAGGACTTATATTTGTAGTATGTGCTTTCGCTGCATTTGAGGCTGGCGATGGGATTTCATGGGGAATAATATTTATGGGATTGCTTGGCATAGCACTACTTTTTCCAGACCTATTAAAAATGATCTTAAAAAAATAAAACTTTTTAAAGTTTATCTAGATTTTTATCTTATTTCTTCTAATTTTTTCATAACATAGATTACAAAAAAACTTTTCACTATTTTTCCAAGATTCTAAATTTAACTTAGCCGTACATACATAACAATATAAATCTTTTTTGTTGCTGACACTAACCCAGTCATTGTTATTAAAATTACTTATATGTGAGTTATCTTGGGTGACAGAACTTTTTTTTGAAAAAAATTTTTCATAAATTGAAAACAAAACAAAAAAAATAATGATGATTAAAGTCGGAACAATAACAATTACAAAAATGACAGGAATCATTGGTATGATGAAATCTTTTCCAATATTTTCAAGGTTGTAATTCATTATTCTTTGAAACAGATCGTTTAGAGTCAATCTAAACCCCTTAAAAATTAAAATTTATGAACTGGCAAGTACCAATCATCGCACCACTTTTTGAGATCGTTCCACCTTTACTTTGAACTATTGAGTATTGAAGTTGACCGTCATCTGTTCTCCAATATGAATAGACTTCAGTTGCTAATTCATAATCAATTAAAACAGTTATCTGATTATTGGTTTTCCTTAATAAGATAACCTTACCCCCATCGTCTATCGATGATATGGGTTTTTTTGACATGCTATCAATAAACAAAAGGTCATACTTTCCGTCTGACTTTTTAACAAAGATTGATTTACCGCCCGTAATCGCATCTTGAACCCATCCAGATTTATTTTTAGGTACCGGATAAATATGCGGATAGTAGATATATCCCTTAGGATTTTCACAGGCAGCAATTTGAGTTTGTGAAAATGAAGAAGTAGCAACAAAACAAAGAACAAAACATAAAATAATTTTTTTCATAATTAAAACTTTTTAAAGAGTTTTTCACATTTTCCGGTAAAAATTTCACTTTTACCGTCACCATTTTCATAGCTAATAGTGTATGACTCCCAAACATCTCCTTTTTCTCTATCAATAACAACCACAATGCTCATACTAAATCCAGGTAAAGAGTGATTAACTAAACAAGTAATCCCATTATTACTCCAAGAGCAGTCATGAGAATCAAGTTTTTTATTAACAAAATTGTAATCATAGGAATGTTTTACATTTGCAACATGATCCCATGAAACACCATTTTTCTTACGAATAACTTTATCTCCAACGCATGAGATAGCTAAATTTTCATCATCCTTATTAGTACAACCACATAAAAGAGTTGAGGATAAGAAAATAAGTAACAACATTCTCATTTCCTTACCTCTTTACCATTCATGAACCAAAAGTATTTGTAGAAATCAATTGTTGAGTTGTTTAGTCTAGTTAGTTCAATTGGTACTTCATATGATGATTTCTTAAGATAGGTCTTGCCGTTATATTGAAGTTCAATTCTGTAATACTCGGATCCTGACCTTTCGTAAATAACCAGAGTGTGATTCTTTTTAGATACTAATTTTGGCTATATTCTTTAGTGATAAGAACAGCCGCCTCTTTTGAAAGATATTTTTCTAATGGTATGAGTCCGACCCTGTTTAAGTCAAGGCGGTCAGCATCCCAGCAGGTCTGAATAGTGATGTCGCTTGAAATGGTACCGTAAGAGTGGCCGGCAATTGCATCGCACAATTTATCAATGCAACACTTACTTAGGTCATAACATAATCCATTTAAGTCCCATGCCATTACAGCCGCCCTTTGACCATGGTTAACATCCTCATCTTCATTTTGACGACAACTATCGTGTAGATAACTAAATAAATTAATGATCAGTAAATCTGCACTTTTTAAGCGTTGCAGCTTGCCTATGGCTTTTCCATTGTTGGCAACTCGATTCCAATGATTTATGCCGTGCAATCCATCCCAATCACATTGATAAACCTTCCGTAGAAAACTAATCAGCCCAGCATGGTCGTAACTCAATGGACCACCTCATCCATTACAGGCTCTTTTTTATTGATGGAGTGGACTGATACTAAGTATTCTTTGCTATTAATACACTCTAAGAGATAGGTATCAAAATCGCTAAATGATGCCCCCTTAACTGTGGAAGTTATAAACGTCATGCTGTAGATGAGATTGTCCGCATCCTCACCATGAACCTGAGCTATTTGGCCTTCGTGATGATCAATAACCCGAAAACCTCGAATAAATTCAGGCCTTTCTTCGTCGACCCAGTTCAAATCTAGGCGATCAACATCAAACCGCTGCGATCGATAGATGTTGGTTATTAAGAATCTTCCACCTTCAAAATATGTATAGTCCCGCATGTAAGCCTCCAACTAAAGTTAAAGTGACACGGCTACTCTGAATTCTGTAGTACCGACTTTACAGAAAACAAAACCCGCCATTAGAGGCAGGTTTGATCGCTATTTGATTGCCAAGATGGCCACATCATTTTTAGCACCTTACATAGCTTTAATGTAGGTTGCTGCGGCGACTAAACCGACTCTTAATGTACCTTTAATTTTAATAACTTTCTCGCTAAAAGTCAATATTAAAACGCTTTATTTTGTAGACCTTAGTGAAAGAGAATATGACTCTATTTCGATTTCAAGTTGATTATCCTTTGCAAACTGAGCGGGATTTCTTAAGATCTCAATCTTTGGTTTTGATGTGATATTTGTGACTAAATATAAGAAATAAGAAGATGAGATTGTTTCGTCATTAGCCTTATCCCATTCCTTTCGGGTAAGGATGATTTCGTTAATGGAATCTCCCTCACTAGTTTTAACCTCAATTAGTTTTTTCTCACCAGTCTCAGAAAATGAAGTAATGTCCCAACCTGGTGTGCGATCTAATGAATATTCTCTATGCCAAATAACCTTTTCAGATAAATCTTTAAGCCCTTTACTTTCAAGCCTTTCTTTTTCTAATCTAAAAACATACTCCTCCCCCAATTTTCCAACCTTATCCGATTTTTTTGAGCGTCTATAACTTCCACCCTTACTCAATGTGGAACCATTAACCTTTGTTTTCTTTTTTGGTCTTAAAATAAAGTCTAGGATTTCATCCTCGGGGTTTATTTTTGCTGGCTCGAAGGTTTCTAATACATAATCTTCAACGTCTGCAAGCAGGAGGCTATTTGCCATGCTGTCATATAGTCGGAGGTACTCACGAAAGTCTATCTCCAAGGATGTATCGTCAGGTAAGTCATTAATTGAGTATGTCAAGCTGTAAATTGCGCAGTGCTCATAAGCTCGTAACCTAAAGTCTCCTGATCTATCAAGCTTAACCGGTAAAGAATTTGTTCTGGAACGAGTTGAGTCAAGTGATTTTTCTAACAAATGAGAACTATTTGATCGCATGCTAATGACAGCGTTATCAATAGCATTAAAAAAATTCTTACCAGTACCAAATCTTTTTTCAAATTGAGTTGCTCCAAAGCCAATTTCAAGAACCAGGCGCTCAAGATCCTCGCTGATTAGGTAGACCAAGTAATATTCTTTTGTCGCTGATTCTGTAATATCTCTGTTAAAAACAGCAAACCATGGGGCTGTGGCAATATTACCCTGGCCGTCTGACCCTTGAGTTTTATATTTGTCCTCATTCTTTGCCCAACTTGCTAATTGGAACGGAATACTCTTTACAACAAGCTCATGCACGGGGTGACTAGCATTAGTGGTCTTTTGTTGTTTGTAGCCATTCCATCTATCAACTACATCAAGAATTTCTTTTTTCATTGGGAATAACTCATCTTGGAAATAATTTATTTATGTTTTGAAGCACAACTACTTGAAGAAGTCTGCAAACAGCATATGTAGCTCCATCCATATCTGTCTGCATTGTCTGAGCTTTTTTGACTGGCAAATGACCGCGCCATACTCTGGCATTGAGACAACCCTCTACTTTTGCCTAAATAGTATTCTTTTCCATCAGGAAAATAGAAATAGACATTGAATGTACTTGCTTCAAGACCAGCATTAATATTTCCTTCTCCGTCAGAACAGGCTTTAAATATTATGACTATGACAATAATCCAAAATATAAATTTCATCTCCATACTTTAGTGTCAATTACTCTATTTTTCCATTCCTAGATGTTGGTTTTGTCACAATTAGTTCGTTTTACAATTTATTTTGGTATCAAAATGGGGTATCAACAGCTCGGAAATTTCCACGATAGCGGTAAAGTCCGACCCCATGTCCTCACGCCCGCTTAGATTTACCTTCACCTAAACATAATGGAGCAAGCCGAGATCCAGTTGATTCGGCTCGGGTTAGGGCTGACCTAAGTAGATACCCACCATGGGCCTTAATTTCTTTAGTAGCATCTGCCATTATCTGGATTAATTGGCTGCCGTAGTGGGTTGTTAAATTGGCTCGAATGGCGATTTTTTGGTACTCAAGTAGAACCCCACAGACACGCTCACCCTTGAGCATTCTTTGCTCGAGTACAGTGCGCCAAAGGGGACAAATTGCTGCGCTGCATCTTTGGTATCTAGGGCAATCTGCCTGCTTCATCTTGGCTCCGGTTGCATATCAAGTAATTTGTGAGCCCATTCCGGAATATTAAATTGCCCAAGATTCGCTAGCGTTGCGCAGATCATGTACAACTGACGCCTTGTAAGTGCCGGATTTTGCCTACATAACTTGAGAGCTACCAAGGTATCTTTCGAGGACTCCACAAGACCTCTAACTGGCTCCCATGCCCGCCAAAGCTCTTGTCCCTGCTCGTTTGTTAAATTAAATACCGGATTAAATTTAATGCCCATACATTCTTCTCCATAAAGATTAATTGAGGGAACGCCAGCCACAACAAGCCACAGGATCACCCCCTAAATTTCCTAAAATGTTCCTGTTATATTTTTCCCATGGGATTTATAGAAAAAGCTTTAAATGCTGTGGCTAGCTGTGGCTAGACTGCTTATAGCTGCGTAAACTCAGCACTCAAATCCAAGCCAATACCCTGATAGGCCCGAGATTTACCAATGTAGGATTTGGAGCTAATTTCTCTTGCCTCTAACCGAATAGTAAGTGTGCGTTTTGATCCCACTTGATGCCCGTTCTCAACACACCAACGTCGCCACTGGTTAAAGAGCTCCTGTTGCTCGACTTTTTCGGCCCGCCCTACTTTGCAGCACTCAGTAATAAATAGTCCTAAAACATCACTTTCATTGCGGTACTCATTACTTCCCTTCTGAATTAAAAAAGAGGGGTGAAGGCGCTCTGCTTGCCACATTAAACAGCCTTTAATCAGCCAATTGAGAATTCCAGAAGCCTCACGCATTAGTTTTTCTTCTAGTTGATAGTCAATTTGATCCCCTGTCACCCGATTTAAAAAAGGAATTAAACGAATGCGCCGCCATGCACCTTCAGATTGATCGGAGATGTAGGGCTTATGATTGGTTGTTGCCCAAAGTTTGTGACTAGGCATAAATTCAAAAGGCGTGCCGTAGAGCTCTCGGGTATGAAGACTTTGTTTGCTAGCAAGGGTCTTAAGATTTTTATCATTTAGCCTGCGGCCCTCCTCAAACTCATTGGCCACCACAAAACGCTTGCCTTGCAGCCTTGCGATATCGGGCGTTGGGGTATTGTCATTGGTCTTATCTTTTCGCATTAATAGGTCAGTGTCGGCAATCGACGCATAATCCCCCAGCAGGTTATAAATCACGTTGGTTAAGAGGGTCTTGCCATTGCTCCCAACTCCATGACAAAAATGCATTACCTCTTCACTAACATCCCCAGTAATGGAGTATCCCAATGCTTTTTGTATATAAAGAATGGTCTCCTTATCATCAAGAAAACATTCGGAGATGAATTTCTCCCAAAGAGGTGCGGTAGCGTTTGGATCAAAAGTTGCCAGGACCTGCTTAGTAATCAACATCTTGGGATCAGATTGCAACAAGGTTCCAGTTTGAAGACTAATAACACCATTTGTGCAACCCAATAACATGGGATCGGTATCCAACTCACCCATGCTCCCAATGAACATATTAGGCTCTGTACTTGCTGCGCGTAACATTGCTTCCCGCTTCTGATTATTAAGGGTTTGTTTAGCGTTAGCCATAATCAGCCTGTTTTCTGTTGAGTTAGGGTCTTGTGCGAATGCTTGTGCGGCTCGACACACTAATTCTTTAGATGCCTCTTTAGCAAAAACATCTTGCTCGCTAGATAAACACCAATGCCAAATATGACCATCCCAACGAAGCCATTTTTGGCTAGAGTGACAGTACAGTAGCCTGCCAGCAAAAAGTTGTGCAAAAACCTTGCCGTTATAGATATCGCCATATTGCTGACCCCCATTAAACTCAGCAATCTCACCGGTAGCTAAATTCACTTGATGCCCAAGATGCAGTCGATTGGCAAATCCTTTCTCTATGGCACCTTGAACCATATGACTAATATCGGAAAAATCGTTGCTCCAATTAGAGCGTCTTTGCTTATGGGGTATCGCCAACATAAAGCTTTCGCAATATGCCTTAACAGACTCAAAGTTCATGCCCTGACTAACTAACTTCGCAGTTATTTTTAGCATCTGATCGTGATAGCGCCCATCCTCCACAATCATTCGTTTCATTTCTTCGATATCAACACCAACACTGCCCAAACCCTTAAATCCTAGTTCTTTGGAAGATGAATAAGTTGATTTACCTGTGTATATGAATTTTGGATCCAAATATAAAGCATCGATTAAGCCATCTAAGCTGTAGCGCTGTTCCGGTGAATATTCTGTTAAACGACTAACGAACACTGGCTCAGTCTTGGTGTTAACAGCAACTGGCAAACGCACATATCGAACCGGATTATTACCATTTTGATCATTTTGGTTGACGTAACTCTTTCGACTTATTTCCTGAAGTAATCGAGTGGCCAGTTGGTGATCCGTTACAGGCTTCTCTAAGATAAAGCCGATCTGGTAATTGTTCTCGGAGGTTTCGAGTTTCCAGCTGGGTTTTATTGACAGGCTATGCGCATCGTCGAGTACTACCAGATGCATCTCCTTCATCGTTTCTTTTTGTCGCCTTGGAGCATTCGCATTAAATAGGGATACGCTGAAATACGCATTTGACTCTGCGTAATCCTTGCAGGCACTAAGTGGTGTTGGGTTTCCCCTCCACTCTTTTGAATTGCTGGGGTTGGTTTTAAAGCTGGTGACCCAGGCGCAGAGCGATTCTGGCGGGTTATTGAATACTGCTTGTAAAAACTCCTTGTTAGTTATGGCTATACCCATAATCGTCCTTTCAATAGACAATAAGCGGCCTTACGACCAGTTGGGTTGCTTTTGGATTCTTGGTGATCTCCCACCCGCAATGCGGGCCGATCACAAAACTACAAGAGGTAATGCATCCTTTACCTCAGGGGCTTGGCCAACAGTTATGCAACATTAACGCGGCACTTGGGCGCCTCAGCCCAGACGTTTTAGACTTTTTAGCGATTACCTAATCGGCAATCTTGTTGATGGGATACATGGCTCTTTTCGAACCATTTAACACCCTTCAATACTACTAATGCAAATTACGGCTATTTTCCGCCCTATTTTTGATTAATATTTTCTAGGAGGGGAGAAAAGGCTTTTTGCAGCGCCTCGTACTTTTGGGCTATCGAATGCTGATCCCCATAACCGCGGCTTATGGACGCCTCACCCCAGCCACCAATAACCTCAGACAGGTACTCCGCCACTCCAGCCCGATCTAGCAGGGTTTTTACCGTGTGTCTGGCAGAATAAAGTGTCTTGTTGATGCCGATAGAAGCGATATATTTTCTTGTAGCGCCGCTCACGTTATCGCCAAGCACCTCTTTGCCATCGCAATACCTTGGGAACACAGCAATCTCTTCGTGAGTCTTTAAGAAGGTTTTAAGCGCACTGGCAGCCAGTGGGATAAGCGGTACCTTTCGGATACTATTTGCTGTCTTTAAGGTTCGATTAGCATACTCGACTAAATCAAAGTGTGGGCACTCCTCATCCAAAAAAAGATCCTCACGCCGAATACCGGCGATCTCGCCGGGTCGCGCTCCGGTTAAGCAGGTCAGCAAGATCAGAGTTCGGATCTCATCGCCCTTGGTAATACATTCGTTAATGAGCTTGCAATACTCCTCGTTTGTGAAGGATTTTATGGGCTTGCTATCACGGCCCTTGTTGGGGATCTTGAGACCCTCAAAGTGATTTTTAATGTCCAAATCATTTTCTTTAATAACTACATTGAGGACGGCTCGAATATTGCTGATTTCTCGGGCCACTGAGGCCGTTTTCACTCGTTTTATACGCTCGGCAACGTAGCGCTTGGCCATTGCCCGGGTCAAATCACCCAGCGGTATATCGCCCCCAGTCACTGAGTAGATATTTTTCCAGCGCATCAAGACCTTCGCTTTAAATTTCTTGTTTTTCCCTTTTTCGTGGTTATCAAAGTAGATCTGGGGCGCCTGCGACAGCAATACGGGCATGGGTTTAGTCAAAAGATGTTCAGCTAGGGTATCGACCTTTGTCATCGTCCCGGCTACTTTTTTATCCCGAAGATAGTCCCAAATTGAATCGAGGTGCGGGAAGGCATACTCGCCATGAGGAACCCTTGCAGGGACATTTCCATCGCCAGGCAAAAGGCCATGAGCGGCCAGCAAAGCGGCTGCCTCCTCCTGGATTTGCTGTGGGGTACCGCTTTCACCACTTTTTAATGCACGGAAGTGCTGGTCATAGTGCCGCGCAAGGCGCTCGATCTCGACGAGCATCGTCGAGTGCGTCGATGGTAGTTTGTGGGTGATGTTGCGCTTATTCTCGAAGAACCGCTGCAGATTCTTGGGGATGGCGCGCTGAAAGTAATGCTGCCCGTTGTTGTTGACGTAGTAGCGTAGTTTCACAGTAATATTCTTAGTGCTAATGAGCAACATGCTAACCCCTTCTACATAAAACTACATAAATAGTTCATGCGAAAGGGTTATAACTACTTGATTTATAAGGTTACCCTAGACCTTTACCGGTCCTCTTCTGGGCACCAAATAAGAAGTTGTTCAACTTTCAAATGGATGTTGCAACAATATGGTCTCATCGCGCTCTGGTCCTGTGGAGACCATGGCAATCGGTCTGCCGCAGATCTCTTGCACGCGCTTGAGATAGTCTTGGGCTGTTTTGGGTAATTTATTCCAATCAGTTATGCCGACCGTACTATCGGTCCAACCTGCAAAATCCTCATAGATTGGCTCACAACGCGCAACTGCTTCTGCGCCTCTTGGTAATACATCCAGAGTCTTACCATCGAGTTTGTAGCCCACACACAGACGAATGGTTTTAATCCCATCCAGTACATCAAGTTTGGTGATGCATAGTCCGGTTAATCCATTAATTTGGATGGAGCGCTTAAGAGCAGCAGCATCCAACCAACCGGTTCTTCTGGGTCTACCGGTCACCGAGCCAAACTCTTTACCAACTTCTGCGAGACGGATACCGACAGGATCTTGCTTGACTGGGTTCTCATGATCATAGAGCTCGCTGGGGAATGGACCAGCGCCCACACGTGTGCAATACGCCTTAGTAATTCCTAAGATGTAATGCAATGAGCCCGGGCCAACACCCGAACCAGCAGCAGCATTACCAGCTACGCAGTTACTGGAAGTCACAAAGGGATAAGTGCCATGATCAATATCCAGCAAGGTGCCTTGTGCGCCCTCGAATAATAAGTTGTGACCAGCCTGCTCTGCAGCATACAGAGCGCTAGAGACATCAACCACCATTGGCTTAATCTGTTCTGCAAACGACATCATCTCATTGAGAACTGTTTGATAGTCGAGTGGATCGACCTTATAGTAGTGGGTCAAGGCAAAGTTGTGATAATCCAAGTTCTCTTTAAGCTTAGCTGCAAATTGGTCCGAATAGAAAAAGTCTTGTACGCGCAGTGCTCTTCTGGCTACTTTATCTTCATAGGCGGGGCCAATGCCACGACCTGTGGTGCCAATCTTATCGCTACCGCGTTTCT
>Ga0315903_10009501_pt1 | contig 11748 bp, 3 predicted proteins | sample LakEriMetagenome_7_FD_203524 | JGI IMG/M metagenome (GOLD analysis project Ga0315903, IMG submission 203524) | Freshwater fungal communities from buoy surface, Lake Erie, Ohio, United States - Buoy 2 MA119 | ecosystem: Environmental > Aquatic > Freshwater > Lake | place: USA: Lake Erie, Ohio...
CGAAAGTGCCATGACATCGAACACATCATTTTTACCATCACCGTTTGGAGTGAAAATGCTGGGTATAAACCATTGTGGATCTGGAAGGCATTCTACGGTCATTGAAGTTGTCTCAACCCCTTGTGCAGTCGTGGTTTTAAGAATAACATCATATACTCCGGTTTTATCATAGGTGTGCACAGGGCTTACTTCGTTCGAAATCTGTTCATCACCGAAATCCCACAGATAGGAGTCTGCTTTTGGGTTAACAGGCATGAAGAAAAAATCCAGCTCTCCTCGGCTTACCTGAACCGCAGTAAATGAACCGTCACTCTTCTTCGTATTTTCTATCGGAATAGGCACTCCTCGGCTTGCCGATGTTGGCTCACCGAATGGGTGAGTGGCTTCCATAATCGTTTTTTCAGAGGGCAACGACACGACGCTATTATTTTCAATTAACGAGACATCATGAGGGCGTTGGTCTGCTGTATGCTCCGTTATCACAGGGTTTGGTTCTTTCGCGGGTTCAATGGAGTTTGAAGGTGTTTCGAGGCGCGCTTCTTCCATTGTTGGTGTTGAATCGGTTTCTTCCACTTTCGATTCTTCGGTTGACTTGACCTTAACATTGACTTGATTGGAGTGCACATAATACCAAACGGCTCCTCCAACAATACTTGCTGCTGCGGCCGCTGTTAGAAGCCATTTGGATAGTGCTGAGAGGCCACCGGAAGTTGCTGAGGTTTCCGCGGCCACAGCCCTCCATAAATGCTCGGGCACCGGAGTCTCATAAGAATCCAGCTTATTCTTCAATACGTGTCGAAGCTTATCATCCATGTGCGACTTACTGAATTGACTGTTTTGTCAGGCGTGATTTAAGCCAGCCTTTAGCTTTATGATATTGTGTTTTTGAAGTGTTTTCACTCACATGGAGCATGAGGGCAATTTCCTGGTGGGCGTATCCTTCTATGGCGTATAGATTGAACACGGTGCGATAGCCTTCGGGCATCTGTCTTATAAGGTTTATCAAGTCTTCTTCATTTAGTCGGCCAATGGCGTTGAAGTCATTATCGGTAAGGTCTCCTAATTTTTCTACTTGCAATTGGACGCCCATGCGCGCGCGGCTTTTCAATAAATTCAATGAAGTGTTTACGACAACTCTTCGAATCCACGCCCCCAATGGACCCTCACCGTGCCATTGCTTAAGGTTTTGAAAAACGCGAATAAACGCCTCCTGCAAAGCATCTTGCGCATCATCATCGCGTTCGAAATAGCGCTTGCACACTGTATACATTTTACCCGAATACAATTTCCAAAGCTTTTCGTGCGCCGATGGATTACCCGCAATGCAGAGGTCGGCAAGTTCTCGGTCGCTCATGAAACACTCCGGTTAATGATAATTGAGATGGGTGAAAAGTTGCCTGTAAGAGAAAAAAGAAATTTCTACTAACGCAAAATGAAAACGTTGCCCTCAAATGTTTTGGTCTTACCCGTCTCCAAATCATCGACTTCGATTTTCCAGAGATAATAGCCGTCTTGGATGTAATAGGTACCTCCGTCATAGCCTCCGGTCCAGGCTTTACCTACTTCTTGGGTATAGAAAACGATGTCTCCCCATCGGTTGAACACCCAGAATCGATAGCTGCCTTCCACTTCGCCGTTCACAATAGGTAAAAACACATCGTTCAAACCATCTTCATCGGGAGTAAATGTGTTGGGAACAAATACCTGAAGAATATTTTCGATAAAGAGCTCCTGACATAAAGTGTCTAGACACCCGTATTCATTGCCAGCTGTCAAACAAATAAGATAGGGGTCTGTCGTTTCGATATCGGGGAATGTCCAAACCGGATTCGGCAATGTGCTTTCCCCGGCGTTATAAAAATTCCAGTAAATGGAATCGGCGCCCGCAGTAAGGTTTTGGAAATGCACCTCTCGATGCAGGATATCTACCGGCTGCGGATCCCATGTGAAATCAACCTCCGGATAATTGCGAATAGTAATGGGCGTGCCTAGCGTATCGGTGCCAACGCATCCGAACTCGGATGTTATGGTAATAGAAGGATAAAAGTTACCGGGTGAAGCATAGACAACGGCAGTGTCGCCGCAGTATGCAAGTTGGTTTCCATTGCCAAGCGACCAAACGCAAGTACTTAAATCGTTGTAGCTCGTGTCGAGCAGCGTGTAATAAAAACCGATTGTGTCGGGGTAACAATTACCCGATTCATCGGCATCCATGATTGGCTCAGGTGTATCGTGCACAGTTACCCAAAGTGTATCTGATGTACTTGTTAATGGACAGTTTTCATCGGTTACACGTATCTCGAAAATTTCGTCAAATAGAAAACACTCGGTAATCGTATCGAGCGAGGCGATAAGTGTAGGTGTCAAATCAATCACATCATTCAGGTTGTACCATTCTACCAGCAGATTGCCGGTGCCACCGGTAGCCAATGCTGTGAGTTCCTCGCAATCATACTGACATGTGTGAAGGGTGTCGAGTCCATTTTGGACATAGAGCGATACATTCGATGAGATGGTGCCTACTACTGATATGGTGTCGGAAGAGCAGCCAATTGCATCCAGAGAGTAGAGATAGAGGGTTGTGTCTTGCGACAGCAAGATGGTCAGCTCTTGGTTCGCTGTCTCGTTGGTGGTTCCAACCAAACAACCGGAGACCTCTGGACAGCCATACCAAAACGTGGTAAAGTTGCCGGCACCACCGCTTACTTCGGCGTCGTATGTAATTGGATAGTTAGGGCAGCCTAAGATAGCCGGCGGATTGGGTGCAATAAAAATTTCAGGTGAATCCGGACTGATGGTGAAGGTGGTATCTGCGCTGCATACCTGACCAGAAGAAAGAAGTATATTGACGGATAAGTCATACGTGCCAACTCCCAGGTTGTTGAATACAAAAGGGGCGTCTTCTGCAATTCCTATCACGGACCCTCCGGCACTCAACAGGTATTGGGTTGCATCCGGATTGTTACCTTCTACAACACCATCCAAATCAGAGAAACAGAATGGATAGGTCTGGTCAGTATCTGCGGTTACATATTCCTGCTCACGAACATTGATGGTGAAGTTTGCGGTTCCCTCACATCCTTCGCCATCCACGATGAGTAATGTGTGGTCTTCCGGGTCATCAAAACAAATAGGGTCTGTGGCACTGTTGCCATCGATAGTCGCTGTAAACGCATTGTTAAATGCACCCGTTACATCAAACTCTATATCTTGAGAGATTTCATTGATGCAATTGCCATTGCACATGTCGGGAGGGTAAAGCAGGTTAATGATTTCGATTGGGTCGTTGACTTCAATGGCAATGCTTTCAGAAGTAGAACACGACACAAGTCCGAAGTTTTCTGTCGCTGTTACTTCAAATATTTCGTTCGTTGTTGGGTCAATATCAATGCTTGCATCATCAGCGGGCCCTGTAATGGAGGCACTTGCCAACCAACTGTATGTGTATATTCCTGCGCCTGTAGGAACAGCGGTCACGGTCGCTGTGTTATTGGGGGCATCGAAGCAAAGCACATCATCACTGGCCGACAATGAAATCGTTGGGTTGGGGTGGATAGTCACAATCACTTCATCTGAATTACTGCAGGCGCCATCTGTAACGTTCAGCGTATACGTATAAGGGCTATTGAGCGAGTTGTTGATAGTAACCGTTGGTTGAGCATCGTCGGCTTGTCCTCCACTTATACCCGCAGAAGGAGTCCAGCTATACGTTACACCGGCGATAGCAGCACTGCCTAGCGTTAGTGGATTTCCTGCGCATTGTTCAACGTCGGGCCCAGCGTCGGCTGCGGGCACATTAAGTTCAATGGCTTCAAACTCATCGATTGTGTTGCTGACGCATCCATGTACATCTTCAACACTAATAATGGTGTAAATACCAGGGGCATCAATGGTTACATCGTTGCCACTAACGAGGGGGGAACTTGCATTCGGCCCTTGAATTTCGACTGTAAACGGACCATCGCCGGTAGTAGCAAACGCGGCTGTTATGGCCGGTTCATTGGGGCAATAACTCTCGCTATCCAACAACCAAGAAGCACTTACTTCAGGATAGGTTGAAAGTGTTGCGCTCAAACTCACATTAGCCGTACAATTGAACCCGTCGGTAATCTGTAACACTTGATAAACGCCCTCCACATCCACACAATACTGATCGTTGGAAAGCAGGTTGCTTACGGTTTCATTGGCGGCCACATTGGGCACATTAATTACAGCAGTGAAAGGCTCTTCTCCTGCAAACGTCAGATCAAAGCAGTGGGTGAGCCCACCACATATCGATTCATCGCCACTGATAGTAACTGTGGGGAGCGGATGTATGATAACATCGGCAGTTCCATTGCCTGTGCCCAAACAACTTTGGGAGCTGTTGGTTAAAGCCTCTATGGCATACGTGCCGGATTGATCAGCGCTGAATTCATATGGGTTATCAGCTGCGACAACTATCGAGGGTTGGTTTACTCCATCAATACTATAGACAAACGTCCAAGGTGCTGTCCCGGTAAAGTCTACTTCGAGCGTCACTTCTTCGCCGGCACATGCGTCAACACCGGCTGGGGCACTCAATGCAGCGGTACCGGCAATAAACCAGACAACAGATTGTGTGTTGGCGGAAAACTGAATGTTTGGATTCGTCTCATCAACACACCCGGCGCCATCATTGTTGCCGACCACACACGAAATGAAATAAGTGGTACCGCCCACGATAATTCCGCTACCACTGGCTGCTCCGAAAGTGAGAGGTGTGTTTGCATCACCAAATACGGCATCGCCGCAAGAGCGTGCAATTTCAGAACCTAAAACATCTGCTGCATTCGTGTGCAACACAAACATAAAAGCGTCATTTGCGTCAGTGGTGTAAGCCGTGCTTTGAGTGGCGGTGGCTTGGGCAGGAGAAGCAGCAGGAGAACAAATACTCAACGCACTTGCTGTCATCACTCCTCCAGCTGAAATTATTGGACAAGCAAAACCCGCGTCTGTTACAGTTATTGTATTGCAATTGTAAACATCGTTGAAAGTCCAAGATCCTCCTGTTCCGTCCGACGGCAGAGAGGCAGTTGTGAATACGTTGGCCGCAAACGCGCCCGCAGCACCTCCAGGCGCCTCTGTGTATGGGGCAACGCCGCCCGTTATGGTGTATTCAACGGTGTAATTCTCTCCGACGTTGTCGCATACCAAGTCAGTTTGATTCACGCTGATTTCGGTTCGTATGTTTACTGAAATGGATTCATCCAGTTGTGTTAAACATGCAGGCGCTGACGTGAAGTAAACCTGATCGAGCTCCAGACTGAAATTGTTAGCGGCAGTTATCGTTTCCGAAAAACTGGAAGATTCATTGTTATAAGTTCCAACTCCCACATCCGGTGTTCCAATGAACTCGTAACTGTAGTTGTTGCCGGCAGGCGATAACTCTACTTCAATGGTAATGTTTTCTCCTTGACAAACGTCTACGGGACTTGCAGTTGCATCTTCCCCATTAATAGTATACGAAACAAGAGAAGGGAGAGGGTTAATGACTACATCTGCGCATTCATTTGTAACAGAATTGCTGCAGTTTGCATCGCTTACTTGAGTTATGCAGTATTCGCCGGCTGCATTCAGACTCCATGGATAAATGTACGAGGGGTTGGCAGGATTGTCCGGCACGTTAAGCGCGGCCTGAGCAGCGCCATCAAGAGTATATTGAATAACCCATGGACCGTCTCCTGTAAGGGTAATTTGAATTATCGCGCTATTGCCCTGGCATGCTGAGGCGGTGAAGCCATCCGGCAGCGTTGCCGTGGGTTTGGCGTTGGTATTGACGTTTATAGAAGGATTATCCGTATCGGCACTTGGACAAAAAGGAGCGTTGGTATATGCAATCGACTCGATATCGTATGTTATCACACCTGGAACTGCGGGATCCGGCACATCAATAGTGCCGTTATCGGCGACAATAACGACCGGCTGATTGGTTCCGCCAATTGAATAAGTCACCGTGTAACTTCCAGGGTCGCTGTGGCTCATGGTCAGCGCCAAAGGATCACCCAAGCAAAGAGAGCTAACCGGGTCAAACACGGAAGTGACTAAAGGTCTCATCGTGATTGTTTCACTCTGAGGCACCGTAGCAGCATCCGAAATGCACCCATTAGCATCGCGCACTTGAACAATAGTTACGGTTGTATTTGCAGTAATGGTAATATTATAGTCGTAGGGGTCGACAACATCGACCAGATTAGGCGCACCGCCCGTTGGATTGGTCGTCCAAATATCGAATGGAGGCTGACCCGCAGTGAAGTCAATGGTAACAGTGGCGTCACCGTTTTCGCAAACTGTGGCAGGCGTCGAGAGCGTGAACTCCGGTCCTGCAGTCTCACCAATTGTAGCGCTGGCTGTTTCCGAACAGCCATAAGTTAAATCTGTAACTGTAACTGTGTAGGTAGCTCCGGCAGCTGTTCCTTGTAATCCGGACTGGTCTTCTTGTCCATTGACGATTCCTGAACCGCCTGCGCCTGCAACCCAGTTGTAGGTGAGGTTGGACGAGTTTGTGCCTAGAGGAGTGAGGTCGATAGAACCGAGTGTTCCGCATGACTCATCTACAGGATCTAGTTGTAAGCGGTGCAGAGAAACATCAACAGTAACAAAGTCTTCGCTTTGACAAGAGCCGGTATTGAGTGGTGTGCTAACGCGATACGTAGTGGTACTATCGGGTGAAACGTTTTGGGAGGCAACGTTTTGGTTAAGTGCGGGATTAGCGTCGCCGCCGGGAAGTACTTCCCATGTATACTGGTTTGACGAGCCTGCGCCCTCAGCCTGCAAGGAGTATACATCGCCCACACAGATTACATCTGGCGCAGAAAGGATGGATATGTTAGGCAAAATGGAAATCTCCAATTCAATGTCGTCGTCATCGGCAATTGGACAAGCGTCGTCTTGCGCATGGAGGGTAAGGGTATATGGAGTATCACTCGCCATAGCCGCCGTTGTTTGCAATTCGAAATTTGCAATACCGGGAGCAAGGCTCGGCTGTATCATGGTTAGTGAAGCTAATCCTGGTGCAGGTGGGTCGAAGGCGTAAGTGATGGTGATGTTTCTCGATAGATTTATGTTGGAAGCTTGCACGGTAAAGGTGAGAAGGTTGCCCGCGCACACCTCGAGCAGGTCATTTGTGGCTCCCGGATTATCCGTATAGGTTACATCGGCCCCAAAAGTGGTCACAGGAATCGGATCGAATGCGGTGTCGGTAAGAGAACAATCTCGTACAGCAAGAGTGAGATTGTAGCGAACGGTTCCTACATAGGCTCCACCTGCGTTGAGTTCAATATCTACAGGAATAATGAAGACTTGCGGAGGCGAGTTGGCAGGCAGGGCAGGGGGTGTCCAGTTAAGCAGGCCTGTCGTTGCGTCTAGCGTTAACCCGGCAGGAATACTGAACCCCGGAATTGGAGTGGGTGCATTCACATTAGCGCCACTTGTGTAAGGAACACCAAGGCTGTACGAAGCAGTAACCCCAGCAGGAAGAGCAATTTGGATGTCGTGAGCAGAAGCTGTCTGCGCGCAGAGATAGGATATGAAGCCGCCATCTACGTCCGGCAAAACATCGATCAAACCACAGGCAGCTCCCGACGTGTTGATTTCCGAAAAAATGTATGCATCTTGCAGAAAAATAGGCGCCGCATTCTCGAAATAAAAACTCCAGTCTAGGCCGTTGAAGGCCGCAGTCCAAAGGCAGCCAGGTGCAAGAACCACTTGAGTCCCGTATGTAATTTTCTTGACGCCGAGGTTAGCGCTAGCAGCGTTGTTACATGAGCTGTTCAAGAGTTCAGTGGGACACAGGTCTGAGATCTCCGTCATGGTGGTGCTATCAGCCGAGGCCGAAAAGGCGGAGCTCGCGCATGCGGCATCAGGGTAGAAAACAATATCAACAGATGCCGGGAAAGCGGAGGTGCTAGCTGCCAAACCGTAACAGTCCACATAAACATTTAATGCAACATTGTATTGATCTCCACCTAGACATTCCCAGGTAATATTGCCTCCGAGAATACTTTGTCCATTGACGATAGAAGCATTCAAAAAGATGAACGCGAAAGTGATACGTAAAAGCAAGTGCTTTACCATTTCAGGAGCGGGTGATTCTATTTTTCTTTGGCTACTTACCATGTCAAGGTTAGTGCATTATCGATGCTAAAGGGTGCGAGGCAGCAAAGCATTATCAACAATAGAGTCTGAAATAAATTCAATCTCAAAAATGGTGATTGGCCGTGAAAATAAGCGGTTTCAGCATAGACTGAAGTAAAATCCCTCATTCTTTGCTTAAACCTAATATTCAGACTACAAAAACGACGAAAAGATTGCATCGAAAAAAGAAAAGCCGCCCATGGGCGGCTTTTCTTAGATTTTTATTTATCAAAACTTGATGAAACGCTTGCTAATTGTGGTGGTATCGTAATCCAATTGGATGAAGTATGAGCCCGCTGCCAGAGACTCAAGAGGTAATTGAATATCACCGGCGAAAGGCGCTTGTTGAACGAGCACGGCTCTGCCGTTGAGGTCTCTGATACTCCAACCTATGCCTGGAGCCGAGGAGCGAATGGTTAGAATGTCGCCGGCAGGATTTGGGTAAACATCGAACGACACTTCCGGATTTAGAACGGAAAGAGTGTAGATGGCATCTACGGTTTGAGTTTGTGTATCTGAGCAGCCATTCACGGTTGTTGTTAATGAAACCGTGAGTTGTGGAGTTGCTGATAGGAAGTCGTAGGAATAGCTGTGTGTTGGGGATTGTTCGACACCTGAGGTGCCATCTCCGAAATCCCAGCTGTAAATGCCTGTGTTACCGGTATTCGTGAAAACAACTTCAGCACCGGTATCACCAAACTCCACCGGATTAGGCATCGTAAAGGTTGCGGCCACTTCATTCGAAATATCCAGTAAATAGCGTGGGAAGAACTTATATCCCACATTGAAAGGAGAGGATTCATCCATTTGCGCCCCAATACCAACGGCTGTAAAGTGTCCCACAAAAGGAGGCAACTCGAAGATGTCGCAATTGAAATCAATACGCATGACGTTTTGATTAGTCCCATCGGTTACATCAACATCGAACCCACCTGCAAAAAAGCCGGTTCCAAATTGGCCCCACTGAGTGTTGTCAATAAGCGTAATACACTCTAGCTTAACCATTCGACTTTCATTTTCTTCAGCGAGAATACTTACCACTTGCGGAGTTTCCAGCGTATTACCGTTATTGACGAGGTTTACGGAGCTCACCAGGAATTCAGCCATACCGTTGAATTGGGTAATCTGCCCCTCTACAATAATGCTATCACCTTCGGTCGGGCTATACCCCAAATCATCGCTCGACGAGAAGACGCGTATGCCGCCCGTGCCGTCGATGAGGGTGAACTCAAGTCCGGAAGGATTGAAATTCACACCGTGCACAATGCCGCCAAGTGTGCCGAAATCATTCAATAAATCGAGAGTTCCAACCGAGTTTTGAGCTCTAGCTTCCGCGATAGTGTATGGAGGAAAGCTTTGATCGTTATCTTGAATACTTATCGTGATGAATTCATTAACGAAGATGGCATTTCCGTTGGCATCAATTAACGTGAGGGTGATAGTCTCAAATTCTTCTTCCAGTTCGTCGTCCACGATTTCAATCAACAAGGAGCCTTGCGTATTGCCGGTGTCAAAAATGAATTGCGCAGGGAAGGTCGCCACATAATCATCGCCTGCCGTGGCTGAAGCTTGCACCAGTTGCACTTGCACGGGCGTGCTGGCTTGCACGTTGTATGCACTGATTAAAACATTTACAATTCCTACGCTCTCATTCACTTGAAGTGCGGCTTGACTGAAAGTCAAGAAGGGTTGCTGCGAGCACGTTTGTGCTGCGTGCGTTCCCAAATTGCTGTAGTCAGAATTATCGTGGCTAAGCCATTGACCTGCCGAAAGCTCCCAGTTAGTCGTGGGTGCGTTAACCTCAAATTTTCTGCGCAGAGTGTTATTCATGGTAGAGGCCAATCCGAAATTCCACTCTGTAACGGTATCGCCTACTACGCCAATGATGTCAATGGCTGAGAGGTTATAGGTAAGCACTATAGCATCGTTACCGTTGAAGTTGTTCATGGAAGCATTTGAGCTATCGGCCAGAGCAAGAAGATCGGCATCGGCTTGTGCACTGCACACCACATAGGTTGCGCCAGGCTCCAGAATACCGATGGGCGCATCGAGTACTATAAATGAGGTGTCGCCATTGTTGTATGAAAACAATTCGTAGTCGTCCAGATCAACCGGGAATGGTGTTGCATTGTAAAGCTCGATGGCCTTGTTTGAGCCGTTTCCTTCGATATACTCAGAAATGATTACCCGTGTGCAGCCTTCGTCGGGGAAGCAATCGATGTTTCGTATGTCAATGTAGTTATCGGAGATAGCTACACATCCCGCATCCGATAAAATATTGAAAATCGTGTCGGTTGGTTGCACCGTTCCAGGAACAAGGTTGCCGAAAAAGGAGACGCCGTAAATGTGCCACTCACCCACTGCCAGAGTGCTTAAATCGAACGAGCCTACGGTGAGCTCCTGATAGATCAAATTGTCGGCATTGGTTAAGAAATAACGATACTGATCGGCCAGCCCTTCCTCCGTGTGCGTAAAATTGATTACACCCGGATTATTGACTTGACAAAAACTTAAATAGGCTTGACCATTGTCGAGAGTCACCACACCGGCGTCACAACCTGTAAACCCACACTCTTCGCGTGTAATTACAATAAAGTTGCTTGACAACGAAACGCATTCGGAGGCCAACACCGCTGAAACAGGCTGCCCAGCAGCCACTGTTGCCTCGTCTAATATTCCATTATAGGAAACACCCACAATGTAGTAGGTCCCCGCACCATAGAGGTCCATATCGATTAGACCCAGGTCATTCCATTCCAAAATAACATTGGAAGTATCGGTTAATACGAAGATGTAGTTGTCGCCATAAACACTCGTTGTGCTCAGCGATAGAGGCATATTGGTAGAGTCTGTGCATTGTTGAATGTTTCCGCCTTGCAACAGAACTTCTGCGCCTGAACAGTCGGGCACATTGGTGTATCCCGGCGTAGGGAGCTGAATGAAATAGCTTGTGTGATCTGAAATCAAACCGCCATCGGGTACGCGTGAAAAGGAAAAAGGAGAGTTGCCCGAAATATTTAAGATAGTCTGACCGGGAGTAAGTGCTCCGCTCAACACGTCGTCGGGGCCATCATCGGAGCTGTACACCATCGCGTCCACGATATTCGAAAACGAGACAGGAGTGCCTGCGAGCCAGTCGGCACCATTACCTTCATATAGCGCGATGGCATCTTGTCCGTTTTGAATGCTTCCCTGAGCATTTGGGTTGAGAACGGCGTCAACACCGATCAATTGAGGTGAGCCGAGTAGAAAAAACCCGAGATCATCCGTAGAATAACCATCGAGATCATATACATCGTAAGACACATCTCCGGAACCGTTGAAAAACACGAGCACTAAGCCATCGAGAGGTGTATTGGCAGGACCGTAGAGCTCAACAAATTCAAGCGTGTCGGTACCGGGCTGGTCCTGGTCTACTTCGTTAATACGCACATCAGCAATTTGGCCAAACGCCAGTGCGCTCATACAAAGCAGCGCAAAAGAGAAAAGGTTTTTCATGGTTGTAGCATTCGATTTAAATCGGCTCGCAATTTCAACCTTTTTTCAAAACCCCCATATCTTTTTCTTCAACATCAATATGTTATGGGCGAATCA
>Ga0315903_10009504_pt1 | contig 11746 bp, 23 predicted proteins | sample LakEriMetagenome_7_FD_203524 | JGI IMG/M metagenome (GOLD analysis project Ga0315903, IMG submission 203524) | Freshwater fungal communities from buoy surface, Lake Erie, Ohio, United States - Buoy 2 MA119 | ecosystem: Environmental > Aquatic > Freshwater > Lake | place: USA: Lake Erie, Ohio...
GGCGCAACAGGAACCACTCGCTAGGGAGACGAGTGGCGGTATCGTAAATTTCCCAGAACTGGTTTTTGCCTTTCGGTGTACCGCCAAAGACGCACCAACCCTGCTTGTCTGACAGGGACGCTCTCAATACGTTCCCGAATACGCTCGGCTTAAAGTCGCCGTATTCGTCAAGGTATAGCCCCGAGAATCCAAGGCCGCGCATCGCATCGGCGTTGTCGGCACCGAACAGGCGTATCTGACTGCCGTTAATGAGCGTAATAGTCAGTTCCTGCTCGTTGACCGATTGAATGATCGGGTGTGCGCCGTCCTTAAAGTACTGCCACGCCACGGCCTTTGCCTGACTGCGGTAGGGGGCGACGTAGCCGAACAACCCGTAAGGCTGCTGGTACATCGCAGCAGCGCGGATCATGTCGTTGACGGCGGCAACCGTCTTACCTGCGCGACGATGTGCGACAAGGCAAGCCCAGCGTTTCGTGCGCTCATGAAACGGCATGAACGCCTTGCGTGGGCGGTAGGGCAGGATTATTCGGGAGCCATCCATCCGATCTGTACCTTGACCGGGCCGTTGTCTTTGCCTGTGATCTCTTGGCGGGCGAGTTTGGGAACGTGGTACTCCAGCAGGGTGCTAAAGGCGTCAAAGGCAGCCTGCGCTCCCTTCTCCGCAGCGATCTCGTCTAGCCACCCTTGGAGTCTGTCTGCGTTGCCGTCCACAAACGCTGCAATGGCCTCTCTGGCGGCCTGCGTGGACTTATTAGGCAAACCCTTGGGCCTACCCGGCCCGCCTTTCTGACCCTTTTTAAAAGCACCTGCGTTCATACGCTTATCGCTTGATCTTTTTTTCCATTACGGATTGATTCAGCGCCGCCGCAAATGCCTGCCCGATGTTGTTAGCGATTCCCCAATGCGATTTTGTTGCATCAGTAATCGGCAAAGCCTCGGTAGACTTTTTCGGATATGCGCTTTTCGTTTCTAGCTTTTTCAAGGGCATTTCGTAGTTCATTACGCACCTTATTTTCGCTTAACTTGGGTAAATTGTCCAATGACGATACAACAGCGTTGCCTTCGCCTTGGCTGTTATCAATCACGGTCAAGTTGAATTTAGGATTGTCGGCGTAGTCTTTTGCGAGGCGTTCCATCGTATTACGCGCCCCGATGTGAGTGTTTAAATGCTCTGACAACGGAACGGTGCGGCCTGTTCCGAATTCACCTTCCTGCCGCATTGCTCGGGTGAGTGCGCCCTGACTCAATGCCTCCACCGGGTCGCGGTAAGTAAACACAATTTGCACTTGGCGTCCTGTTTTAAGTGCCTCGTCAATTTTCTTTTTGCTAGATTCGTACCCGTTCATGTTGGTGTCGTATTCCAGCTCAACCCGATTCAAACTCGGCGTAGTTTTGCGGAGCTTGGTTAGACCAGAACTTTTGCCTGCGCCTGTGCCGCCAGCGGTAAACAACACCACCGGGTCTTTGTTTGGCGGGGTCGGTTGAGCAAGGCGCTCGGCGTACAGCTTTTTAATAAACGAGCTTGATGGCTCATGTACGTCTGCTGACTTTGTGCGGTCTGCCAAGTATTCGGGCGACAACTCCCGCGCAACGTCTGTGTTTAATACTTGGCCGCCAAAACTATCAGGACGAGTGGCGTATTCGGTCTTTAGTCCTTCGTAATCTTCGTCTAACCGCTTGAAATATCGCGCCTCAATGGCTTTATCAATGGCTTTCGCGGCTCTCGGGATGCCTCCAACTACTGGAACCATTCCCGCAACGGCCAATAGTTGCCCGAGCTTATCGCCGGTTCGCCGGGATCGCTCCAAGTCTCTCGCTGCTTGCGGGTACTGCAACGGCGTAAACCCTGCCGCAATGTCCAACGCAACGTCAGCCGCGTCGGTAGATTGCGGCTGGTCTAGGCTCGTCAGGCGCTTTGCCTTCTCGTCAACGTAGGCAAGTGCAGCGGCAAGGCGTTTGCGATCCTTTGCCATTTATTTAAAACGCTCCAGCTTGTACACAAGTGCGCTGATCTCGCCCACGATTTCGTCAATGATGTTCTGTAGGTCGGTATCTTTCGGCAGGTCGCCTCGGATGCCCTTCACGAACGTCAGCAGACTGTTGGCGTACTCGGCTGCGTCCTTCTGTACCTTGAACCCATCGGGGTAGTCGGTCAGCGGGATGATGCCGTAGTGGCCTTGATACGCCTCGGCGTATTTATCGGCCAACTCCACGATGTTCTCGTAGTAGTGGCCGAGTGCTTTGTGGCTCGCGTAGCTCGCCGTCTGCAAATGAAGGAAGTGAGTGGCTGTTGCCGAGTGCAGCAACACACCAACAAATTCTGCCGCGTCTTTATGGGACATAGAGCCTCCCGTGGTGAGGGTATTTTAACGCTATTGGTTCGTCAACTGCACTAATCCGTGCGGCACGATCAGCGCCAGCGTGCTGTCGTCGGGGATGCCGTGACGCTCCAATACCTCACGCTCTGGCGGGTAAACGAGCATGGCACCCTGATAAGTAAATCGCATCGCATTGGCAACCCCTTTCTCAATACCCTCAAAGTCATCTAGCGCCACGATGCTTTGCGAGTGCAGCAAACGGCCAATGTGCCCAAGGTCATCGGGTTCTAACCGACCGTCAAGGAATAGCAGGTCAATGGCGGGTTGGAGCTTGGCGAACATATCGGTGCTGCTCGTCATCGGGTACTGGTTCACCTTGAACGGCAGTTTCACATCGTTGCTGTAGTCGCAGGTGTGTACTTCCGCACCGCCCGACACCAAGGCAAGTGTGGATTTCCCGATGTAGGTGCCGACCTCGGCAACACGCTTCGGTTTATACGCCTGCACCACGGCATAAAGGCACCAGAACGTCGCAAAACTGACGCTACCTGTGGGTTTAGCGGTGGCACGCAGCGCATCCAGCATATTCAGTTGCTCCACCCACGGTGCTTTTGGGTGGCTCACCACGTTTTCTAGCAGCGTTTCCCAAATAATTCGGCTAGTGCGTTTTCTGTTCAAATTAACCATGTTAGATTTCTCCTATGTCAACCTTTGTGTTTTTCCATGTCGGTGCGGATATTTCCCAGCCGACTGCAATGGTGGCGTCCCTTCGTAAACACAATCCGGGCGCTGAAATCATCCAAGTTACCGACAAGGACACCCCGACCATACCGGGTGTGACTTGGGCGCACCCCACCGAGGGCAATCCCGAGTACCTGATGCTGTGGCGCACCCGAGCGTTTGCCGCGCTGCAACTCGCCCAGCCAGCCCTGTACATGGACACCGATATGCTGGTGCGTCGTCCCCTGCATCCCGAGTTGTTGTTGGGCGATGCGGTCATTGCCGTGACGCGCCGATCCTTTCAGCGTGAGGCGATCTTTAACGCCAAGCAACGCGGTCAGGATTACTCCGAACACGCCAATAAAACGCTGGATGCCGTGTATCCCTATATCGGCTGCTGCACCATCACCCCTGACGGGTTTGCGTGGGAGCAGTTGGCCGAGATGTACGACCGGCTGGAACCCAAATACAAAACTTGGTACGGCGACCAAGAGGTGTTGCGGGAATACGTCAACCGTTTGCCGCCCTTTGTCGTCGCACACCTGCCAGAGCATCAATACGCCTGCCTTCCCGAACATTTTGGCGAGCATCCGAACCCCGTCATCGCGCATTACAAAGGCAACCGTAAGGCACAGATGTTCACCGACGCTGCTCGGGCTTGATTTGTTCTTCGTATAACATCCACAGGTCGCGTACAGCCGTTTCGGGGTCACGGGCAACGTAATGCTCGCCCCTCGCCCCAAAGACCGCCTTAAACGCCTCCTGCGCCTCCCGTAGCCGCCCCTTTGGCATCTTGACCTCTACCCAGCACACCCACGGCAAGCCGTCAGGGAGTGGGCGGGTAACGAGTTTGTCGGGGATGCCTTGGCCTGCCTTGCCGTAATCCATGACGGTGAACCCCGCCTTGCGTAGCGCCTCGGTGATGATGGCGTCGTTCGCATCACGGCGGGCAGCGTGCCTCATCGCTTAAATACCCACATCTGGCGGTAGTACCGCATCTCGGTAAACGCACCGACCCCGTGATCTATCTCCCGAGAGAGTGCGTCAAACATCTGGAGCATCAGGTTCCGGTCGTTCTTCAAGTCTTTCCCAAAGTGTTTGTTGAACTTGTCCCGGTAACCGTCGTTGTAGGTACAGCCCATGTCCTCAATGACGTAATACCCACCCGGTTTGACCCACCTCCAGCAATGCGCCAACACCCCGAGAACGTCCTCGGCAATGTGGCTACCGTCGTCAATGACTAGGTCGTAGGCGGCGTCTTTATCCACCTTGCGCGGGTCGCTGATCGTGATGCTGACACTCGGCAGGTCACGGCAGAGCTTGGCGCACTCCATCTGGATGTCGTAACCGTCAATCTTGGCGTTGGGCAGGTAATTAGCCCACATACGCAGCGATGCCCCACACGCGATGCCAATCTCGGCAATCGTTAGCGGCGCGTTCTTCCCGCCCAAATCGTCAATGATCTTCTCATAGTGCTTGGTGTAGCCGTGTTTGATGCTCCCCTTGTCCGACCCGAACAGGTCGGCAAGGCCAGTAAGCGTGACTTGCGTAAGGTCAACCTCACCCGTCTGCGGGAGATATTCCTGCGGGGTGACGGTATCAAGGTATCGTCGTATCCCTCCTCGTTCCGGGCCTCGTTGATGCAACGGGTTAACCATATTTGCCACCATATTTGATTACCTCTGTACTTGTTCAGTTTTGGCACGCGCACGCAACTTCTCCACCGCCTTTTCACCCCATAACTGGCGAATTAGACCAATCACATCCCTATCCGATAGCACCACAGTCGGGCCAACCTCACGCACTAATTCGGCCACTCGGTCACGATCAACGTCAATGCCACGGGCTAACTGTGCGTCGTAGAAGCGTAAACGGTTTAGCGGGGATTGTCGTACCAGTTCATCCCACGTTCTCTGGTTTGAGTGGATGTGATGTTCTAGGTTATGACTTGGTTTTACTTCTTCAGTTTTAGTCGGGAAATACTGGTGTAAATCTCCCATATCTATACCTCTCTATGGTTTAGAACTGATGACTGATGGTGAACTCTGCACGGTTAAGACGGAGTACGCCTAACGTGGATCGTGCAGAATTTGATGACTGACGGAGCCACCCTGCTGTCGGCTACTTTTCACAGGTTTCCCCGTGTGCCATTTGCGCTTCCCGACGATACGCCGCGCACCCACAGGCTGGCTGCCCCGGTGTGGGTTTAAGGTCATCTTGCGCGTAGTTTCCCCGACCAAGATGCCCGAGTGGTTAGGCGTGGTGGGGTGGTTGACACGACTAGAACAGTCGTTCAAACTTCCATCACGCTCAACTCGCAAATTAAGCGTAAGGCAGCCCCCCTGCCGCGTCAAGCCCCCATCGTGTTTCCCGATAGGGGGTTTGTCGTTTCTGGCGTCCACTAACGTCCTTTTGGCGCTTTGACCAGCCCAGCCTTGTACTGCCACACCCTTTGCTGCGGGATCTCACCGTTGCGTATCCAACGGGATACGGCAGGCGCTGTGACCTTAAACGCTCGGGCAATTCCTGCGGGTGAACCGAAAACTTTTAATGCTGTTTGTATGTCCATTTTCGTATGTTAACTTTGGTTACGTCTTGCCGCAATCAGAAATTACATAGCGGAATATGTACCTATCTGCCATTGACGGATACTTAACTTGTGTTAACATAGCACCGTAGATAGTGATTAACCATAGAGAGGTTGATATGAAAGAGTCAGTTATTAAGTATTCGCCTTGGGGCGCTGTCCAAAAACAAAAAGTTTTAGCCCCCGGCATTGTTCAAGTATTTACGGCTGGTCACGGCGGCATCTGGTTGTCACCCGAACGCCAAGCGCAGTTGCCCGAATGGGCTAAGCCGATCCCCGGTTTGTATGCTCCCAAGCCGCAATGGTGGGAGGAGGATTGCGAAATGGCAATCCCGTTGCTGGTGTTTTATAGCGAAGTCCACCAGCACTTTAGTTGTTCGCGTGAGGCGTTGGAGCGGGAAATAAAAATGTTTAAATATTTGAATTTTCCTGCCAAAACGGCTTGACAAGTGTATTAACCTTGGTAAACTAGCGTTGTTGATTTTGATACCACAGAGAGGTACTTGAGATGAAGAAAGAACGACATATCCCCGCCAGCTACTCGCTGCATTACATTCACGAAGCCACGGAGTTTGTGGTTTATACCCACGAAGTGCGCGGCAAGATCGTTGCGATGGCGTTTGCTGGTAAAGCGACCAAACCGTTATGGCATTACATATTTGGTTCTGCTGAACGGTTAGCCGAGAAAATCAAATCGCAAGTAGAAAGCCTAGAGGCTCACAAAGCGATGGTGGCCGAACGACGCAAGGCCCGATCTGCGCCTCACAAGTTGGTTGGCGGTGAAGTGTTCCGAACCAGTTGGGGTTACGAGCAAACCAATGTTGAGTACTACGAGGTTGTGGGTGTTCGCGGCCAAACAATTGAGCTGCGTGAAATTGCCCAGAGTCGTGAAGAAGAAGGGTATTTGTGCGGCAAAACCAAGCCAATGCCCGGTATGTTTATTGGCGAAGCGTTTTCAAGACGAGTCAGCATGGTGGGTGGCTCACCGAGCGTGAAGATTCACCAGAGTGCGACAGCGTACTACGAGCAGCCAATTGTGATGTCTAGCGGCAAGCCGGTTTACAAAGAGCGTTATTGGAGTTCGTACTATTGATTTGTTTGTTAACTCTGGTAAAATGCAATTGTTGACAGACACAACACAGGAGCAATAGATATGCCACGCAAAGACACTTTCCACGGTTTCGGTACGTTCTACGCCCTCGGCAACAAGTTTGAGGTGCGCGTGGAGTACACCCAAGACCTAGATGGCGGCATCATCTTGGAGGCTGCCGACTTGATCGGTATTTTCCTTGATAACGACAAGGCTGCCTCATCGCTTAACCACGACATCAAGCTAGACATTTGCGACCTCGGTGCAGATGCCATCTTTGAGCTTGAGGAAATCGCCACCAACGACGCGCTGATGAACGGCCCTTATGGGGAGGATTACTAATGAGCCGCTGGTTACCCCAAGCCATCCTGCTTGTAGTGCTATACGCCACAGCAGCCATCCTTGACCCGTGCGGCGACGGTGGCTGCACCCCGGCAGAGGAGCGAGCCAGCCATGCACGATGACGATATGACTTGGTGGCATCACCAAGACCAACTGATGCAAGAACTGGAAGAACAAGAACGCATAGAAGCCTGTAACAAGGCATTAGCAGAACTGAAGGAGCAAGAAGATGCAGAGTGAAACCATAGGCGCATTGGCCGCCGCGTTAAGCAAAGCCCAAGCCGACATTACGGGTGCGCTGAAAGACAGCAGCAACCCGTTCTTTAAGTCCAAGTACGCTGACCTCGCGTCATGCTGGGACGCTTGCCGTAAGCAGTTAGCGGCAAACAATCTGTGCGTTATACAGACCACAGACCTTGATGACCTGACTAACCAAACGGTGCTAAAAACGATTCTCGCTCACTCGTCTGGTGAATGGGTTAAAAGCATCACGCCAATCCTAACTAAAGACAACAGCCCACAAGCACAAGGCTCTGGCATCACTTATGCCCGCCGTTACGCATTAGCAGCCATTGTGGGGCTTGCACAGGTGGACGATGACGCAGAGGCAGCCCAAGGCCGTAAGGGCTTTACGAACGATCCTAGGGGCGATATGGGCAAGGAGGCAGACCCCGTTAAGCGTGACTCGTTTGTTAAGCAGTTCCGCGCAGCGTTTGACCTAGACGCCGAGGAGAAAGATATCGCGCTTGCGGTGCTAGGCGTCCATGACCAAATCAACAGCGACCATGAGCTTTACATCGCCGTAGCCGACGCTATGACAGCCAAGGAACGGTCAGCCATCAAGAAGTACATTCAAATAGCAAAGGAGCAGAACCGTGCCTGATTACGATCCGAACATGAAAGGCGTTTTATTCCGTAATGACAAATCTGGGAATGAAAAGCGTCCCGATTACCGTGGCTCGGCGGTGATCAACAACGTGGATTACAACCTGTCGGCTTGGATTAAGTCCTCGCAAAAGACAGGCGATAAGTACATGAGCATTAAGATTGAACCTAAAGGCGAGGGCAAGTTAGCCCGTACCGGCGAGCCGCAACGCCAGCCGACCAAGAAGCCAGAAGTCACCGAAACTAATTGGGACGACCTTGATACACCCTTCTGATTTTGAGGCTAGGTTTAGGGCAAGTCGCCCGGCAGAGATTGTCGTGGCGACTTATCTCCTCAACATCGGCCATACGGTGACGCTGCCAAAACGGCGCATGGCAAAAGACTTTGCCGACCGGGCAGAGTTTGCCGATAAAGGCGATATATACGTTTCGGGTAAGCGGATAGAGGTAAAACACATCAAGCACGATTTCGGGTATCAGGCGTGGCCGTTTGAGACTGCCGCTATCTGCGCCAAAAAGTCGTTTGATGCTGCCGATCCTCGCCCTGATTACTACTACATCGTCAACGCCAGCATGACCGTAGCGGCTCTGGTGGACGTTAAGACGACGTTCCCCGATTGGCGTGTGCAAAAGATAGTGGATCGGGAGCGTGGTTACGACTACGACGTTTATGCCGTCACACCCGAATACCTTGGCTGGCGGTACATAGACTTTGAGGAGCGGCTGTGAAGCGCATATTCCCCAAGGGGACAACGCCAGAGCAAATGGCGGTTGCCGTGACGCGCATGACGCAAGGGCTAGACCCGCGCCGCGTGTGGTCGGTGGAGGTAACCGAGTGGAAAAAACCTAAAACCAATCAGCAGTCGCGGTATTTGTTTGGTGTGGTTTATCCCATGATCATGGAAGCCGCTGGTGAGAGCCTGCGAGGCTTTACGCGAGACGATATTCACGAATGGCTGTTAGGCGAAATTTGGGGATGGGAAACGATAGAAGGGTTTGGCAGAAAGCGTTTGCGGCCACTTAAACGCACATCTCGCATGACCAAAGAAGAATTTACAGAATATCTATACGGCATAGAAAACAAATGCATAGAGTTGGGCATTGGCCCATTACCCGAGCCTTTGCATGACCCTGCGTAAGGCCGCCAAAGACCGAGGCTGTACGGTACGCATACCGGGCGTGTGCAACTTCAACAGCGCCAGTACCGTGCTTGCACACATACGCCTTGTGGGCGTCAGCGGCATGAGCATGAAATCACCCGACCTGCTCGGTGCGTGGGCGTGTAGCGCCTGTCACGACGAAATAGACGGCAGAACACATAAAAGCGGCATGACACGCGATGAGTTGCGCCTAGCCCATTACGACGGCATGGCGCGAACCATCGTGCAACTAGAGAAAGAGGGGCTGATATGAGCTTCATGGCGGACACGCCGTACACCACGGCTTACATCCGAAACGAGTTTTTGTACGACCATCAGGAAGGCCAAGAAGGCTTTACGCTCTGTACTGTCCTAGGCTTCCGGGCCGAGCCAATGCGCGTCCCCATGTTTAGCGTCATGTTGGAATGTGGTGCAATGTGGGCAAGAATGCCTATACACGCCATTTGCTCCAAGCCTTGCGATCCGCTACCGCTTAATGTCTGTGTGTGGTGGGACTCGTTTAGTCGGTTCTGCGAAGTGCGTGAGATGCAATTCTTGCGTAACCACCGCGTAGAGGCGTATTGCCGCGACAAGGTGCTGCGGTCAGGCGTGTACCTGTTCAGCGTGTTCTGGGCCAATGGCGGCTGGTCGGAAATACCTGACCAATCCAAGGATCACCACATCATCGCGTTAGATAGCGGCCAATGGGTTGCCATGCCCAACAATAAATTGCGTTGGATAGACCCTTCGCACTTACATGGCGAAATACCGCGAGGCTGGAAGTCACCTAGTACCAACTACAGCGTGGAGGCTTTGCCATGAGATGGCTTATTGACCTATGGCGTAAACTCAAGACTAACCGTGACCGCGAATGGCGTTCTGTGCCAGCCCCTAACTGGCGCTCGGCGCGTGGAGGGCAAGATATATGGTGAAACGATGCGAACTGACAGGCTCGCTGATAGATGACTTATCCCCACCGGGGGCGTGGAAAGAGGAGCTAGAGCGCATCCCTTGGGGATATGGCCAGAAGCAGGGCGACAGGCTTGCTAATGCGTTTGTGGCGATGCGGCGCATGGGGCTACACGATGAAGCCACGCTGCTGGAGTTAGAGATTAAGACGCTACGCAACGAAATAGAGTATCTGCTTAACCGTTAAGGTATAGCGCCCGCTCGTCCTGACGCCGTTTCACAAGGCCGGGTAACACTCGGCCACCGGCTTTTGTCCACTTCATAAACTCGTCGGCGGCTTCTTCAAACTCGCCACGGTTGGTTTTCATGCGTAGGCTGGAGCGTTGCAGGTTCCCAAGGCCCACGTTGAAGGCAAAACTCACCAATGCGTCAAACCGGCCTTGATGACCAACAGCAGCAGGGCAAAGTCGGGCCACGCCGCGCTCAAACCGGCCAAGGTCTTGAGCAAGGATAGCGTCCACCTCTCCCATAGTGAGGATGCGATCCCAGCCCTCGGGTATCGGTAAGGTGCGCCGTTCCTCATATTTTACCGCCGCGTGTGAGGGGTCTATAACGTGGCCGACCCCGACCGTCCATAACAACGCAGGACACCGATAAGGGCGTGTTCTGACGCCCTCGTGATGACAAATCATCCGTATTGCTTTTTCAGACACTCGCATACTGACACCTGTCAAAGTGCCATCGTTTCATTCCATTGCATCGTCCTCGTTTACCACAATGAGGGCAAACCAAAATGGGCATATTCTGTGCTGCTGCCGCTAACCGAGATTTGTGTTCTTTTGAAAATACAATCTTTTTGCCAAACATCGGATTTTTGCTGCCAAGTTTGGCAATAGATATGTTTTTACGGTAAACCTCTGGCCTTTCCTTGCCTTTTGGATTTGGAGGAATACCACCGCCAACACAAGTATTCCACCCCATGTTTTCAAATGGACGAAGCATTTTTTCTAAAAACCGCGCAAGATCTTCATTAAGATCCGACGCAATAACATCAACACATATCTCGTCGCCATACTTTTTAATAGCGTTTGATAAATGATTGCGGCGAGTCTTTGCAGCGTTTTTGTGTTGGTAAAACCTAACAGCAGGGTTTACGCTGATTCCAACGTACCCTTCATCAAGCGCAAGGCTTGATCGTTCTCTAATGTGGTATACCGAAGTCACTTCTTGCCGAAAGCCTGCGTACCAAACCAGAAAGCAATGATGCTGCTCAAAATCAGCATTTCGTCGTCAGAGAACACTTCGGCCATTGCAGCGGCAAACGGGACACCCGTGTTGTAGGCATACCAGACTCCTGCAATGTTGATGGCGACCAGTTCCAGCACAAAGATGTAGGTCACAACCGGGCGCACCGAGGCACGCAGGTTGATCATCCATTGGGATGCGCCCTTGCCAATCTCAACGTCGTGGCTATACAGCGCCTGACGTTCCTCGGCAGCAGTCTGCGTCTGGATTTGCTCCAATTTGATTTCCTCAACCCGTGCCTGCGCGATGAACCCACGCTCTGCAAGGGCTAATTCACGCTCCTTTTGGGCGGCAACAAGGGCAAGCTCATGCTTCTTGTCTTGGCGGTCTTGGAAAATTTCAAGAATCTTAGGAAGGCCGCCTGCGAGGAACGACAAGAACGTGCTGACCATCGTCATCATTTGTTGCGTTCCTCCATCAGTTTGACGCGCACCTGTAGGTCGTGAATGTC
>Ga0315903_10009506_pt1 | contig 11745 bp, 7 predicted proteins | sample LakEriMetagenome_7_FD_203524 | JGI IMG/M metagenome (GOLD analysis project Ga0315903, IMG submission 203524) | Freshwater fungal communities from buoy surface, Lake Erie, Ohio, United States - Buoy 2 MA119 | ecosystem: Environmental > Aquatic > Freshwater > Lake | place: USA: Lake Erie, Ohio...
GGAAATATCAGAAATAGCATACTAATCAATCATGCCAAAAAAGTTTATACTTGATCAAGAAGACAGAGGGATAACCGGGGGTAATCTCAGGGGCTCGGGAGCAGTGGATCTGCAAACAATCAGAGTTTCTGCGGACCAGGTTGCAGGAGGCACTGGGTCTGCAATCCTCGGTGGTGCCTGCAACACTGTCAGTCACGCTTATTCGTTCGCGATTGGCTGTGGTCTAACATCGACTTCAGACAACACGGTCTACGTCAACACACTCGCAGCTTGCTCCAGCATCTTGATTCCTGGTCTGACCCAGGGACTCGCAGTCTGTGCTGCCACCGGAGGAACACTGGAGTCTTTCACTGTTGACCCCGGGATTTATGTTGTTGGATCAGGAACAGATTCTTCCGTGAGGAAGGATGTTGGCAACTTGGCCTCCGGTGATTTCTCTGCAGCCCTATCTGGCCAAAATAATTGTGCTTGCGGACTTACATCTTCAGTTCTTGGGGGAGGATCAAACTGCTCCACCGGTATTTACTCAGCTGTCGTAGGAGGTTGCGGAAATAGAGCAACTGGATATGGAAGTTTTGTTGGAGGTGGGGTAAGTAACCTAGCACAATGTTGTTTTTCGGCAGTATCAGGTGGTGAATTAAATTGCGCAAATGCAAATTGGAATTTTATAGGGGGGGGTCAATACAATAATACCTGCGGTTGCCCATATTCAACTATTGGTGGCGGTCTTTGTAATATTACCTCTTCAGGATGTGGGAATTTTATTGGTGGTGGTAGATGTAATATATCATGTGGATTCGATGGAACAATAGGTGGTGGTTTTTGCAATAGAATGCACTGCGCTCCAAGCTTTTCAACTATTAGTGGCGGTTATAAAAATACTGTAAGTTGTAACTCATTTATTGGAGGTGGGGTAGTAAATACAACAACAAGCGCACAGGCAACATTAGGTGGGGGGTCATCAAATACTGTTAGCGGGACTAATGCAGCAATTTTAGGTGGTTCTGGTAACACTGCTAGTGGGGTTTGTTCATTTATAGGTGGTGGATGTTCAAATACTGCAAGTGGTGCTGCATCAGCTATAAGTGGAGGTGTAACTAATACTGCAAATGGAACACGTACTTTTATAGGTAGTGGTAATACAAATACCGCAAGTGGGTATGCTTCAATTGTTGTAGGTGGTCAATCTAATTGTACTGTTACTACAAGAAGTATTGTTGTAGGTGGAGAATTCAATCGTTCATGCGGAACAGAAGGGGTTATTGTTGGTGGAAATAGTAATACTATTGATTCATTAGGTAGTGGCTCATTTATAGGTGCTGGTGTCTCTAATGTTACGTCTGGCAGTCGATCAGTGATTGGTGGGGGTCAATCTAACCTTATTTGTGCTGGTGGCTGTTTGTCATCAATAGGAGGAGGCCAATCTAACTGTGCTACTTCTATCTATTCTTCAATCGTTGGAGGTTGTGGAAATAATGCAACGGGATATGGAAGTTCAATAAGTGGAGGAATCGGTAACACTTCAAGCGGTTGTGGTAGTACAATAAGCGGAGGTATTGGTAATTGCATTTCTGGAACATGGGGTTTTATTGGAGGAGGAATTGGAAATTGCGTAACATCTTCATTTGGTGGAACCGTTCTAGGGAATATCAATCGCACAACTAATAATTATTCTAATATAAATGGAGGGATTGAAAATGTAAATAGTGGGTTCTATTCTGTTATAGGCGGTGGAAATTGCAATAATATATCAGCAGTTTACAATTCAACAATTTCGGGCGGTTCATCAAACACTGCAAGCTCTGCTTCTTCAACTATAGCTGGTGGTTCATCAAACACTGCAAGTGGTGCTTGTTCCTCTATTTTAGGTGGGCAATTAAATCGAGCATTAGGTTCCTATTCCGCAGTAGCGGGAGGTTTTAGTAACTGTGCCTGCAGTGGATTTATTGGCGGGGGATCACTCAATAGAGCAACAAGTACAGCGGCATTCGTTGGTGCTGGATGTTTAAACACGGCAAGTGGAATTTATTCTGTAATAGGCGGAGGTTATACTAATTCGGTAAGTGGGTATTCGAGTGCAATTTTAGGAGGTACTTTAAACTGTATATCAGGAAATCAATCAACAATAGTTAGCGGAAGACAAAATTGTTCAACAGGATTAAGAAACGTTATTGGAGGTGGCGTATTCAATTGCACAACTGGGGATTATTCAATTGCGGTGGGTGGTTGTCAAAATACTTCATCTAGTAATTGCACATCCATACTGGGAGGAGCATTTAATACAGCAAGTGGTTCTTCTTCAACTATTGTTGGAGGTCAATGCAACATTTCAAGTGGTCAATTTGCTTTAGTAGGTGGAGGTCAATCCAATTGCGCTACATCCGTATTCTCATCTGTAGTAGGTGGTTGTGCTAATAAGGCAACGGGTTATGGCTCTTTTGTAGGTGGTGGAACGAATAATACCGCAAGTGGTGCGTGTTCCGCCATAGTAGGTGGATGTAGTAATTCAAGTGGTGGCGGTGGTTCTTTTGTAGGCGGTGGTTTTCTAAATTGCACAACTTGTGACCAAAGTTTTATTGGTGGTGGTCGTAGACATTGTGCAACGGATTTTAATACTACCATTGTGGGAGGTGTTGGAAATACGGCAAGTTTTTATGGTGCATTTGTTGGAGGAGGTAGAGAAAACGTATCTAGCCAAATTTATACATTTGTGGGTGCGGGTTATTTAAATTATGCTACGGGTAATTTTAGTGGTGTTGTTGCGGGTCAAGGCAATTGTGCTACGGGATGCCATTCTTTTGTAGGTGGTGGTGAAATTAACAAAGCGCTTGGAGATTGTTCTTTTATTGGCGGGGGTAGATGTATTACTAATGGAGGATGCGAATCATTTATTGGTGGTGGATTTGGTAGTTCTATAGCGACTGGTGCACAGCGTTCAGTTGTAGTTGGTGGTTGGTCTAACACTGCGGGTTCATCAAGAGCTTTTGCTGGAGGTGGTATTCAGAATAATGCAACTGGATTTATGAGTGGTACTATGAGTGGAGGATATAATACTGCAAGTGGACAAGCGGCAACCGTAGTTGGAGGAGCAAGTAATGCTGCCGCAGGTAATTATTCTTTTATTGGTGGTGGTCATTTTAATAGTATTACAACTGGTAACTGTTCATTTATAGGAGGCGGAGTATGTAATAGGATTTGTAGTGCTTCCAGTGGTTCGCCTGGTGTTATTGTAGGTGGTGAATGTAATTTAGCACAATCTGGTTTTGGTGCATTTATTTTAGGCGGTATATGCAATGTTGCCCAAAGTAATTATACTGGAATTGTAGCAGGACGAAATAACTGTGCTGGTGTATTTACAAGTAATTGTGGTTTATCTTATTCAGCATTTGTAGGAGGTGGTGATAATAATTATGCAGGTGGAAGATGGTCATCAGTATTAGGAGGATGCGAAAATAAATCAACCGGTTCGTATTCTATTATTTCAGGTGGATGTGCAAATCAAGCTACAGCAACTGGATCATTTGTAGGTGGTGGTATTCGCAATTTGGCATCGGGGGTAGAAAGTTTTGTAGGTGGTGGTGAATTAAATTGTGCGACGGCCTTAAACTCGTTGGTTGTCGGCGGTCAATTTAATAAAGCAACGGGTTCATATAGCGGAGTGGTTGCGGGTCAAAGCAATTGCGCTACGGGAGAGTTGTCTTTTGTAGGTGGTGGGTGTAGTAATACAAATACACTTTGTGTGTCTTACATTGGTGGAGGATGTGGTAATAGAATTAGCGGTAGTGGTTGCGCAAATACTATTATAGCGGGACAATTTAATATAATAGATGCACAAGGGAACGGTAGTTTTATTGGTGGTGGAAGTTCAAATTGCTTGTGTGCTTGCGGTAATTCTTTTACATTTAACACAATTGTAGGTGGAAATAGTAATTACATTATTGGAGATTCGGATAGGGGTTTTATTGGTGGTGGATGTAATAATACATTAAGTAATTCATATAATGCGGTAATTGTAGGTGGTGTTGACAATGTTGGCGGTGGAACTAATTTTAGTGTTATTGGTGGATTTGTTGGTGGTGGTGCAAATAATTCCGCTACGGGTAATACATTTTTAGTTGGTGGATGCCGTAATGTACTAAGCGGCGCACTCTCATTTGGTGGTGCGGGTGCTTGTAACACCATAAGTGGTGCGTCTTCACTTGTAGTTGGCGGTCAATTAAACAGCGCTCTCGGTGCATTTAGTTCGGTAGTTGGCGGTTTCTCAAACTGCGCAGTCGGAGCTTGCTCATTCATCGGAGGTGGTAATAACAATTTGGCCTGCGGGGTAGAATCTATCGTAGTAGGTGGTCGTTTAAACAGAGCACAGGGTTGCTCAAATGTAATAGTCGGCGGATGCTGTCATATTACATGTGCAGATACTTCTTTCGTTGGAGGAGGAAGTAGAAACAGCGCGACTGGAAGTAGATCTGCTGTTGCAGGCGGTTCACAAAACACTGCAAGTGGATATGCGGGATTTGTTGGAGGTGGTAGAATAAATGTTGCAAGCGGTTTAGATTCTATTACGGGAAGTGGATATTGTAACTTAGCAAGTGGGAATGAAAGTGGAATTTTAGGAGGTCAACTTAACCAAGCCACAAATGGGTGGGCAGCTGTATTAGGTGGATGTTCTAACTGCGCCACCGGTGTATTCTCAAGTGTAGTTGGTGGATGCGCAAATAAGGCGATAGGATACGGATCTATTGTGGGAGGTGGAATCGGAAACTGCGTAACGGGTATCTGCTCGGGAGTTTTAAGTGGTGCTTCGAATGTTTCGGCAAGCAGTAACTATGCAAGTGTCGTTGCGGGCGGTACTAATAATACATCAAGTGGAGGATGGAGCGGAGTTTTAACCGGAAGATTTAATACGGCAAGTGGTTCATATTCTGGTATTTTGCAAGGTGTTCAACACACGGCAAGCGGTGCATATTCAAGCGTATTTGGTGGAAGAAACAATAGCGTGAGTGGGTCTAACTCATCAGCAAGCGGTAGTTATAATACCGTTCCAGCAAGTTGCAGTACTAATGCGGGTGGTCGTTGTAATACTATTTCTGCGGGATTCTCATTTATTGGAAGCGGATGTGCAAACAGAGTGGGCAACGCGGCTCCTTATAGCTCGGTGTTGGGAGGTTTGGCAAACCAAGCGTGTGCGTGTCACACCTTTATTGGTGGTGGTGCTTATAACAATCCGGTTGCAATTTTTGCAAGCGTGGTTGGTGGTTGCGGAAACTCCGTGAACGGAAATTTTGCAACCATTGGTGGTGGCGGTGGTAATGCTATCAATAATGGTGGATATTCCTTCATTGGCGGTGGTTTATCAAACTCTAACTTAAGCAATGATAGAGGATTTATCGGTGGTGGTTCAAGTAACTCAATCACTGGAAATGGAGATAATCTAATCGTTGGTGGTTTCGGTCATAAAATAAATGCATCTCAGTATTCAGGTATTGTGGCTGGATATACGAACTGCATCACTGGTTACTCAAGCAGCTTCATTGGAGGTGGTCAGGGTAACATTGCCGGATTCAATCCAGCTGTTGCTGGGAGTGGAAACTTTATCGGTGGTGGAAATGGTAACAAAACCGCTAATTACTTTACAGCGCTTGTTGCGGGTAATGCAAACACTGCATCGGGTTATGCTGCCTTCTTGGGTGCGGGAACGGAAAACTGTGTGACAGGTGGACGTTCGGTTGTAGCAGGCGGTTTATACAACTGCGCCACAGGAGAATGTAGTGCGGTCGTGGGTGGTTGCGTAAACAAATCTACAGGTGGTTGTTCTTTCGTCGGTGGTGGAGCTGGCAACACAGCTTCCGGAACACATTCATCAATCGGTGGCGGTTCAGGAAACGTAGCAAGTGGATTATGCTCGGTAGTTGGAGGTGGATCTGGTAATCAGGCAACTTGCCACTTAGGATTTATCGGAGGAGGAGCAAATAACTACGTAGGAACTAATTTCTATAATACTGTAGTAGCGGGTATATGCAACTTCGCGGAAGGAACCCTATCTATCATTGGAGCTGGGTGTTGTAACAGGGTTTCACTTGGCGCAACTTATGGTTCAATTTTAGGTGGACTCTGTAATACGTCAAGTGCTACATATAGTATAATTGGTGGGGGTATTTGTAACACCGCAAGTGGGGTAGAAAGTATTGTTGGTGGCGGAGAGCGAAATTGTGCCACTGCATTAAATTCAAGTGTACTCGGTGGTTTATTAAACTGCGGTACGGGTATCTTCTCAAGCGTAGGTGGTGGTTGCGGAAACATCTCTAGCGGATACTTGGCATCAGCTTTGACCGGTATAGGTGCAAAAGCTTATGGCTTCGGTCAGGTTGCTTTGAACGCCAATAGATTCTCAGCAGCAGGAGATTCCCAATCATCAATGATGCTGGCCAGAAGAGAAGCAGGTCTCACAACAGGTGGAACCATGACTTTGTCACTGGATGGAACAGGCACAACCAACTTGGTTATTCCAGATGGCAATAACAGGGTTTGGAACGTAACGGTGAGATGGTCTTCAGTTGTCTCTTCTATTTCAGGAACAGCGACTGGTGTGACTGTAGGCGACGTTATTTCAGGAGTGACTGAATTGACCTTCAAAAGAGTTTCAGGCACGTCTACGCTCGTCGGTACCACTAGAAACGTGACAACATACGATACATCAATGTCTTCGGCTTCCATGGCTTACGCAGCCGGCGGATCTGGTGAATTGAGTCTCACATTTGCAGCACCATTATTCTCAGGCGGTGGAACACTCACCACTAGATCGGTTGCTCGCATCGAATTAACAGAAATTGCTTGGTAAACATATATTAAATAAGAAAGATGCCTAATAATAACATATACTACGGAAATCTAGGAGTGATCGGATCCACAGGGGGTGGAGGAACGGGATCAACAGTGCTAAACATTCAAGGAACACAGGGACAGCTATTCTCTGTGGTCGACGGGCTAACCGGATCATTAATGTCAGTTAATGATATTTCAGGGATTCCAATTTTAGAAGTGTTTTCAGATGATCGGGTGGTTATGGGCACCTACGGAGCAACCGGACTAATAGTTTCCGGAACCAACGTGACATCTGGCAACATTCAGGTCACCGGCTCAGCCACTGGAAGCGTTCAATCGCTAGCTATCTCCGGAGGCACTGCAACGATCAACATGGGGTTAGGAAATTTTTTCACTCTCACCCTTGCACCAGGAGCAACCACCGGTATAGCGGCAAGCGGGGTTCAGGCTGGGCAAACAATTAATCTAAGAGTTACCCAACCAGCCACTGCCGGTACAGTTAACTTCAGTTCAGCTTTCAAATTCCCAGGAGGTATACCATATACCGTGTCTGCTACCGGGGGTGCGATTGACGTCGTGTCCTTTATTTCGTTCGACAACATAAATCTGTTCGGTAGTGCAATAAAAAATTTAAGCTAATATGTTCTACCCATTTGCCAACGGACAGGAAGATATAGTCAGAGATGGTCTTGTGCTCTGGTTAGACGCAGGGGATCGCACATCATACCCGGGTGGAGGTACGACTTGGAGCGATCTCAGTCTTGGAGGGAATAATGGAACTCTGATCAATGGACCTACCTTTAATAGCTTAAATGGCGGAAGCATAGTTTTTGATGGTGTGGATGACTATGGTATTTTAGGAACAATTACCCAAATAGCCCCAGGTACGGGGGATTTTACATTCGAATTTTGGATTAATCCTACAAACTGGTCCAATTTATACATGCCACTTTTTACAACAACAATTACGGATGGGTTATGGATTGGAAAAATAGAATCGAATTTTGTATTGAGAACTTATAATGTTGCTGATGATCTGCAAACTACAACTTTCCCAACAGTAAATACATGGACTGCTGTTGTAGTAAGAAGAAGCGGAACTACCGCTAATATATATTACAACAATATTTCTATTGTTAGTGGAACAGTTACTAGAAACTATGTTCAAGGTGATAGTGAGATTTCACGTGATGGCACAACTAATGTATTTAATGGTAAAATGTCAAATATTAAATATTATAATAAAGCCCTCTCCCAATCAGAAATCGCTCAGAACTTCAATGCAACTCGGGGGAGATTTGGGATTTAGAACCTAGAGGCCGAAGCGTCCTTTGGTGGCGTTGTAATTTTGGAGAATCTCGGAAGCTGAGAGGGCACGATTGTAGATTTGGGTCATTGCTATATTACCGTTAAAATATAGTTGGGAGCTGTCGAATGAACCTATGGTAGCGTCAGCATCATTTGTATCCGTACTTAAAATTCCACCAATAGCAGTTTTTTTAATTTCCCCATTTATATACAAATTACCCTCCGTTTGTGATATAGAAGCTACTACAAAATACCATTGTCCGTTGTTGTATCCATCATTAAAATCCAGGTAATTAAAATCTGTATTCAGAGTGTTACGATAAAAGCAATTTATCTGTCCAACCTCCGTAGATTGGCCGCCAAAGCTATTTAGCTCTAAAGATGCCAATGTGCCTCCTACCATTCTTTTCAGCGCAAAAGAATACATCCGAGAAGCAGAGGTAAATTTTATGTACTGACAATAAGTTATCTCAGAGGCGTTGTTTCCGATAACAACATTGGTTGGGCCTATATTACAATAATCATCAACTCCATCAAAAACAATACTACCAGCGTTAGCAGAACTAAAAGTAGGTCCATTAATCAAGGTTCCACTGTTCCCATTGCCACTCAGATCAGACCAAGCCGTTCCAGATCCTGGGTAAGACAAAGAGTTGCCAGCATCCAGACAGAGCACCAGTCCATCTGTGACGATCTGAGGATTCCCGTACGAGGTTGACATGATTTATATATCCCGGGTTAAACTATCCCAAACCTGCCCTTGGTGGCGTTGTAGTTCTGGAGAACTTCGTCTGCTGAAAGGGCACGGTTATAGACTTGTGTTTGAGATATATTACCTTTGAAGTAACTAGCTCCAGGGGTGTCTGTTCTAAATCCCATGGTCCCGCCACCACTTCCGTATACTAAGGTAGTAGCGTTTCCACTAACATAGGGCATACTTACAGCGGAGCCGTTTATATACCCGTTACAGGTTAAACTGTCTGGAAGTACTGTTACGCAGTTATACCAAGTATTTGTATTAATGAGGGATGTGGATGTAGCATATGTTCTCCGTCCATTTGAATCGTTTGATGTTCCGTTACCGTAGCTTATAGCTAATTCATAACTGTTACCTACTATTAAGGCAACGCCCCAATGTGCATCACTTGTATTATCGGTTCGTATCAATACACCGTAGTTAGCTAATGTTTGAACATTAACCCAAGTACTTACTGTTAGTGGAAACTGTGTTTTGTATGTGGTAGAATTAACCAACTGTATATAATCATCCACCCCATCAAACACAATCGAACCATTAGACCCAGAATTAAATGTAGGTCCATTAACCAACGTTCCGTTATTTGCAAACCCACTCTTATCAAACCAAGTAGTAGAACCGGATTGATATGATTTAATATTACCGGCATCTAGTTCTAAAACTAAGCCATTAGTAACTGTATTTGGTCCTCCTTTTACACTCATAATCCATACCTCCCTCTCAAAGCCTGAAAATTTTGTTGAACCTCCGTGGCACTTAATGCCCTGTTGTAAATTTTGACTGCGGATATTGACCCTGTGGTAAAGGACGAATAATTTGTGAGCTTTCCTATGGTTACCTCAACCAGTCCAGTAGGTACCGAGGTTAGCTGGGCAACTTCTGTTACAGATTGCTGAACTCCATTTACAAAAATCTTGTTTCTCGTCCCTGATGTAGATTCCGAGCCATTAAATACCCCGACTATATGAAACCACTGACTCTGATAACCCAAAGTAACGTAATTGTAATTGGATCCGCCGTCCGTGATGCCGAAATAGATCACGCTGTCGGAATACCATTGTAAGAACCATCCCTTTCTACCGGTATTGTTCCACGCACCGATCATGCTGTCAGCAGCTGCACTTGATTTTTTAATCCAAAATTCCGCTGTAAATTGGGTGTTTCCAGCCTGTGTTAAAGAGCTGTTTGTATTTGTACTTATGTAATCATCAGCTCCGTCAAAAGTTATGTCCCCATTGCTATATACTGGCCCATTCGTCAGAGTTCCATTGTTTCCATTTTCTGAGGCATCGGTCCAAGTTGTTCCCGAGGTCGGTGAATAGTAAGAATAAGGATTTCCTGCATCCAAATTTAAAACTAATCCATTTGTGACAATCTCAGGTATTCCGTATCTAGATTTATACGCATTGAAGTTTTGCCAGACGTCAAACTGTGAAAGAGCCCGGTTATAAACCTGAACCTGAGCTATAGATCCGTTGAATGTACCGTAGCGTTGAGGACCGTTTGCCGATACATTTCCATACACAGAAAATAAAGCTCCTATTGCTCCATTTAAACCATTGCTTCCTGAAGGTCCAATGTTAGCGTTGCTGTATGCTTTCGTTGCAGCGGGCGCTCCATTCAAATAAATTGTGCTGAATGATTTGTTATATGTTCCGCACGAATGAATCCAAGTTCCCGATGTGATTCCGAAAGGAGTGGCTGCTGCTCCGGAATTAGAGCCAAATTCAAATATCATCTGACCGGTGGGACCGATTATCATCAATGGAACTAAATTAGGACCGGCATCGTTACCGTATCCAATGATAAAATCGTTTGAATTCACACCGTTTCCATTCCATTTAGTCCAAGCGTTGTAGCTTATTTGGGAATTTCCGAATGGCATTTTGCTTGTGGGAAATACCACATAGTCATCATTACCATCAAATACAAAAGCGGCTTGTTTTGAAATGCCTGTAAACTGTGGTCCGTTCACAATAGTTCCATTGTTAGAGTTTCCCGAAATGTCGATCCATGCGGTCCCACCAGCTGGATAAGATGCCAGCTTAGCTGCATCAAAATCTAATATCATTCCATCAGTTACAAGTCCACCAAAAAAATTATATCTTGTTGCCATGGTTTAGATTCCGAATCTGCCTCGGAGAGCGTTAAAATTTTGTGATATTTCTTGAATAGACAGTGACCGGTTATAAAGCTGAATAGTAGCAATATTACCATTAATGTGATAAAGATTACTATCTAAATAAGTTTGACTTCTTCCAAGATTATAGACTCCATCTGGGCTAAAAAACACAGTACCTGAACCATTAGCTGAGTGTCTAAGCTCTGTGTTTTGGTAAAATTTCCAGTTATTTGTTCCTGGTGATGATGTAATTGTTATCATATGCCAGTTAGTCCTATTAATAGTACTCGATAAAGTAATTTGGTCTATTCTTGTACCCCCTTGTTGAAAAATTCCAAAATAAGCTAATCCATCAGTCCAAGGATAATGACTAGCCTGTTTGTTTACATTTGCTGATAATCTTTCTATACCTGTTTCTGAGGGGTTAGACGGAGTAGCTTTTGTTAATTTAAGGAACATTATTAGAGTAGCTTCTGTAGTAAAAGAGCTTGTATTTAATATTTGATTTATGTAATCATTCGTCCCATCAAATACAATTGATCCTAAAGATCCAGTATTAAATGTAGGACCGTTAGTTAAAGTACCATTGTTAGCATTCCCACTTCTATCGGACCACAAAGTCCCCGTTCCAGGATAAGATTTAGTATTCCCGGCGTCTAGAGAAAGCACTAGACCATCAGTCACTATTTTAGGTGAGTGGTAAAAAGACATTAGCTAGGTGTTCCTGGTTGCATAG
>Ga0315903_10009510_pt1 | contig 11742 bp, 12 predicted proteins | sample LakEriMetagenome_7_FD_203524 | JGI IMG/M metagenome (GOLD analysis project Ga0315903, IMG submission 203524) | Freshwater fungal communities from buoy surface, Lake Erie, Ohio, United States - Buoy 2 MA119 | ecosystem: Environmental > Aquatic > Freshwater > Lake | place: USA: Lake Erie, Ohio...
CGGCATTTCCGAGATTCGTAGCCGCAAGCAGATCTCCCCCGACGGCACGCCGCTGGAAAAACGTGTGCCCTCGGATGCTGTCTTTGGCAACAAGCCCACGATCTCTGATGCCGACCGCGCCCTCGCCTCGCCCATCACGCACCTGAGGCGCGGCATCCCGCCGATTCTGATTCTCCACGGCGATAAAGACACCACGGTGGACATTGACCAGTCCCGCGACTTAGACAAGCGCCTCACGGAACTCAAGCTAGAGCACCAGCTGATTGTCGTCCCCGGCGCAGGCCATACATTTGATCTGCAAACCTGGAACAAAAAGCCCCTCGCCATGGACTTACGTCCGATTGTCACCGGCTTTTTCGACAAGCATCTCAAGCCCCGATAACACAAAGAGCTCCGGGCAGGAAATCCTTGGCACACCGTCGAACCAGAGAGCATGACTAGAATTCCAATTGCAGTGCAGCTCTACTCGGTGCGCCACGAGTGTGAGAAAGACCTGGCGGGGACGCTGGCGAAGATCAAGGCGATGGGCTACGAGGGCGTAGAGTTTGCCGGCTGGTACGGCAACGATGCAGCGACTTTGAAGGCGCTCCTCGACGAGCATGGCCTGAAGTGCGCGGGTGCCCACGTGGGAATTGACACGCTCCTTGGGGAGAACTTTGAGGCATCGGTGGCCTTCCACAAGACCCTAGGCAATAAATTTCTGATCGTCCCCGGTTTAGCCTCCAAGTGGACCAGCTCTACAGAGGCGTGGCTCGAAACGGCCAAAGTGTTCAATGAGATTAGTGCAAAGCTTGCGCCGCACGGCATGGTGACGGGCTACCACAACCATCACACGGAGTTCAAGCCGTTTACCGAAGGCGGGGAGCTGCCCTGGGACACGTTCTTTGGCAACACCAACAAAGAGATCGTGATGCAGTTCGATACCGGCAATGCGCTTTATGGCGGCTCGTCGGGCAAGGCGCTGGACTTTCTGACCCGCTACCCCGGTCGCGCCCTCACGATCCACCTCAAAGACTATGATATTGCCAACGACTCCTACGCCCCACCGGTCGGGGATGGCGATGTTCCCTTTGCAGAGATCTTCACCGAGTGCGAGACCAACGGCAACACCGAGTGGTACATCGTCGAGTATGAAGACGATGCCTTGCCCGCGCTTGAGGGAATCGAGCGCTGCCTCGCGAATGTCAAGGCGATGGGTAAGTAGCTCTTCGGATGGTCTTTGTCACGGCGTTTGAGCCTTTTGGTAGCTCCACGGTCAATGGCTCCCAGCAGGCGGCACTGCGCTGGGCAGTGCGCGACCCGGAGATCTCTCTGGTGGTCTTGCCGGTGGTGCGTGCGCAGGCGTGGAGTGCGGCGCAGGCGGCTCTCGTGGCGCTTCCTGAGCCGCCGAAGCTCTGGCTCATGCTAGGCGAGGCGGGCCGTGAGCCGCAGACGGTGCGCCTCGAGAAAGTGGCGATCAACTGGGACGACTACCGGCTCCCCGATAACCTGGGGGAGCAACCGCGCGATGTGGCGATCGTGCCCGGTGGCCCGGATGCCTACTTTGCCAGCCTCAATGTCGGACAAGTCGCGCTGGCTTTGGAGAGCAAGACCCCGTTGCCGGTGCAGGTAAGCCTCTCGGCAGGCTCATTTTTGTGTAACCACCTCGCCTATCAAGCGCTCCATGCGGCTCTTGCGTTCCCCTGCGCCTTTGTCCATGTCCCTGCCTGGCGGCCTGAAGACGGCCCCGAGGCGCTAGAAAAGCTCGTCACGACGCTCCAAGCCATAAAATCCGCCGCACTTTAGTGATTTGGTACAATGTCCACGATGGCAATGATTTGGGATCGGAGGCAGTGGCAACGGCAACGTCTAGTGGCACGCTTTCTGGAAGCGCAAGACACAAAAACCGCCCGGCGTAGCCTCATCCAGCTAGAGCAGCTTCTGGTGCCGCACTTGGAGCGCACGCTGGAGACCCAGGGGATTCGGGAGAGCGCTCTGAAGCAAGAGGCCCAAGGCAGGCTTCACCAGTGCCTCAGCCTGCTTCCCGAACAAGGAGCCCCGCTCCCCGATCTGGAGCGCCTGACGGAGTCGGTGGCCTACGAGTTTGCGGCGCAGCAGCTCAATGAGCGCAACCCTAGAAGGCGGCAGCTTCAGCTTCTTATTCTTTATGTTCTCCGCAACTGTGCCGACCGGTTTCAGCTCCGAAAAGATCCTAGTGGCCTTCTTCTCACGGGGATGCAGAAAGCACGGCGACAGATAGGCAGCCCCCGCTGGAGTCGCCTGCAGGCCGAGCCCGTCGCGCTGGCTCGCCCCCTCCTACAGGGGCTAGATCTCCAGGCCGCCGACTACCTCCCCAAGCTTCTGGAGCGCTTGCTGGGGGGAATGGGCCATCTGGTTCCGGTAATGCCACTGGTCTCCGTGGTGGCGGCGCTCAATGAAGTTCCTCAGCCTGTCTTGGCTTCGGTAGATGAGCGCTTGTTGCTCGCGGAGAAAATTGAGGCGGTCTATCTGCTACGCCAGCTCTGGGAGGAGCTTCAGACACTTCCGGTTCGCCAGCGCCTGATCCTGGTGCTCGGAGCACGCAACGAGGAGGGCAAGAGTCTACTCTTGCTCCTCACGGAGCAGGGAATTGTCTCGGAGGCGGAGCTAGCCCAGGCGCTGGAGATCGGGATACGCTCGTTCCCGCTCTTGTTGCGCGAGCTCCCCTGCGATGATGAGCGCCTCGCAGAGCTGGTCAAGCTTACACCCGAGAGTGTTCGTCATCACCGGCAGAGTGCACGCTACCAGATCCAGACCCAGCTTCAGCTCTGGGGGCAAGGTCACCCGTCATGAACGAGCTTAAGACAGTCTCGATGTTTTATCGCAGTGTTGTCGGGTTCACACCACATCCCAGCGACGAGCTTCTCCTAGGCTATGTCGAGGAGCGCGCAAACCTACGGGAGAAGAGCCCGATTGAAGCGCACTTAGAGGCTTGTTTGCAGTGTCGGCAAGACTTTCAGATGCTCCAGCAACTTGCCAACACGCTTCCTTCTGCTCCCTCTCCCGCACTGGTAATGACGCAGGTGAAAGAGGAGCCTGAGACGCTGGACTCCCCACCGCCTCTTCGCCTTTCTGTCGCGCCTCCGCTGGAAGTGCCCAGCGCTCCCGAGCCTGTTCCTATGCCTGAAAAAATCGCTCCCCCTCCGCCTAAAACACCGCGTCGTGCTCCGGTAAAGCCTTCGGAGACGGTGGCTCGTCCCCGCCCGACACTGCTGATTGCCTCGCTCTTTCTGGGAGTCAATGCACTGGGGCTGGGCGCGATCTACGGCACGCTCTCCCGCCGTGCCCCGTCTCGCGTCACGCCAACGCCTGCCCCGGCGGTGGCGGAATCGGCGCCAAAGCCTGCGGGAAGTGTCGCGGTCATTCAGGCTGCCTATGAGCGACGCTTGGCGCAGGATCAGGGCAAGATCGCCGCTCTGGAGAAACAAGTACAGGCACTTCGGAAAGCTCCTGCACCTTCTGCACAAGCCAAGTCGCTCGCAGGAGAGCGTCTCCTAGACCCAGGCACACTCACTCTGAACAAAGGCGGGAGTCGCTCGCTCTCCGTTCATCCCACGATTACCTGGAAGCCCGCCGCTCGTGCGCACCACTACGCTGTTGAGCTCACCGATGCCAGCGGAAAGTCCGTGGTCAAGACCCAGCTCCGGCGTGAGGAGTGGCGGGTTGCGGCGGCACTTCTGCGCGGCAAGACCTACCACTGGAGCGCGACGCCCCAGAACCGCGACAATCGGCCTTTACCCACAGGCGAAACACGCACCGGCGATGTCACCATTGCCTCCGAAGAAGACGCTACCAAGCTCAGTGACCAGCTCAAAACGCTTGTTGCTGAGCTAGAGCGCCTAGGCTTCAGCGCTGATGCCACCGCTCTCAAAGAGAGCGCTGAGATGGTTCTTAAAAAATAAAGTTGGGGGCAGCTTGCCCCCGACTCTGCCTTTTTTCTGAGGGTATAATCCCGCCATGAACGCTCTCTCTCTCCATCCCGACGAAGCTGTCACCACGATCTCCCGGCATGTCTACGGCCACTTCTCCGAACACCTAGGCCGCTGCATCTACGGGGGCTTTTGGAACGCCGACGATACCTTTCGTGAGGATGTGATCGAGGCCCTTAAAGAGATCCAGATTCCCAACCTGCGCTGGCCTGGCGGCTGCTTTGCTGATGAGTACCACTGGCGCGATGGGATCGGTCCCCGTGAGAGCCGCCCGAGCATGGTCAACACCAACTGGGGCGGGGTCACCGAGAACAATCACTTTGGCACGCATGAGTTCTTGGATCTTTGTGAGCGGCTAGAGGCCGAGGCCTATATCTGCGGCAATGTGGGCAGCGGCACCGTGCAAGAGCTGGCCGAGTGGGTGGAGTACGTCAACTTCGATGGCATCTCGCCCCGCGCCGATGAGCGGCGCGCCAATGGCCGAGAGACGCCATGGAATGTCAAGTACTGGGGCGTCGGCAACGAGAGCTGGGGCTGTGGCGGCAACATGCGCCCTGAGTTCTATGCCGATGAGTTCCGTCGCTACGCCACGTACTGCCGCAACTACGGTGGCAACCGGCTCTATAAGATCGCCTGTGGTGCCAATGTGGACGACTACCACTGGACGGAAGCACTACTCAAGAACACCCCACACCACATGATGCAGGGGCTCTCGCTTCACTACTACACCACCAACTGGAACGAGAAAGGCCCCGCCACGGGCTTTGGTGAGGCTGCCTGGTTTGACACGCTCCAGCGGACGTTCAAGATGGGCGAGCTTTTGGAGCGCCACGGTGCCCTGATGGATCACTACGACCCCCAGCGCAAGATCGGGCTGATCGTGGATGAGTGGGGCACGTGGTTTGATGTCGAGCCCGGCACGAACCCCGGCTTTCTCTACCAGCAGAACACCCTCAGAGATGCGCTGGTCGCGGGGATTCACTTGCATCTGTTCCATAGCCACGCCGAGCGGGTGCACATGGCCAACCTGGCGCAGACCATCAATGTCTTGCAAGCCGTGCTCCTCACCGATGGCCCGACGCTGATTAAAACCCCGACGTGGCATGTCTTTGAGATGTATAAAGGCCACCAGGATGCGCTCCATATCCCGCTACACCTAAGCTGCAGCGAGTACACCCTGGAGGGCAAGACGCTTCCCGCGCTCCATGCCTCCGCGTCCAAGGCCGCCGATGGCAGTGTGCTGCTCACGCTCTGCAACCTCCACCCGACAGAGGCGCAGTTGCTCACGGTGAACCTCGGCACTGACTTTACCTCCGTGACAGGCCGCACACTGACGGCAAGTGCTTTGGATGCTCATAACACGGCGATGAGCCCCCATACCGTTGCACCACAGCCTCTGGTTGGAGCAATCCTCTCGAGCAACACGCTTCGCTTAGAAGTTCCCACCGCCTCCGTGACAGCGATAATACTAAATTAAGCTTAAACTGGTAAGACTACTCGTTAATGATGAGTAGTCTAGTTTTTGTTGCATCTTAAACCAAGAATGTTACCAACAAAATTAGTTTAAATTACCACAAGAAGTGGTATGAGCATCCCCTGATCTCTACAGGAATCGCAAGAAGCGCAACGATGCAAACTTGGAAGTTGGGATGTTATGAAGAAGGTGTGCTCACTCTTTGCCAGCCCCATGGCGGCGATGCTCTTACGAATAAAAGTACGGCGCTCTGTGCGAGTTCGACAGGTCGCCGAGGATCTTTTTTATGGAGGAGTCCCCTCCAAGGCTCAGCTTCAGGTTCTCAAGGCACGAGGGATTCAGCAAATCGTGGACCTACGCCAGTCTTTTGAGATCATGGGGAACGAGGCGACACTCTGTCAGGAAATCGGACTAGACTATATCTTGGTATCAATGGATGAAGAACTCCCGGACTTTCCCACGGTCGAGCGGCTCCTAACACTCCTTTGTGCTGCCCCAACTTATCTCCACTGCTGCCAGGACTGTGACCGTTCGGGAGCGATTGTTGCGCTCTACCGGACGGTTGTGCAGGGCTGGGAGCTCTCTCGTGCTGGTGTAGAACTACTGTGGGGCGGCTTCAACCCACGCTTCGAGGTCCTCGCCCGTGATATCTGCTTTTACACCCACCAGCTTAAGCGCACGCCGTCGGTGCATGCCCTCCAGCAAGCTGCCTCGGCGTAAAAATTTCTTTCCGCACCGTATTCTTTTTGGCGTGTCCCATGCTCTATCCTAAGAGGAAGCAAGAATATAAGCCGAAAAGACAAGCCATTCAAAAAGGCACGACCAGCGATACCTTCTTTGAAGAGCTGGGAAACCAGTGCTGTGCTTCGGTTCATGGCCCCCGCACCCGGAGGCACGAAGAAGCCTGACGAATCTGGGACAAAGCAAGTGATCAAAAAATCCGGGCTTGGCAGCACCTCAATCAACACACCGGATTAACAGAGAATCGGCTAAATAGCTGAGGAAATCCCCCGGAAAAACACTTATAACAAGTCTGTAGTAAGGGGGCACTTTATGCGAGGCCATGTTCTAAATTTAGTTCAGACGGCAGGAGTCTATCCTGCTGAGCCGTTCAATGGGATGCAGATCACGTACTCCATCTCAGGGGCATTTATTAGCAAGGTGACAGATACGCCTGGTTTTACCACGCGTCGGGCACTCGAAGGCGCTCTGGGTAATGGAGCGCTGAGAGTGACGGGCAAAGCAACCATGACAGGAGGCTTTGGAGCCGATGTGATTGTCACCGTACAAGCCAGTGGTGAGGCGAAGACCTTCCGAAAGTACATCAAGGCGGGCGAGAGCACTGATTTTGATCTGACGGCACCAATTGGGGCAGCGACCCAGAAGGGAAGTGTCCGCATCTCCATGATGGGCTCTTATAATGTCGGAACCCGTGGCCTGGAGGTCTCGGCGTTTCTGGGAACAAAGAAGCCCGATGTTGTCGATACTAAGCCGACTTCCCCGCCGCTGAGCGCTAATGCACGGCTCAATGCGATCCTGAACCGCTATCTGTCGGAGATTCCTAAGGGCTACACAGGGCTGGGCGGCAATCTCACCAATATTGCCAGCTCGATTCCCTTCACATCGCGCTTTGACAACTGGGTCTGTGGAGCCTATCAGGCGCGGGTTCTGGCGCTGCTCGACTCGATCAAGTGGAGCCCCGACCCAAAGATCCGTGCTCTGCTCGATGGCTTTGACTACGGGCCCGTGGAGGCTCCGGGGATGCTCTGGACGCTCTTTCCTCACCAGGCGGTGGTGATCTATCCCAAGGGCAGTGACTGGATCACCGATGGCATCGTGCTGGATCCTTGGATGACCCAGACTCCCAAGTCATATACCACGGCGGAGTGGGCGCAGATCCACAGCTACGGGAGCTACTGGGGAATTCGCGGCAGTAGTGCCTACGACGGCAAGCCCGAGTACCCGACCGTGGGGGGCAACTATGTCAACCCTAGCCAGCGCTCGCTCACCGACGACGAGCGAAAGTGGGTCTCGGAGCTGCCACAGGTGGATAAAGAAAAGCTCAAGAGTGTCCAGGATCCGAACCTTCGGACACTTCTTATTCGTAATGGCTTCAAGCAGCGCAAGCTCACCGGAGTGGCGATTGTTAACTGTCCGGTGAATGTGGCGCTGGTGGACAGTGCAGGAAAGACCGTCGGCTATACAGAGCGTGGCTATGTCGGGGAGATCGGCGGGGCGACGGTAGAGCGGATTCAGAAAGCGCCTGGCGATTGGTGGAGCCTGGTGCGGTTCGATCCGACCAAGCGCCTTCAGCTTCGCCTCAGTGCTACCAGCTCCGGGCCGGTTGAGGTTATAATCGCACACGGGATGGATCGCGACGAGCGTACTGCCTCGCGCTACACAGCACGTGTCGCAACCGGCGAGCGTCTAGAGACCGACACGGCGCGACCGCGGGCCACTCTGTCGGGGGCTGGCAAGAGCTACGTGCCCAGCACTCTCCGTGAGAACTCGACACCGTCGTCAAACCCCGTGCCAGCACCTGCGCCCGAGGTCGCACTCTACGACAATAACAATATTGGGGGAGTTCTGAATGGCCCAACAGGGACGCTCTGGCTGACGTTTCCTCAGGCGGTCAATGTCACCCGGATCGAGACCTATCACTGGAATGGAGGGCGTGGTGCCGCGCCGGGGAAAATTACTTTGGTGGAGAAGTCGAGCGGCAAGACCTACGGCCCTTGGAGCGCCACGGGTTCATCGGGGCAGGGTGGTGCCCTCAATGTCTACTGGCGCGTCCAGCCCAACACGGTGATCCCTGCGGGAACCTATAAAGTCATCGTCTCCTCGCCCCAGACTTGGTCGCACAACCCCGAGTCCAAAAACTGTGGCTTCGTCCGCCTCTGGGGCCGCGCCCCTGGTCGCTAGAACAATGTCCTCGGGGGCTCTTTCTTTGCCTCTACGACTTTTTTTCGTGCGGCTTCGATGTCTGCAATCAGTAGCTCGCGGGCGTGGTCGTAGGCGGCTCCTTCTTGGCGGAGAATGTAGGCAGGATGGAGGGCGGCGATGGCGTAGGGGGCGTAGCGACTCTCGAAAAACTGGCCGCGCTCGCTGGTGATCTTGAAGCCGCGCTTGATCACCATGCTCGCGGAGGGGCCACCAAGGCAGAGGATGACGAGGGGCTGCACCGTGCCTAAAATCGGCTCCAGCCAGCCTGTCACACAGGCGCTGGCTTCATCGGCGGTGGGCGGGCGGTTTTGCAGGCGGCCTGTCTCTCCGATAAGAGTCGGGCGGCAGCGGACGACATTGGTGATAAAGATATGCTTGCGCGTGATCCCGCAGGCGTAGAGGCACTCGTCCAGAAGCTGACCTGCGCGACCGACAAACGGACGGCCTGTCTTGTCTTCTGTCTCGCCCGGCCCCTCCCCGACCAATACCAGCGGGCTATTGGGGTTGCCCTCGCCAAAGACCACATTGGTGCGCGTCTCCCACAGCCCACAGCCCTGGCAGTTATGGGCCTCTTCGCGCAGGGCCTCAATCCGTTGTTCTTTCTCCGTCATAGGGCTCTATTGTAGCTGGAGAGCGAAGATTTTTCTTTCGATGAACTCTGTAAAAAATGCGAGATTGCTCCGACACTAAAAGCAGTAATGAGATGATATATCTCCTCGCCCCTCTAGACTTATCATTGCTTTTTTCTTCGAGGTGGAGATCGTAAAATGAATTTTATGGAGTCTAGTAACGAGACAGCACGCCTCTTGGCGCTCAAAAATCAGCATCTCCTAGACACGCCTTCTGAGTCCGCGTACGACGATATCACGGGGCTGGCGGCGCTGATCTGCAATACTCCCATCAGCCTGATAAGCCTCGTCGATGAGACCCGTCAGTGGTTCAAGTCTTGTCATGGCCTAGGGGTGAGCGAGACACCGCGTGAGTGGGCTTTCTGCGCCCATGCTCTTCTCCAGCCCGACGAAGTAATGGTAGTGCCAGATGCCTTAGACGATCCACGCTTCGTGGATAATCCCTTAGTGACTCGTGAGCCAAAGATTCGTTTCTATGCAGGGGCACCTCTTGTCACCACGCAGGGATACGCTCTGGGAACTCTCTGCGTGATTGACCGCACGCCTCGCACACTCAGCCTTGAGCAGCTTGCGGCCCTGAAAGCTCTGGCCCGACAGGTCATGACGCAGATGGAGCTCCAAACACACATGAGGACGGCTCTGGAAGCGGACGAGCGCTTCCACCTTGCCATACTACAGGCTATCCACGATGGCCTCGTGGTGCAAGAGAAGAGTGGAGAGATCGTGATCTGCAATCCCCGTGCCGAGGAAGTCTTGGGCTTGACACGCGACCAGATGATGGGAAAGACCTCGTGTGATCCTTGCTGGCGTGCGGTTCGTGAGGACGGAACCCCGTTTCCAGGCGAAGAGCACCCTGCTATGGTGACTCTCCAGCAGGGAATCCCTCAGCAAGATGTGATCATGGGAGTGCATAAACCCAATGATGAGCTGACCTGGATCTCCATCAACTCAGCTCCGCTTTTTCGTCTTGGTGAAGATACTCCCTACGCCGTCGTTGCTACCTTCGACGATATTACGGAGCGGTGTAACTATGAGCACATGGCCCAAAAGCAGCTTGACGAGCTCAATGATCTTTATCAGCAGCTTGAACGACGGCAAGAGGAGCTAGCAGAGATTAATCGTACGTTGGCCGCACAAGCAACCGTGGACGGTCTGACGGGGCTGAAGAACCACCGTAAGCTCCGGGAAGACCTGGCGGTGCAGTACCACCAGAGTATACGCTACCATGTCCCACTGTCTGTGATCTTACTGGATGTAGACTACTTCAAGCGCTACAACGACACCTACGGGCACCCCGCAGGAGATATGGTGCTCAAGCAGATCGCTCAGGTTCTCCAAGACGCCGCTCGTCGTACGGACTGTGTGGCTCGCTACGGCGGGGAGGAGTTTGCGATTATTCTGCCTCATACGGACTATGAAGGGGCTTGCGCACTCGCCGAGCGCTTCCGTAACCTCATCGAGCAAGCTCCCTGGCCCAAGCGTACTGTCACCATCAGTGTGGGCATCTCCACCCTCTGGCCAGGTACACAGAGCGAGCAACAGCTCATTGACGAAGCAGATAAAGCGCTCTACCACTCCAAGCGCTGGGGCCGCAACCGCATCACCCACTTCAGTGACTGCGTCGAGAAGCTTGAGCAGGCTGTCCAAGAGCCCGACCTCACCGTTTATGGGTAGCAGAAGCGGCATTCACATTTCTCATGTGCCCTACAGCATTTAGAAAGCGCTGGTTCAAGCGGCGGCGTGGGACAACAGTGTCCAGAAACTCCTCCCAGAGTAAGGCGAACAGCTCGTTCCACTTCTCACGCTTAGGCCACTTCATCCCTGCTTCTCCTGGAGCGGATGGATTCCCAGTGCCCACTGCGCACGTCGTAGATTGACGAGTCCGATGCGATTGAGTCGTAGTGCCACGATGGTGACACGACCGCAGGGAGTCTTGCCCTGGATCATCTGCCCATCTACACTCCAGGTAAAGTGCTCCTCCCAGAGCTGCTGACGTGGATGAAAAAGCGCAACGGACACGCCCGATTCAGGATCAAGGGCTTGTGTTTGCACCTGCTTGATATCGTTGCAGCCGGGGCAGGAGAGCGCCAGGTTCTCCAGTACGGTTAAGCCACCCGAAACGACAGGCTCAATATGCTCTAGCTCAAAGTTCTCAACATTGGCGAGAACAAGAGGCGTTTTGCAGTATTCACAACATGCCTCGGCACGCTCTGTGATAATCTCCCGTTGCCGCTGTGTTGGGCGTCTCCGTCGGGCCATTGACTAGGCAACACCGGGCACTCGCAGGCCCAGGGACTTCATGACCTCGCGTACCGGAGCGCTCCGTAGCTGGGCTAGCTCCCCAAGGTACTCCAATCGCTCTGCCGCGCGAAGCTCATCGGTGTCAATGAGGGCAAAAAGCTGCTCACGTTCTGTCTCCGTGAGGTCCCCTGCCTGGTTTTTCCGACGGAGCTTTTGGTAGCGCCGCTGCTCACTCCGCGATTTGGGCGCACTCAAGCGATGGATTTGTGCGACCAGCTCTGCCTCGCGCTCACTCATCCCTGAGCCCCCGGGTGATGTCAGCAGGATCTTAAGTACCAGTGATGGTGCATCCAACCCTTCACGAGCCGCCTCGTCGGCAATGCGACGAGCGACATCAGGTGGCAACGAAATTGTCAGGCTCATGGGGGTATTTTATCTTAGCTTGGCGAGGATGCTCTCGGTGTCGTAGACGCAGCCGCCCCAGAGGCCGCCGGATGCCGTGACGAGG
>Ga0315903_10009512_pt1 | contig 11740 bp, 9 predicted proteins | sample LakEriMetagenome_7_FD_203524 | JGI IMG/M metagenome (GOLD analysis project Ga0315903, IMG submission 203524) | Freshwater fungal communities from buoy surface, Lake Erie, Ohio, United States - Buoy 2 MA119 | ecosystem: Environmental > Aquatic > Freshwater > Lake | place: USA: Lake Erie, Ohio...
ATAGGTATCGCTACTGATTCCAAGATTTGCAGCATCAGGAGGAGCGCTCTGTGGCTCAATACAGACCCCTTCAGGATCTTGGTCATAGACCACCCAATAAGGTGCATCTGATTCAATCTTTATCTGCAATACATCTTCCCAAGAAACTGTTGGCACTCCTCGCACTTGGGTAAAGGCATCATCCCAAGGGGGAGGCGTTGGGTTTATTAACTTTCCAGTTGGCAGGTAATCACTGCCACGTTCAAGCATCTTTCCAGGATGAAAATTAATCTCAGCAGCCCCGCCTCTATCAAACTCTCTTGGAAACCAGGGATGAAGCCCCATCCAAAATGGCAGATTACTTTCCCCTGCTTCATAATCTAAAGACCAGCGCAGAGCGTTATCAAGAAGTTCAAATCTCTGCTCAACTCTTGCTCCCAGATATGGCTCTGGAAGGTCAAGTGCAAAATATCCATTTCCTATCTCCTGCCAAGAAGAGGTAGGAGCAAAGCCATGGATTGCATGGGGTGAGGCAAGATTTGTTGGTAGTTGAAATTCTTCTCCACTGCCATTTTTAATTAGACCATCTTTAATTCTTCCTGCCCAGGGAGCCATGGGATACCAACCCCAGGTAAGCACCTGCCCCCTAAATGGCAGCACACATTCAATATCTCTAAACCTAAGAGATGAGATCCTTCCCCCTTGATCAACATCAATCTCAAGTGAGATCTCACCACCATCAATTGCATGAAGAAGGCTCATAGCGCTAAATCTAACTCTTCTTTCCAGGGTGGATTAGCACCGGCTCTAGAGCAGGTAATTCCAGCAGCTTTAGCAGCACGCTCTAGAACTTGCCTCAATACATCTGTCTTTAGCCCATCTAGACCGTGTTTAAGAAGTCCTTCAACAATTACAGCACCAATTGTGTCGCCTGCTCCAACGCTATCTACCAATTTAACTTTAGCTGCGGGGCAATCGATTCTTCCCTCTTTAGTAAAAGCAGATAAGCCCCTCTCAGCTCTAGTAACTACCACTATTTCGGTACCTCTTGAAAGCCAGTTAGCAATTACTTCACTCTCTGATGATTCATAGAGCCAGGAGAAATCATCTTCACTTAGCTTCACAATCTTTGCTAGATCTATCCATCTCTCAACGCTATTTCGATAGATCTCTTTATCGCCTTGAATTGAAGGTCTGACATTGGGATCAAAAACTACAGTTGCGCTCTTACTTGAGAGCCAGTTATATAGCTCTGAAGCACCTGGCTCTAAAAGAGTGGCAACCGAGCCAATATGAATAACTTCGGCATCCTCTTTAGGAAGCCATGAGGAGTGGAAGTTAAAACTTACCGTTGAAACTAGCTTAAATTCATAGCTAGCAAGACCTGCTTCATTAATCGTTGCTATGGCAAGCGCGGTTGGAAGATCTGAGCGATGTACTAAATCTAGGCTAACCCCACTATCTAATAGTTCCTTCTCTATCGCCTCACCATAGCTATCACTTGAAATACCTCCAATAAAAGTAGTTGAAAAACCAAGGCGAGCCAATGCTTTTGCGCTATTACAGGGACCGCCTCCAACCATCTCTGAGATTTCTCCCCCAGAAACTGGAATGTGATCCATTAAGGCTTCACCAACTACAAATACTTGGCGAGAATTTTCTGCAAGAGATTGATAAACCTCTCCAAATTCAGCAAGGCTACTTTCAATTGCATCAAGAACTGCTGGTCTTATCTGGTTATCAGCCATGACTTAACTTTCTTTGAGGTGTCAATGAGGACACTTTGCCCTTAATTAGCGACAAATATGACCCATTATCCACTGCGGGCATATCAGTATTTTGTTTCAAGCCTTGTGGCCATTAATGAGGCTGCTTCAAACCAGCGTTTAACTTCAGCATCATCAAAACCAACCTCTCCAGCCTTTACTACATAGAGGCCAGTAAACATTTCGCCCTTGAATTGATAGAAGGCTAATAACTGCCTCGCACCTACTCCCTTGCCAATTTGCGCTCTTACTAAAACCCTAGAGCCTTCAGGCACTAGCTCTAGATCACTTAGGGGCATTGGGGTAAATGTGTAATCTACAAAGGTGCCATCTCTTTCAACTCCGCCTTTATTCTTCACGCATGCCTGGTAATTACTTATAAGCTCAGTAAGAGCTGCATCTGCTGCACCCTTATCTTTATATTTAACAACTTCACTTGAGAGGAAGAGATAAGGCGAGCCAACTTTATTTGCGCTTACCTGCCTTCGATATTGACGACCGCTCTCTGACTTATATGTAGCGCTACAGAGATCAAGGGTTGGATCATCTAGCGTTGTTCCTCTTTCCATGGGCAATAAGCGCCAATCATGAGAAAGATCGCCAGCCCTAAATCCATATTGGCTTAAAGTTTTCTGTATTGAGTCTTTAAGAGATTCATCTTCCACAGTTTTTTGACGCAAGATAGAGCTCACATTTTCCAGAGATAAAGAGTTTTGAAATACTGCATAGAGTGAGAATTTTTGACCTGAAAGTCTCACTACTTTTCGCTTATTATCCTCACTTTGATAGTGCAGCATTTGAGTGCCATCTTGAAGCATTGAAAAAGGGCTACTGGCTTGTTTCCCATTTACATAGACAGTCAAACTCTTACCTAGCGTATAAAAGTCGAGATTTTCCTTCGTAGAAATCGAGATTGAGCATTTCTGTAAACATTTAAGCCCAACACCAAGTGCACTCCTTGAAGTTGTCCATTTTCCAGTTTTCTTCAGCTTTTCAAGTGGTAAGGATTGACTTTTAAGAGAAATATCGGCACTTCTACCATTTCCTAAACAATCAAATACATTTATTTTTCCGCTGAGCTTTGAGTTGATTCCAACCGGAAATTGAGGATTTTCCGACAACTCACTGGCTCTGAGAACTAACCCATCTTGATTTTGAACCTCTGATCGGCATAATTTGCTGCCTTGGTCATTTACTCCTTGCAGACTTACTGTTACTCGGTCTTTCTCTACATTAAGAACTCTGGGATTATTACTTAATGAGGGCTCACCTCTGTCAATAGTTACACTACGCTCCTGACTCCACTGGCTCACATTTCCTGCTTGGTCAATTGCTCTGAGTGCAAATCGGAACTTACCTTCAGGTAAATCTCTTAAGTAAACAACCTTTCTTGGCTTTAACGGATAGAGATAACTTCTTGACCAAAAAGGATCTTGAGAATCTTTAAGGACATATGGTGTCTGGCCGTTTACGCTTATTTCAAAACTTGCTATTGAGGTATCCTCGTCATCAAAAAATGGAGAGGTAATTTCAGACTCAGGAGAGTTCCATGTTGCTTCCGGAGTAAGAACTGGAGCAGTGGGCGGAATTACATCGCTCTTTCGTGAAATCTCAACTTCTATTTTTCCTTCAGAAACTTTACGAGCAATCAAACTCCAAGCCTTTGAAAAATTACTTCCCGTCTGGCCTATCTGAAGAACCATAGATCCTGAAGGTGAGCTTGAGTAACGATAGTCACCAAAATTCATGACCCAGATATCTGTCGGCAAAAACTCTCCAGAGATGTCACTACTAATTTCAGTGGGCAAGGGGCTTAAAACTGCAGAGGCCGGAGGAGGGTCGGTTCTATATAGGACCAAACCCTCGCCGACCCCTCGAGGACCGAGTTCATTTCGATACTCAATCCAATAAGTTAGATTACCTGTCTTTATAAAGATTGCCCTAAGACCTTCTTTAGAATCTAAAGCTGAAAGAGTAACTTTCTCCGATTTCCAGCTCTGGTATATGTCTTCATCACGCAAAAAACCCATTCGCCATAAGTGGTAGGAAGATAAGCCTCTCTCAGTATCAACATTGCTCATTAAATCAACGACTCCGCCATATTCAACTGCCCGACAATCTGTAGACCAGGGCCCATCTGGAAGTCCCGAATTACACCTAATGAGATTTGAATGACCTAGACCAAGAGAATGGCCAAGTTCATGAGCAAGGACAAAAGCACTATCCTGGTTTTGAAGGATTATTGTTCCGCCTTCATTGAGATTTCTAGCCACCGTACTTCGACCCTGCCACAAACAGCCATTGTTAGGTGACAAAATAACCAGATAACGACCTTGAGATTGTGAGATCTTTAATTCATCATATGCAAACTGACGAAGTGAGTTTAGAAAGCTTGTGAAGTACCTTGACTCGCAGTCAAAAGAACGATCTAAGGCAAGAGGTACAATTAATTTCTCACCCAATCTAAACTTTACTGCGGGCATATTCTCTTTTTGATAATTAAGTGTCAACCTCTCCCATCGAGGAGATACTTGCGTTTCAAAATTCTCAACTAATTTACTCATTAAATCCAGAGTTGAAGAAGATTTTGGCCAGGAGATTTCTACAAAATCTACGATTTTGTTGGTGACTTTCTCAGATGCTGAAGCCGGAGCTACTATAGAAATAGTAAGGCAAAGAGCTATTGAGGTAACAAAAAAACGCAAGTATCCTTCAAAACTTTTTGATTTAGAGCCCAATCGTTTCACGAAATGAAACAAACCCCAAGAACTTTTCTTCCATCTAAAAAGACGCTGTATTCCAAGTTGTTTTTAGCACAAAAATCTTGCCAAGCATCGTTTACCTCAATGTCATCGGCCACTAATACTTTTGGACGTAAGGCAAAGGAGAGCTCTAAATCATTAATAACATTGAGGTAATCGTGAGCCCCATCTATGAAAACTAGGTCTGGATGGAAGTTTTGAAGAGTCTCAAAGAATTTTCTCTTGCTAACTAAGTCGGGATTAATTGTTTTGACCTGAATAGTATCTCTTTCGCTTGCATTAAGTATCGACCCTGCATCTTTTGATACATCGACAGTGATGAATTCTGACTTCGATGAGTTTTTAGCTAAAGCTTCTATGAAAGCTAAACTTGAGACCCCGTTTCCTGTCCCAACTTCAAGCACTTTGTACACGTTAAAGTTTCTTACAAGTAGATAAAGAAGTATGGCGCTCTGTAATCCTGAGTTCCAATTTAACGGAAATTTTCCACGGCTAATTCTGTCGCCTAAGACTGCCAAAAGATTATTAGTTTCTAAATTTAGGCTAGCAATTTCTTTACCGCATTTCGCCATTACGAAGGGGCTGAATTCAATTTGAGAGGCACTCTTCATTAATTTTTGATAGACGGCAGGTTTATCTAATCTTGAAAATTTAAAAATTCCAATTAAAGCATGGCCTAGGTAACGCATGACTCCAAACCGTCGAATCCACTCTCGTATGACAAGTAAGCGGTTCCTAATCATTTTCACTTCCATCATAGATGTTAGTTACCCCTGGCACTGTGATTAGTGTTCCTGTGCAATTCCAAACAATTGTATTAGTTGAGACTAATGTCTCTAAATTAAGATTCTTTTGAGGTACTAGGATTAACACTAAATCAAAGCCTTCCAAAGCCTCGGATCGTTTTAGGTTTTCTATGCTTAAGATTCTCTCGTCATAAAAATCTACTTCATAATCAGCATCTAGTTCTCTAAATATCTGCTCTGCAGGTGATTCTCTCAGATCAGAAATACCTTCTTTATAAGATAGACCAATGATGAGAATTCTCTTTGGTTGAACAGTTAATGATCTGACTTTTGTAACCACAAACTTGAATGCTTCTCTATTGCTCGAAATGGCTCTCTCTAGGAGTTGATGCTCGACATTACTCTTGCTGAAAAAGTCAGATAGGTATACCGGATCAACGGGTATGCAATGCCCGCCTGCCCCTAATCCCGGGGTAAAGCGCATAAAGCCATATGGCTTTGTGTTTGCTGCTTCAATCACTTCTAGAGCGTTGATGTTTAAATTAGCCATCGCTTGAGCGAATTCATTGATAAAGGCGATGTTGACCAATCGGAAACTATTTTCAAGCAGTTTTGCTGCTTCAGCTATCTCAGGGCTAGAGACAACTTGAAGAGAACTTGAAATTTGCGAATAAACTTCCACAGCTCGAGCAGTTGATCTTTCATTTAAACCTCCGATGAGCCGGGGAGTATTCCTTTGATTCCACACTTCATTTCCTGGATCCACTCTTTCAGGGGCTGTTGCTAGAAGCACTCCGCTTCCAAATTTCGAGAGTTTTAAAACTATTGGTGCAATCAAATTCCGAAGAGTTCCTGGATACGAAGTTGATTCTGATATAAGTATTGCTCCGTTAATTAAGTGAGGAGAAACATCTTGGACTGCTTTAATGAGAATCGAAAGATCTGGAGAACCGTTGTCATCTAATGGTGTAGGCACGCAGATTATAACGGCCTGACATGATGAGATTACCTCTAGTTTTGTCTCGACACTATATCTATTTGTTTCAAGCATTGAAGACAATTGTGCATTTGAAATATCTTCTACATGACTGATACCCCTTGATAGTTGAGTAGCAAGCCGTTGATTAATTTCAATTCCTGCTACAAATATGCCTGCCTCCACAAAAGCTTTAGCTAAAGGGAGTCCGACATATCCTTGCCCAATTATTGCAATTCGCAGAGGCATTGAAGAGTTTTGGCCAGCCATAGTTGGCTCAGGATATCAGCAAGAATTCAATTGATTACGCTAAGATTTCGCTATGCCTCCGGTCTCAGATTTAAATAAAAATCCAATACTTGTGACAGGTGGGGCTGGCTTCATAGGTTCACATCTAGTTGATGCCCTGATATCGCAGGGTGAATCGGTTTTAGTCCTGGACGATTTATCTACCGGATCAAGTAAGAACCTTGAACATCTTCTTGGCTCTCCCAACATAAAGATAATAACTGGATCAGTTCTTGACGATAATCTTGTGGACGAACTTGTAAGAAAATCATCAAAAGTTTTCCATCTAGGCGCAGCAGTTGGAGTTGCTAACATAATGAGTAATCCAATTGAGAGCTTTAAGGTCAATATAAATGGGACCGAGAATCTACTGCGTGCCTGTTTAAAGTATGGAAAGAGAATTGTTATTACTAGCTCTTCGGAAATTTATGGCAAGAATTCACAAGGTGCCTTAGATGAAAGCTCAGATCGCATCTTGGGCTCACCGGAGAAATTTAGGTGGCTCTACAGTGAAGCTAAGGCAATTGATGAAACCTTTGCCATGTTACTTCACCGAGAGGGACTTGATGTAAGAGTATTGCGTTTATTTAACACTGTCGGACCGCGCCAGAGTCATAAGTACGGCATGGTGCTTCCAAGCTTTGTAAAAGCAGCAAATGAGAACAAGGCTTTAATCATCCATGGTGATGGCTCTCAAACGAGATGCTTTATCCATGTAAGTGATGTGATTCTGGCACTGCTACAGGCAATCCGTATTGAAGAAATCTCTGGCGAGATTTTTAATATTGGAAATCCTGAGGAAATCTCAATCCTTGACTTAGCAAAGCAGGTGATATCTATCATGAACTCTTCCTCTGAGCTTAAATTTGAAAGCCATGATTCGGTTTATCCCGAAGGATTCGAAGATATGGCTAGACGGGTGCCGAATGTTTCAAAAGCAAAAAGGCTTCTGAATTGGCAACCTAGCAAGTGTTTGCCTGCAATAATCAGAGACACAGCTGACTTCTACGCAAAGTAAAACGCAAATGAGAATTATGCAGGTGGCTATTCAAGCCCAGGGTGGAGGGGCGGAAAAGGTTTCCCTCACACTTCATCAAGAATTTATCAAAAATCATCAGGCTCGGATTGTCTATATGTACCCTGATCTCCCATTTGAGGGTTCAAATCAAGAAAATTTAAACATTCCACGGCTCAAAATTGTCGGCATTCCACTGGGAGTAGTACGCCTAGCACGGATATCGCGACGTTTTAAACCTGACGTCACTCTAATTCATTGTGAACCCGCCATGCTTCTTGCCTGCCTAACTCCATTTCTAGGTAAATTAGTAGTGGTTGAGCATCAAGTCTACAAATGGAGAGGTATTAAGGGCATCGTTGTACGCTTTACTTTTAGGATTTTAAAAATAAGACGTGCTTATACAGTACACCTTCGAAAATCAAGAGTGCTAACTGACAGATCTGTTTATATTCCAAACCCTATTACAATTCCTGAGACTAAAGTGCTATCCACTGCCAATAGGTTGCCACTTGAATTGATTTGGATTGGAAGATTGAGTTGGCAGAAAGGATTCGATCGTCTCCCAAGAATACTGTATGAATCAAAAACAAAGGTTATTCATATTTATGGCTCAGGATCACTTGAAGGCAAATTAAATTTTGAAGGCACAACTTGCAAATATTATGGATTTAGAACTGCAGTATGGGAAAACTTGCCGGATAATCCATTACTTCTGATAACGTCGAGATGGGAGGGAGATGGCCTAGTAATATTAGAGGCTTTGATTAGACAAATCCCACTTTTGATTATCAATTTCCCCGAAATAGATGAACTTCCAATACCAAAGTCATGTATTTGTAGCGATGAAACTGAAATGACAAACAAAATTCTTGATATCCAGAGTGGTCTTCTTGGAGTTGAAGGTCTTGTAAATCACAAGGCAAAACTCATTATAGAAAGAAGTAGAGGGCCAATCGAAATTTCTCAGAGATATTTGAATTTTTTCAAGAGAGTGTTGGAGTAATTTTATGAAAATATTTCTGATTTCAAGTAAGGATCGTGTTATTGATAGCGCGGTTCAATCTTTTGCTCGTGAACAAGGAAGTGACCTTCAGATTACTCCAGGAGTCTTTTTAGATCCTCTTGGCGATTATTCAACTCTTGCTAATCTAAAACAATGTCGATTGAGACTTGGAAGAGAAATAAGTATTTCTGAAATTGGAATAGCGCTTGCGCATCTCTCAATATATAAAACCATACTTAACGAAAATTTAAGTTGGGCTATGGTCTTAGAAGACGATGCAAATTTGATTAATCCAAAATTGCTAAGAACTCAATTGAGCCACATTCAAGAACTTCAGCCAAATAGTCCAACAATCTTCTTGCTATTCCATCACAATAGTTCAAGAATTAATATTTCTAGAGATGGTAATTTTAAAAAATCGAAATCAATCCCCTCCTATGCTCTCGCATACGTTTTAAATCATTCTGCCGCTAAGGCCCTTATAAGGGTTCAAGAACCCATTTCATCTATTGCAGATTGGCCACTTCTCCCAACTGAGGTAAATTATTGGCTTTCCTATCAGAGCGCATTCATCCATGGATCGGAAACTGGAATGCACAAATCGTATCTAGTGAACATCTTGAGGACGCCAAAGAATAGATTCCAAAAGTGGATGTGGATTATGGGAGTAGACCTCCTGAAGTTTAGGGCCGTTTCCCGAAATAACTTGCGTAGACACTTTTATTTTGTGATTCAACCTCGGCTCGCTCACTTGAAATCACTTTGCTATTTCAAGTATTAGCTGTCGCCACTTTGAGTAGACTTTTTCTGGAATGAAATCTTTTACTGATTCACGACATTTTTTACACATAGATTTTTCACTTTTCAAGTAAAGATAGGATCTTTCTAGGAGTGAAACTAGCGAACTTCCATCCGCAACATAATCTGCAAGCCAACCATTTGTTCCATCAACTATTAAGTGTTTCACGCCATCGCAGTTAGAGAATCCTAACGCTGGTACACCCAAATAAAGTGACTCAAGTAACACATTTGGAAATCCTTCCCATAAGGACGGTATACAGAGGACATCAGATTCGAGAATCTCTCTCGAGAGAACTGTTGTTGGAGGAGACAGCAAGATCTGACCTTCTATATTTAAGGCGGTTATCTGTTCTTGAATTAAACTAAAGTTGGGCCCACTTCCAAAAATCTTTAATACAACATCTTGATGCGTGCTAGCAAAGCTAGCAAATGCTCTCACCAAAAGCTCTACTCTTTTTTGAAAACTGAATCGTCCGGCAAATATATAGGTAAATGGCTTACTCTCTAGCTTTATAGCAGGGCTCAGTTTCAATATCTCTCTAGGTATAGCGTTTGGGATAACAACAAATTTTCGTCGAAGGAATACAGGATATTTTTCAACATATTCTCGAAATTGAGTTGTAATTTTTGTTGCAAAAAGCATAAATAGAAATATTAAGTACTTATTCTTGTTAACACTTGTTACCTCATACATTTGAGGAGAATTCCGCTCCGCTAGAACTATTGGAATTCTAAGAGCTTTTGAAGGTAGACAGGTGAAAAAAAAGGCTCCTGTCATAAAGGACACTATCACATTTGGCTTTATTTTTTTTAAAACTTTAAAAATTTCAATCTGCCTTGAAATTCTCTTTAAGATATTTCCTTTTATTTGAGGGTTTTGACTTAGAATCTTGTGGTGAATAATTCGTTCATCAAAATTAAAAAATGGATCCTCTCCGCTGTGGGATAGATACATTAAATGAACTTGAAACTCCATATCACAAAGTGCCTCTGATATTTCTTTTAGTTGACGTTCAAGTCCACCAAGGACTCCCTCTAGCACCCTTGTTGCAATTACAACTTTTATCGCCACGTTAAAGACCAGGAATTCATAAAATCATGATGTATGCGTCTTGGAATTTTGGTTAAGAGTGAACGAAACAACCTGGAGGGGCTAAAAATGAATGACAAAAACAAGTGCTTGACGGCTGAAAGAGAGCGTTTTTCAAAGTAATCGGCTCTTGCCATAAACCAAAATTTAGATGAAGACATTTCGCGCTTAGTTAAATACTTGGGTGCATATTTCTGGAGCAGCATTAACTCTCCAACCAAATTACTATCACCACTCTGGTGAACCTTCAACTCAACATAGCGCAAAACGCAAATTTTGGATGATGTAGAGATCAAGGCATTGTTTTCTAAACCCCTTATAACTAAATCAACATCTTCATTCCGCCTGAACGAGGAATCAAATCCCCCAAGCTCCAAAAAATACGATTTCTTTAATGCCATTGTTGAAGAAGGTAGGTGGCATGGTCCCAGCTGGCCAAGATTTTCACCATGAAGAATGTGCCTAGCATAATCACTTGCCAGAGAGGTTTGATTTTGCAAATCTCTAAGTTTAAATGGTACCTCTCGGTCTCCATACTTCTTAATGCTTGACACAAAGCTTATCACATTTGGATCGGAAAGGTGTGATTGATGAATATAGAACCGCTCTAAATTAGATACATCATCGCTATCATTAAAAACAATGATTTCATTTTTAGCTCTTTCGACACCTAAGTTTCTCGAGTAGGCAGCGCCAAAGTTACTTTCATTCCTAAGGTATGAAAGAGGAAGGAAATCTGAATATTCCCTTACTTTATTTGAGGTTTCATCATTAGAGCCATCATCAATGACGATAATTTCAACAGTAATTTTCTTTGCTATTTCGACAAAAGCTTCTAAGGTTCTTGAAATCTGCTTTGCCGCATTAAATGCTGGTATTACAACACTAAAGGACATGTGAAAATTACTTTGAACTCTGTAGCCACATTAGGAAATCCTCTTTATCAACAGTGAGCGCCCAATTGCAGACCTTTTCAATACCTTCAGCCGCTGATGTTTTTGGTACAGGCAATCTTAATGTTTTCATCAGGTTTGTATCAGCTAAAGTCGAAAAAGCCTCACTCTCATCTTTTTCCCTCTCCTTGACTCTCACTTTTGATCCAAAAAAGGAATCTATTTGGATTTTCATCTCATTAAGTGAGATCGGTTGGCCACCACCAATATTTATGACTGTAGGCAATTTGGGTAAGTTCAATAAACCAAATATAGTCTCGATTACATCGTCTACATAGGTGTAGTCGCGTTTTTGTTCTCCATTGCCAAATTGTTGAAAATCCCACAACCCCAATGCAGTGCCAATAACTCGAAAATA
>Ga0315903_10009513_pt1 | contig 11739 bp, 2 predicted proteins | sample LakEriMetagenome_7_FD_203524 | JGI IMG/M metagenome (GOLD analysis project Ga0315903, IMG submission 203524) | Freshwater fungal communities from buoy surface, Lake Erie, Ohio, United States - Buoy 2 MA119 | ecosystem: Environmental > Aquatic > Freshwater > Lake | place: USA: Lake Erie, Ohio...
AACTAGAGCTCAAGCTAAAGAATGGTTTGACAATGAATATGGACCACAAGAATCAGACAAATGTGATTGTTGTGAAGAAAATGATGATGAATAAAATAGGGGAACCTTCGGGTTCCCCTTTTTTTTCTTACCTACCCTGAGCTCTGTATGCTTTACTATAGTTCTTAGACTTCTTTAACTTTGAAGTCTTAGTTTTAGCATGCACTCCCGGACGGGATACTTTAACTTTTGAGTAAGATTTAATTGTTGCTGTGTTTGTTTTTGCCATTTTAATTTCCTTTAGCTTGGTTTTTAACTTGATTTTCTAATGTAGTTACTGGATCTCCTGTACCACCACTGAATCCAAATGTTTTAAATATTTTGTTCCAGATTTTTAAATCACCTTTTTCTTTCCATGAATATGGGCCAGAATCACGTTTATATCTATCCATTTCAGAGAATGTAACAAAATCTAATACATCCCCAAAGATATCAATATAAAGCACAACTGTGTTATACCATGCACTTGTTGTTTGAGTAATCATTTTGACATAGTCATCTGCTCCAAAGTTTACTCCTTTAACACTTGGTAGTGGTATAAAAGCTGATGTTTCAGCTTGCACACCCATTAGTAACAACAACATGTGATTAGATAAGAAACCGTAAGTATTAAATGTATCTTGATTTATTGCACCTGATTTAGCTCTTAGTTTTTTCCACTTCTCATCATCTTCTGGATCAAATCCAAAGATCATAAGACCAAGTAAAGCAAGTCCTATTGCAAAGAATGCCTCGGCAGAAAGTTTTCTTACTGCAGTTTTTTCTTGATCTGTAAGATAATTGTAGTTTCTAAAACCTGATTTAATAGTTTTCAGCATTGCTTGGAATGCAGTAATGTAAAAACCTTTACCATAAGTACTAGTAGCCCAATCATATCTTTCTCCTCCTCTTGTCCATGTAAGAGTTTTGGAATCAAATCCAAATCTATTCATTAGCATTGGAGTAAACCATTTTCTCATGAAAAAGAACATTCTGTAGAGGAGTAGCTTATTACCCTCTGGCTGACCCATATCATCATAAGCACCAAATAGTTTACGTGATACACCCTGAATTCTATTTTTCAATCCTAAAAATAACTCTGACTTAGCAATAACAAGTTCTTGACCATCTTCAAGCTGCACTTCAGACTTAATTCTATTTTTAGCTTTTAACTCCTCAACAGATATGTGATATTTCTTAGCAATACTTTCTAAAGTTTCACCTTTAACATACTCATGATAGACTGGAATATTACTCCATCCCGGATGTATTCCTGGTTTAAGTCTGATAATTCCGTCCTCATCTTTTTCCCAAGCTTCAATGTATCTCATTGACTTCTTAGTACCATCTCCTAAAATTTGATCTACTTTCTGACCATACATAAATGCACCAAATAAAGATACAGCTACCTGCATTTCACCAAATTTTCTGTGCATGTACATCCACTCCATATTGGCAAGATCTTTTACTAGAGATCTTTCAACCTCTCTACCAAATTGATCTTTGAACTTAAATGTTGGATCAAAGAACTGAATTAACTGAGTAGATATAGCTCCAGGACCTGTTTGATAGATACCTTTGGTAGTCCATTCTAACATGGCTTTTTCTGCCCAAGGTCTTGCTAGTGCAATATCTTTTAAATTTATGAACTCAGCACCGGCACCTTCTATAATTAACTGTACATATGCACCATACTTGTTCTTTAAGTCAGAAGGAATATTGATTGCTAATGATCCCATAGCAGATAAACCTTGCAATCCTTGAATCCACTTACCAAATGCAGGATGTGTTTCCTCAATACCTTCAACCATCTTACCATAGTATTCTCTTTCAATAAGAGATTTTACTTGACCTAAACGGTTATTAGATGCAAACTTTTTCTTTGCCATCTGAAGGGCCCCTTTTAAACTATACATGTTCTTATCAAACTTCTCTAGTTCTTTAGGAGCATTTACAGGATCTTCTAATGTTTCCAAGACAGAGTTAACAAGAGGTAAACTTTCTAAAAGTTTTCCCTGTGTCTGTATAGAAAGAGCATATCTAAATAATCCCTGGAAAATATCTGCATCTTGTACATCAATGTCAAGGTTATAAATACCTGATACTGGAACATATGTAATTTGATTACCATCCAGGTCAGTATTTACTAAGTTATTTGACGGGTCATAGTTCAAATCATTCTCCGCATCCATAACAGATTTACCAAGAGCTTGTTGGTACCACTCTTTGATATTTTTCCCTAATTCAGAAAACCTAGATCCGTAAGTACCCTTCTGTAAAGCTTGGTATATATCCAATTTTTTAACTGCATATCTTGGCATATCAAGGTAGAGTTTACTATAGTTACTCATACCCTTCTGATTCTGTAGATGGTATTCTTTTATAGCTTCTAGTAGTTGGTACTCTGCTGTGTTACCAGCTTGCATTTGGAAGTACTTTTGATTTATGAATCTATCATCTTTAGCACTATACTGTTGACCTGGTTGATACAATCTAGGTAGCCACTGATTCTTGTTATCAATAAACTTCCCTATATAATCTTCCTTAGCTGCACCAAAAGGAATAGTTCTATACTTATCCTTTACTTCATATCTTGAATGTCTAGCATTAGGTACACCCATAAGCTCTACTTCATTACCTTCCCGGTCAATGATCTTTGTATACTTAATATAAGCTTTATCTTTTGGAATAGCTACCGTGTTTGCTCTAGTTCTTTTATACTTAGGTACATACTCTTTTTTAATTTCATCATATCTCTGAACTACAATGTGATTTAATTCAAACCACTCTCTAAAAGATTTATCTGCATCTAAAACCTCCTGAAACTCTTCGGAATTGATGTACTTATCTAGATCTTCTTCTTCAATTTCAGAAATATTCTGCTTAGATAAGTTATAATTAAATGTATCCATGTACTTTACTGTCGGCATGCTTTCAGTAAGTTCTGATAACTCAGAGAAGATTTCTTGTATTCTTGCAGAATCTGCAGGGTTAATACCTTCTTTCTCTTGTAGCTCTAACAAGTACATGTATCTTTTTGCTTCAGGTGATCCTGGTTGAATCATACCTTTACGAGCTTTGTATGCAAGATTACTTAACTCATCAGCATCTTCTTTAGAAAGTCCGGTGGACATATCAAATCTAAACTTGAAGTCAGCAATAGCTTGTTCTGTATCCCGGATTTTTTCTAGTCTAGTTTTACCCATAGCATCAGAGTCAGGTTCTCCCTGTTCATCCCTGTAGCTATAAATCAAATCATTGATTAATTGGAATGCAGCTGATACATCAAATGTAGACTTAGTAACTTCATTCATCTTAGCTTGAAGTTCTCGGAGCTCAGTAGTTAGTCTTACTCTTGAATCCCAGTATTCTTGATCGAACTCCATTCTAAGATTTTGTCTTCTCCATTTCTCTACCTCAGCTCTAAATTCAGCTGATCCAGGGAAGATTTTTTTGGTAGCAAGTAGATCTGTAAACTCATTATAAGCATCTTGCAACAATCCTTCAATTGGTCTCCACTCATAGAAATCTTTTGTAGCAGCTCTATGTTCTAAGAGTACTTGAGCAATACTTAAATCATAAACACCATTGGCCGGATCATCAACCTTTGGAGTCCCGTCTTCATAGTTAAGTGAATATAACTGTTGGAACTCACGGAATGCAGCTTGAATGGTAGAGTATTTTTCAAATCTCTCTAACTCATTCTCCATACTATTAAGCAAGTTGTTATAAGCTTTTAACTTCTGACTTCTTACATAGTATGCTAATTTACCTACCTCAGACTTTTTAAAGATTTCATCCTTTTCATAAAACTCTGGGACAAATTCTTGCCACATGTAGTCTTTCTTAAACTGATCAAAATCAAATTGAGCTTGAGCAATCTTTTCAGGGTCTTCAGTCTTCTTAGCTTCTTCTAGGTTCCACTCTAATAAATCATAGTGATATCTGTAATCTTTAAATGCTCCGTGGTATGACCATACTTCTTTTTCTACAGGCTTACCAGTTTCTTTATCAACCCAGAATACTTTGTCTTTGAAACCCATCTTCTCTCTCATAGCAATAGAGTTCAATTTACTGAACCCTACTTTAGGAAGAAGTTTTTCAAGCTTGCCTCTGAATTTCATAGACTGTTCCCAGACTAGATTCTGTACCTGACTCTTCTCATTCTGAATAAACATTGCTAATGGACCCACTATAACATCATTACTAGAACTATAAGCTTCTAACCATCTGTTAAACCAAGTGATATCATGGGCACCTCCAGTTAGAGCAGTTCTAATTTTCTCTTCATCAACAACAAGATCTTTGTATTCCTTCAAGAATCCTTTCAAAACATCTGCTGGTACACCTTTCTGCACCAATGCATCTACATCAGCATCAGTAAGAGTCTGTTGTACAACCTTATTATATAGATCATCAACTTCTCTTTCTAGTTCTTGTGGGCTCGTAAATGTTCTTTTAAGTGCTACACCCAAATTACTTTTCAGTCTATCTTGAACATACTTGGCCATATAACCAGTAATCTCAACATAAAACTGCACATTGTTATTTTTTAGAATGTTTGCAATGTTTGTATTAATACGAGTAATGTTCTGAACTATCTCATTAAGAGTTTGATAGAATGGATTGCCGGTATCTATAAATTGTCCCTCAGAATTCAATGCTTCATCAATATCCTGAACCATTTTTAACCAAGCTTTAGAATTAGCTTTGTACAACATCAATAGACCAATAGTACTTCTATTGTTTATATTTGTCTGACTAAGCTTAGATATGTCCATCAGCATGTTTTTTGTCATGCTATTTATAGTATCCAAACTATTAACTAAAGACATTGCTCTCTGCAGATTATCATCCAATTCTTCTTTAGCAGCATCTAATGCATTTTGTATAAGTTCATCTTCAGGAACATTGTTGGTATTATTATTCAAGTTATCTTTTAGGGTTCTTAAAAGAGACCTCATATAGTTATCAGTTCCCTTTTGGAACATTGCTTCTTTTAATAACTTTCTAGAAGCTTTATCTCCTTTAAAACTTTCAGCCTCAGTCAAGATTCTTCTGTTGTAATCATACATTCCCTGTACAATTTTTTCCTGAGTTTTCTTGTCTGATAACTTATCTAGTTCTTTAGCCCTTTCTAATACATTCCGAGAAAACATTGCAACATCTTCTTCATTTACCGAGACAGTGCTGAATTCAAAATTTTTGTCCAATAACATATCTGCCATCTCCTCTAGAGAAGTATCCACATCTAACTTGGCCACATTTACCTTAGCACCAAATATACCTCTAAGGAACTGCTTGATTGCAGCAAGAAGTTTGTTCATGAAGCTTTGATATCCTTCAGTCTCAATCTGATTGTTGATTCTGTTAAGTGCCTTTAACTGTAATGCATAGGCAAGTACTTCCTCTTTGAATAGATCTGAGTTAGGATCAAGTTCCGGATAGTTGTTTAGGACATAGTAGTATATACCTTGACCTTCTTCAGTAGCAAGGGCTTGATTGTATAGATTCTGAAATAGGATATTGTTGGTTTTTCTAAGTCCTTGTAAAACCGGGTGAGCAAACTCGTGCAATACCGTTCTTACATTGACATTGTTTCCAACTATGTATACAGTACCTGCATAATAGAATGCTGGTTCTCCATTGTATTTGACTGGTCTGTTTTTTAAGATTTCAGCTGCTTCCTCTGGTGTTACGTTTTCAAATCTGGCTCCAATACTTTGAGAGAGTCTTTGTGCTAATACCTCAGCAACTTCTCGTGATCTTTCATTCTGAAGTTCCTCTACGTTAATATCCATAAAGAGTACCCCGTTGATTTCCTCTAATGCAGGGTCCATTTTTGATTCAATAATTTCCTCTTCAGATTGAACAGGAACATCTCTCATCATCATTGGATCTTGAGGACGGGAATTAAACAACTCTTGTAGTCTATCAAATAAAGGTTTGTTAGGTTCAGCACGAAGTATTTTATACTTGGCATCTCTATAGTAAGTTGATCTCCACGGATCAATGTGTTCTGAAGTGTTTACACTAAATAACTTTGCACCATCTGTTTTAAGACCGTACTTCTGTTCAGCAACTTGTGTAAGCTTATCATTTAGCTCATTGAACTTACTCTCATTGATGATTCTTCTTACATCATCAGTTGCTCCATTTTTTTCTAAATACTTTATAGAGTTTATTTGTACTTGACAAACCATATTACGAACATTTAAAAGGGTCTTCTTCTAATCCTAATTGCATTAATATTTCAGCATCAGATATACCTTGACTAGCACTAACCATCTCTCTCATTTGATCATACATTGTTGATCCCGGATTAATGTATTGGAACTCTTCAAACAATCTCTTACTTAAATATACAAATAATTCTTGAGGCATGGTGTTTGGATCACCAAATCCATATTCAGGAAATGCAATTTTACCACCCTTTTCTTGAATTTGTTTAATTAAATTGATTCTTTTTTCCCAGATATTTTTCAGTGTTTGATACTGCTCAGGAGCAAGTGGGACACGTTGACCATTTACAATACTTGCAAACAAATCTGTTGGGAAGTTAACTGACATACTAGGTACCTCAGTCATAAAGTTTGATGAACCACCTAAATTTCTACCGGCTTGAATCTGCTCAGGTTTGATTTCATAAACACTTGTATTATGTAAGAAAACTACATCAGGATTATTCTTTGCAATATTTGTATAGTAATATAAACTAGTTGCATTACTATCATTATATGTAAAGAAGTTAGGGTCATCAGTTTTCTTAAGACCTAATCTTTTTACTTCAGGTGTTACATCTAAATTGGTAGAATCTACATTAGTTGGTTTAACTCTAGCAGAAGATTGATTAGTAGTTTCAGGGTTGGTACCCCAATAGTTATAACCTTTACTTGTTTGTCCTGTGGGAACTCCTAATTGTTCTTGAACAAGAGCTTCTCCAGCTTTATTCCATGATCTATTAGCATCACTTGTTGAGTCCATTATAATAGTACCACCATTTTCAAGAACTTCTCTTGCATTTTCAATAGTTTCATAAATTGCATTTTCAGATGCTTTATTATTACCATTTACACTAACAAAAGCTATTGTGTTTTCATCAATAACACCTTCATAATTTATTGGAATACCTGCTTTTTTAGCATCTTGTTCATACTGATAGGTACTAGTCCCCTTTACTCCATAGCCAATGAATCTATTTGCTAAATCAGCTTTACCTTGATCTTTTCCTTTTTTGTCTATTGATAATTTAAAACCAGTGTTTTTAGTAGATGGTTGAGTAGTAGACTTACTTATCAAACCTGTTTTACTAGAGTTTAACTCAGTTACTAATCCAAAGTTATCTAACAATGCTTGTTGTAACCATGTTGCAAATCTAGTAGGCATTTTAGCTTTGTCAGTTGCAAATCCTTTTGGAAATACAATTTTAGATTTACCAGAATTTTTAAGTTGCTCAATAAGTCTTGTATTTACATCAACAAACTCTTTGAAATCGGCATCAGTATCTGAGTAGTCTACATTTTCTCTAGTATTATAATCATACTTTTTCTTTGTAACAATTGCAAATGCATTATCTAATCCTCGTATGATTGCTGAACCTCCTCCAGGCCTATTTGGAAAAGCTTCAATACTATAAGTATTTTCAGTAAACACATAAGCTGTATCTGAATTTCTCTGAACATTTTGTCTTGTATAGTTTGCATCAGCAATTGAAACAGCATCTGTTACTCCAGTTCTTCTTTGTGATCTTTCTGTTAGAGGTTTAATTCTCTCCGGATTCTCAAGATCCATATCTGATAGATAGTCTTTGAATCTGTTTTTGAATTCATTATTTACTGAGTTCTGTCTGATGAATAAATCATAGAAGTTATCTAGAACGGCATATCCATTTTTGTCAAGAGCTGCTGTAAACTTATTTGCTTCATCTTCTACCACAGCTAAGAAATCTGTAAAGTCAGTGATGTTTGTAAAGCTTAATTTAGTTTTATTCAATCCCGTCTGTAAGAATGCAAACATGTTCATGTACTTAAACATTGCACTTATTCTTGCATTTTCTACTGGGTCTTCTACTTTTATAACTGTTGAATCAGCTAACTTCTTCATGTCATTGCTATAAAGATTAGACTTATCATTATCAAAGTCTTTCTCAGCAAGTAATATGTTGAAAGCATTCTCATCCTTATCACTATCTAATTTGATTCTTCCTAATACAGGATAGTCTTTCTTCAGCTCAGGGTAGTTTTGAAGTATCTTAGATATTCTTATAGCAAATGAGTTATCTTCATCTTGGAATAAGTGATAGAAGTTGTATGAATTATCCAGTGCTTTTACAGCAATTAGTTTTTCATAAGTATATCTAACAGCTTTTTCATTAGAAAGATCCGGGAAGAGTTCTTTAATAGTTTCTAACTCCTCTTCAAATTCTGCAGTAGATGCAAAATCTGTAGTAAGTGGTTGAATGAATCTCTGGTATTCTCTTTCAGACACAAACTTAACATACTCATTAAAGTTTACCTGTGAGTTATTCATGAATGTTGATGGATGTAATGGATACAAACCACGGTCTTCATAACTGTTCTCGGCATCTGAATCTTTTGTCCATGCTCCTGCATTAAATTCTTTTTCTAACTGCTTCATGTCTAAATACAAGGTACCATCTTTGACAAATGCACCTCTCTTAAGTTCTTTAGCAAGAGATGTAGGTATCTTAGTTTCCTGATTCAGAGACATAAATCCTTCCTCAGCTTTGTATTTTCTTAATGCATTCTGAAGTATGAAACTTATAATGTCATTACGGAACACATTACTAAACATTTCAACATTCTTACCAGGGAACGTAGCCTCAAGATCATTTCTGATCTTGTCTTTCTTACCAATTAAGTAATCACTAATCTGTCTGTGGTATCTTAATTTAAATAATGGTCTACTTACAGCTAGGGCCAGAGGACCGTTAAAGAATGATTTCAAGATAGAATCATCCATCATAGCTTCAACAATCTCCAATGGAACTCTTGGATCAAAGAATAGATCTTCAATATTAGACTCTGTTTGCTCTACATCAGAAAGAGTTGACTTAGTACTTGTATCCGGATTAGAACTCATCTTCAATGCAGTGTAACCAGCAATCTGTTGTTCTAACTCTAAATAGTGTAAGAACATAGCTTTTGCCATATCACTATCTGCATCATTCTTAATGATAAGATCTTCCATGTCTTTTTCAGTAAAGTGCTTTTGTTTTTTACCCTTAAAGTATTCTTCCAAAAGTTCTTGACCCTTCAAGTATCTGTCATCATTCTTAGAATTCTTTTTTAATTCATCCTTAGAAAAGTGTTTTCCAATTACTTCTGATGCAGCTTTATACTTTGCAAGACCTGGACTGTCCGGTTTCTTATTAAGTACATCAGCAAATGTTGACTTAGCAAGACGTTGCTCATCTACATATTCACGTACTAATGGATTAGATACAAAGTAGATTGCTTCTTTAACAGGAACACCAGCCTTAACAAGATAAAGTAGTGTTGGAGCAACTTCATAGTTACCTTGAATAAAGAAGATCCATGCATCTTTTTCAACGTCCACCCAACCGTTCATCATCTGAGAAATAACATCAGCTACTTTATTGACTCCGTCAACATCATAGAGATCTGACATAGAGATAACTTCTTCTCCTTTGGAGTTAGTCATCTTATTATGTCTTAATCTCATGTTACTTTTTCTAATAACTTCTTTGATTATATATTTATCAGGCATGTAAGCACCTAAAGAGTTCATGATAACATTGAATGTGTTTTCAATGGCACCAAGACCAAGAGTTTTCTTACCTACAATGTTTGATTCATGTTTGTATACATTATACAATGCTTCAAAGATTCTTGTAGGACTGATCTCTCCAGTATCTTCAGTCATTTTATTCTTCTTAGGATTATACTCCATTACATGCTTAGATAAATTATCAGCAATTTCTTTAAGAATAAATGTGCCATTTGGCATGATGAGAGAAGCATAGTTATCAGGTAACTCTAGAATAGACTTAATATCTTGTATAAGCTCATTTTCTAGTGCAGCCTTTTGAACCTTAACAGCTTCCAAGAATTTATCAGTACCTCTTAGATCTTTGATAGAATTATTGTCTTTGTACTGTCTTTCAATAACCTTACCTTCTTCATCAAGTGTGTTCATGAAGATTGTAAGTTTATCAATATCAAAGTCACCACCAGATTTAGCAACAATCTCAGCAGGAGGGATGATAATATTACCAGCTTGTGGAGGTAGGAATTCAAATACCTCAGCAAACTCCATAGAGTTTAGACCCTGAACCGGAATCCTAACACCTACTAATGTTATTGCTTTTCTGTTGGCACCATTATCAGCATCTAACCAAGCATCATCTTTAATTTTTTCATTCAATCTTTCTAATGATTGATCCATATTCAATACACCATTCTCATCATATACTCCAATAGTCTCACCATTTTCATATTCTAGATTGAATAGATTGTAATATGTTCCTTGCATAGCAATCATGACCTTTGCTGCTGCAGTATACCCATTAGATTTTTTGTGATATGTAGGAAGCAAGTATGTTGCAGAGGCCCATTTCTTGATCTCATCTTTACTTGCTTTTCTTAAATCAGGTTGAGAGAATTGATTAGCATACATACCAACAGAAACTTGTACCAGTGGTTCCCCGGTAACTTTCTGTTTAATTATTCTCTTATTAATCATAGAGAGTAATAACTTCTCTATTTTAGCAGCCTCTGGATGGAAAGATAGATCATGGACCAAATCTCCAGACTCATCAAATACATCAATAAATTCAATAAGATCATCACTTAAAACATCTTCTCTTTCTAGATTAGTTCTAATCATATTGAGAAGCTTACCTGTACTTGACTTATCTTTTGCTTTGTATTCTCCCGGAGAAGTCTCTTCATAACCCATTTCTTCAAGAAGTTCCAACTTCAATAGGTTGGTGTACTCCTCAACATGGTCGATATACTTTCTTACTCTATCATTGGTAATATCTTCATACTTGGTAGATTTAATTTTACCTTGTGCATAAAGACCCTCAAGAATAAGTTTTCTTAACTGAGTAGAGAATATTGATTTCCCTTTATAACTTGAGTTAACCTCTGTTTGGTTCTTTAAATACTCAGCATAGATAGTATTTACTGTAAACTTAGAGTCTTTATTAACTGATCCATCAGGATTTAAAATATTATCCCCGGTACCAATGTGAGATACTTTAGATCCAGATTCAAATAGAACATAGTCTACTTGATCTTTCATCATCTTCTCATGTAAGTCATACATTGGTGTACCCTTCTTTGCTACTCCTGGAATAATAGGAGCAAGAGAAAACTTGTGGAATGAGTTTACAGGAAGACCTGTAGATTCAATATTTCCAAAGTACTGTAATTTATAAGGTGGGAAAAACTCTACTACATCTTCTACAGTAATGTTTTCTCCTAAAGAAACTTTTCTATATAGCAATTCTTGTTGATCACTCCAGTTACCTTCAGCTTTCTTAAGAATTCTATACCACTCAAAACCAATGATACCTTGACCATCGGCAATTTTCATTTGTGGTTTGTCAGCTGAGAAATATTCTGATGCTGCTTTGTCAGCATTTTCTTTTGCTAATTTTCTATTTTTAGTTCTTGCATAAATTACTTCTTCAATTTCATCTCTGTACTCTTTGTACATAACTGAATTGAATTG
>Ga0315903_10009520_pt1 | contig 11734 bp, 11 predicted proteins | sample LakEriMetagenome_7_FD_203524 | JGI IMG/M metagenome (GOLD analysis project Ga0315903, IMG submission 203524) | Freshwater fungal communities from buoy surface, Lake Erie, Ohio, United States - Buoy 2 MA119 | ecosystem: Environmental > Aquatic > Freshwater > Lake | place: USA: Lake Erie, Ohio...
AACCTTCATCGATTCGCTTTCCAAAGAAACCGGTATCTTGATTCAAACAGGAAAATTCGGAGCCGATATGAAAGTAGAACTTCTAAACGACGGACCGGTCACCATCATCATCGATACTAAAAACTGGGAGTGATAATTGAACAAAGGTTATTGGAGAGCCAAATGATTCCTGCTATTCTGGTTGCTCTCCCCAATTACAGGAGTCACCTTCTCATTTTTTTTAAAAAACTCCCTGTCCAATATCTGATGTCCAGTGTCCATTGTCTAAATTCACATCTCAACCCTTCGGTACGTGAATGCCTCGCCTCACGGCTCTTCATTCACTACTCAGGGCAAGCCACTTAACCCTTCGGTACGTGAATGCCTCGCCTCACGGCTCTTCATTCACTACTCAGGGCAAGCCACTTAACCACTTAACCACTTAACCACTCAACCACTCAACCACTCAACCCCCATGACTCTCACACAAGCACAGGCCTCAGTTGACTCCTGGATCAAACAATATGGAGTTCGTTATTTCAGTGAGCTCACCAATATGGCTCTGCTTACAGAGGAAGTAGGTGAGCTGGCCCGTATCATGGCAAGGCGATACGGAGATCAGTCATTCAAGGATTCTGAAAAGGATTTAAATCCCTCTGATGAAATGGCTGATATTTTATTTGTTTTGATTTGTCTAGCCAATCAGACCGGTGTTAATCTCGAAGAGGCATTTCAGAAAAATCTGGAAAAGAAAACATCCCGCGACAGCGAGCGACACAAGTCAAATCCCAAGCTTTGAATTTTGCAGGCATAAAAAAAGGGGATCACAATTGATCCCCTTTTTTATTTGTAAATGATTTTAAGCAGACTCTGCAAGAACCACCACCTTGTTTTTAAGAACCTCGACTACACCACCTTTAACATCGAATGTTTTGGTTTCAGTAGCTGTTTTGACAGTTACCTTTCCGTTAGCCAGTGTTGAAATAATAGGAGCGTGGTTCCTGAGCACCTGAAACTGCCCGTTGGTTCCCGGAACTTTCACTGAAGTTACTTCTCCTGAAAATACTTTCTTGTCAGGTGTGATTATTTCGAGGTACATGGTTGTGGATGATTATGATCTTTTATGATCTGTTAAGATGGATTTATTTTGATCTGATTTACCGTTTGATACAGGCTAATGTCAAATGTCCTATATCCAATGACTAATGACCAATGACTATTACTGTCCCGCTTCGGCAAGCAGTTTCTTACCTTTTTCAATGGCATCATCGATGGTGCCTACCAGGTTGAATGCTGCTTCAGGATATTCGTCTACTTCTCCGTCCATAATCATGTTGAAGCCTTTGATGGTTTCTTCAATCGGAACGAGTACACCTTTGAGTCCGGTGAACTGTTCAGCAACGAAGAATGGCTGAGAAAGGAAACGCTGTACACGGCGTGCACGGTGAACCACCAGCTTATCTTCATCAGAAAGTTCATCCATACCAAGGATGGCGATGATGTCCTGAAGTTCTTTGTAACGCTGAAGAATTTCCTTTACACGCTGAGCGGTACGGTAATGCTCTTCTCCCACAACAGCAGGGGTGAGGATCCTTGAAGTTGAATCGAGCGGATCAACAGCAGGATAGATACCGAGCTCGGCAATTTTACGGCTCAATACGGTGGTGGCATCAAGGTGAGCAAAGGTAGTTGCAGGAGCGGGATCGGTCAAGTCATCCGCAGGAACGTAAACGGCCTGAACGGAGGTGATGGAACCGCGCTTGGTAGAGGTAATCCTCTCTTGCATCGCACCCATTTCGGTAGCGAGAGTCGGCTGATAACCAACCGCAGATGGCATACGGCCAAGGAGAGCGGATACCTCAGAACCTGCCTGGGTAAAGCGGAAGATGTTGTCGATGAAGAAAAGAATATCACGGCCACCGGATTGCTCATCTCCGTCACGGAAATATTCGGCAATGGTGAGACCTGAAAGCGCCACCCTTGCACGGGCTCCGGGAGGTTCGTTCATCTGACCGAACACTAGTGTAGCTTTTGACTCTTCAAGTTTCTTGTGGTCGATATTGGAAAGGTCCCAACCGCCTTCTTCCATGGAATGCTTGAAAGCGTCTCCGTAGTTGATAACGCCTGATTCGAGGAATTCACGGAGGAGGTCATTTCCCTCACGGGTACGTTCACCTACACCGGCAAATACTGAAAGACCTGAATATGCTTTTGCAATGTTGTTTACCAGCTCCATGATGAGAACTGTTTTTCCTACACCGGCACCACCGAACAAACCGATCTTACCTCCCTTGGAATAGGGTTCGATCAGGTCGATTACCTTGATTCCGGTAAACAATACCTGAGACTCTGTTGAAAGATCTTCAAATTTTGGTGCTTCACGGTGAATAGGAAGGCCTTTGCCGGGCTTCACTTCAACAGGGCCGATGCCGTCAATCGCCTCACCAACCACATTGAAAAGACGTCCTTTGATGGCATCGCCGGAAGGCATTTGAATGGGTGCTCCGGTGGCCAACACTTCCATTCCGCGAACAAGACCGTCGGTGGAGTCCATGGCAATGGCTCTGACTGTGTCTTCACCAACGTGCTTTTGACACTCCAGTACAATCCTTTGTCCGTTTTCTTTTGTGATGACTAATGCGTCGAGCAGGTTGGGGAGTGTGGAACCTTCCTGATCGAAACTTACGTCAACCACGGGACCAATGACCTGCACAATTTTACCGGTATTCTTCATGCTGAATGGAATTTTTAGTTTTGCGAGCGCAAAAGTACTACTTGTATCTGTTAGAAACACGATTGTAACCATCAATTTTTAACCGTTGTTAATAAATAAACAGTTTCTTTAATAAGTGTGATAAACAGTTAGTATTCAAAATATTATAGGTACTTTTGCGTTTTCCAAACTGTACTGGCTTTGAGAATTTATTATTCTTTGGAGGATTTTTCACCCGTTGAGAACCTGGTAGTGACCATTGGGACCTTCGACGGTGTCCATTTGGGTCACCGTAAATTGATCCGGAGAATACTTGATCTGTCGTCAGAAATTAGCGGAGAATCGCTGATTCTGACTTTTTTTCCTCACCCCAGAATGGTGCTTTATCCCAACGAGCATCAGATAGAATTGCTCAATACTGCAGCCGAAAAGATATCCTTGCTGGAGGAGGCTGGTATCCAACATCTCATTATTCAGCCTTTCGATCGGGAGTTCTCCGAACTTTCAGCTGAAGAATTTGTGCGCAAAGTCTTAGTTAATAAACTGAAAGTCAGGAAGCTTGTGATAGGCTACGATCACCGTTTCGGTAAACAAAGGGAAGGATCTTTTGAAGATTTGATAAAACTGGCACCCAAATATGATTTTCAGGTGGAGGAAATCCCCGAGGAAGACGTGAACAACATTGCGGTCAGTTCCACCCGGGTCCGAAAAGCCTTAAAAGAAGGGGACGTGGAAACCGCTGCTGCACTTTTAGGGAGACCATATTCTCTTTCAGGTACCGTCATTCATGGAAACAAAATCGGCAGAACCATCGGATTCCCAACCGCGAATCTTCATATTGCAGAAGACTACAAGTTGATACCCGGTAATGGTGTTTACATTGCAAAGGTGGAAGTACAGAAGGAATCACATTTTGCCATGGTCAATATCGGCAACAGACCGACCATTGAAGACAGGGGTGAACTTCGTGTAGAAGTCTACATTCTTGATTTCGATCGCGATATTTACGGAAGTGAACTGACGGTCCATTTGCTGAAGAAGATCAGAGATGATAAAAAATTCGCATCTTTGGACGAACTCACCACCGGTATCAAGGATGACCTGTTGTTTGCCCTGAACTATATCAGGGAATTCAACGGCTGACAAAACAAATGCCGTCTTTTCGAGTTTTAAATTAAAAATCCTTCATGATCACCTTGATACCTTACCGTTTCCTAAAGCCTCTGTTGTTTTTGATGCTGATCATTCAGGCTTTCTTCATTCCAACGGAAATGATGGCTCAGGATGATAACAATGAAGTGGCTGTATCCTATAAGCGACCGGAGCACAAAGTCTACAAATCAATCAGTGCGGCTCTCTTGCAGCCTGACTCGGTTTTTATTCTGGAACTCAAAGGTAAAAAGCTGACCACTGTACCGGAAGAAGTCTATCGTTTCCCGAACCTGCTGGTGCTTGACCTGTCCAAAAACAAAATAACTGAATTGCCTGCAGATATCTCAAAGCTGAAATCACTGGAAGAACTGAATCTGGCCTCCAATAAGATCAAATCCCTTCCTTCCGGAATAGGCGATCTGAAAGGTCTGAAAATGCTTTCGCTGAACAGAAACTTAATCACTGAACTCCCTGCTTCCATTGGAAACATGAGTTCCCTCCAGGTACTGGAACTGTGGGATACCGAACTTTCAACGCTTCCTGATGAAATCCGAAATCTCTCCAATTTGCGAACAGTGGAACTAAGAGGAGTGCTTTTTACCGATGAACAGCAAAAACATTTTCGTGAAATGCTCCCCGGAGTCAGATTGTATATGTCTCCGGCTTGTGATTGCAAGGTAAACTGAGATTTTAGTTGTTAGTTCCTAGTTTTTAGTTCTTAGTCCCTTGAATTTAGATTTATTACAATAGGGATGCAATTCTCGCGGACCTGCGATTCAGTAAGATCGGGTTATACCAATCGCCTAACTTATACCCTGAACTCCGAACTAAAAACTAAGAACTAGGAACTAAGAACTAAGAACTATTGTCTAAAACTCTAGCCTCAGCTGGGCCATAAAGTTTCTTTTCGCCTGAGGATAATAATAGTTTTCCGAAATCCGCTCTCCGCCCGAAATGTAACTGAAAGTGTATCCGTTGGATTCATACTCGACATCAAAAAGGTTATTCAGCATCAAAGTGAAGTGAACATCTTTCATGAATTTAGGTTTCAACCGGATGTTTAACCGGATGTCGCTGGTTAAATACGGTTCAATGCTTTTTTGACTATTGGCAGTATTGTCGAGGTATTGCTTTCCAATGTACCGGGAAACAAAGGCAGCCTCAATTTTTCTGGTGATTTTAGCATTCAGTGTCAGAAATCCGGTTAACGATGGTGAGAAAGACAGATCTGTATTTCGATAGATAGTCAATACCTGACCTCCGTTGTCGAAATCGTCGGTGTATTCTCTGAATTCTTTGATCTTATTTCTGCTAAGGGTAACATTTCCTGAGACATTGAATTTTTGTACAGGGTTCCAGCCAAACTCCGCTTCAATCCCTTCGCGAAAGCTGCTCTCGATATTGGTTCTTGTGTAGTTGCCCACATCATTGATTTGCCCGGTAAGAGCAAGCTGATTGTGATACCACATGTAGTAATAGTTGAGAGAGGCTTTCCATTTCTTTCTGACGGATTTGTATCCGACTTCGAGATCATATAGTCTCTCGGGCTCAGGTCTGCTATTGCCGGTGGTTTCAACATAATCATCTCTGGATGGTTCTTTGTTTCCGACACTGAATGAACTGTAAATGTCCTGACCTGGAGAAAAGTTCCAGGTCATTCCTGCCTTGGGGTTGAAGAAATCAAGCGATGCATTTTGCGGAAGCGGGTTGCCATCACTGCCTATGCCTGTGAAATCATAAGATACATTCCGGTACTGTAAATCTGCATACACCGAAAGTTGTGAAGTCAGACTGATAGTTCCTTTGGCATAAACATTAAAATCCGTTTTGAAGCCGTTGTTATCATAGTAACGGTGACGGATATTACCATTGGAAGCAAACTGAGCCCAGATAACTTCTCCGAAATGATCGCCGTCGTATTGATTCCAGGCTCCTCCCAGAATGAAATCCGTTTTGTGATTCGGTTTGGCAATCAGTGACCAGGTAACACCGTAAAAATCATTGTCCAGCCATTTTCTCCTGATCAGATCCGTTTCTGTGATGGTGTCGTTTCCGGTCAAAACAGGATCCAGCTGATAGTCCGACAAGGATTCATTTTCATTATATTCTTCATAGTATCCTCTGCCGTAGGTATAATGAAAAGCAGTGTTGAGCGATACTTTGCCCGAAAATTTCCTGGTATAAAACAGTTGATAATGATCCTGCTGGTAATCATCCACCTGGTTGTCGTAGGTGTAATAGTTCCAGGTGCGGTTGGTATCGAGAGCGGCTTGTGGTACACCATACCACGACTGGTAAGTTACTTCTTTGCCCGAAAAAATATTCATTCGCAAGACGTCACGGGATCCGTAATAGCCACCCGCAATAAAAAAAGATTTCAGATCTGCTGATGCCCTGTCAACATAACCGTCGGATGAAATTTTTGACAGTCTTCCTTCAAAGTTAAATTTATCATGCAGCATTCCTGTTCCGATGGAAGCTGTTGTTTTTAATGTATTAAAGGAGCCATAGGCTGCCGATGCATTCAGGTAAGGTTTTTCAGATGGGTCATTGGTCTTGATATGAATACTGCCTCCAAAAGCAGATGCACCGTTGGTGGAGGTTCCAACACCTCTTTGCACCTGAATGTTTTCAACTGATGACGCCAGGTCCGGCATGTTCACCCAATAGAGCAGATGTGACTCTGGGTCATTGATCGGAATGCCATCGATTGTCACGTTAATTCGGGTCTGGTCCGATCCTCTGATTCGCAAACCGGTGTAACCGATACCTGTTCCGGCGTCGGAGGTGGTTACCAGTGATGGTATTCCTTCAAGAAGAAAAGGCAGGTCGCGGCCGGTATTTACGTTTTCTATTTCCTGTTTACTGATTGCTGAAACTGCCATCCCGGATTTTTCGCTTGCACGGGTAGCGGTAATGACCACTTCACCTGCACTGACAACGGAGGGCTCCAGAGAAATATCTACGACGGTGTCACGGAACAGACTAACAGGCAGCTTATACTCGCGATAACCTAAAAACCGAACTGCTAAATGGTAATTACCGGCTTTAAGCTGTCGAATGGAGAACAAACCATTTTCGTTTGCAGCAGCTCCTGTATAGTTTTCTTCCAGGGTAACAGTGGCGCCTGGCAACGGAGAGCCCGTTTTGGAATCAGTGATCTTTCCAGACAATGAAAATTGCGCTTCCGCGTGAAGCGAAATCATTAATACAATTAACAACAAGTGTAATTTTTTCATGACCCTTTTGAATTAAGTGAGCAATACTCTTCAAAGGGTCCCGGCACCATGTGATGCCTGAATGGTAACACCGGTGCACGGGGATGGCATTCAGCTAAAAATGTTACCAATCTTCCTACGCCGGCATTATCCGGATCAGGTTCCTGGGTATGATCTCAGCATTCCGGTTTTACCCGGATAGCACCCCTTTGTGACTGCAAATATATGGAAAAAGTGGAAAAGTGGGGTAGTGGGGTAGTGGGATAGTGGGATAGTGGGATAGTGGGATAGTGGGATAGTGGTTGAGTAAGATAGTAAGATAGTAAGATAGTAAGATAGTGTTTTGGCTCCCAACGACTAACAACTAACGACTAGTGACTAACGACTAATGACTAACGACTTAATTCCTATCTTTCGCCCATGGAATTCAACCAGATCGCACTTGCCCTGGCAGCTGGATTTGTTGCCGGCATTATCAACACACTTGCCGGCAGTGGTTCGCTTTTTACTTTGCCTTTTTTGCTTTTTATGGGATTGTCGCCTCATCATGCCAATGGTACCAACAGGGTGGGCATTCTGGCCCAGACACTGGTTGGAGCTATTACTTTGTATAAAAGGGGAAACGTGAAGCTGGGTAAGGATGCGTTTTATATCCTTCCTACTGTTTTCGGATCGGCGCTGGGCGCTTTAATTGCTGTCGGTATTGATGAAGAGGTTTTGCGTTTGACCATCGGAATTGTCATGCTTGCTCTCCTGGTGGTGATCATGATGCGGTACAACGAATTGTTGCGTCCATCTGATGAACCCATGAGCACCGCTCGTCAAATGGCCTCCTGGCCGCTGTTGTTTGCGGTGGGTGTTTATGGCGGATTCATTCAGCTGGGAGTGGGAATTTTTACCCTTGCGGTTTTATTGCTGGTCATGAATTTCACTTTTCAGCACGCCAATGCTTTGAAAAATATCATGAACTTTTTTCTGACCCTTCCGGCATTCCTGATCTTCGCCTGGAACGGACACATTATTTGGGAGATCGGTGCGGTGATAGCTATCGGTCAAACCCTCGGAGCATGGGTGGCTGCCAGATACGCTGCTGAAAGTAAGTCGGCGGCAGTGTGGGTGAGAAGGTTACTGGTGGTGATGATTCTGATTACTTCTGCAGAATTGTTCGGCTTGCTCGATCACTTGAAAAGTATATTTTGATCAGTTGAAAGGCAAAATGTTTTCCAGTAATTTAATGGCATTCTGAGTCCTAAGCATTCCGGTTCCGGATACAATGCCATAGGGTAAATTAAATTCTTCCAGAAGTCTTTTGTACCATTCAAACAAGAACTCGCCCTTACCGGGATTTTCTCTCAGCGGGTCCGGTTCCCAGGGTAAATCGGGAAAGGTGAGGAGGTAAAAGTCATAAGGTTTGTGCTGAATCAATTCGGTAATTTCATCCGGACAAATTCCGTAAACATGTTCACACCATACTTTGGCTATAATCGCTTCAGTGTCGGTAAAAATTATTTTGTCAGCATGTGGAATTTGTTCGCTTTCCAGCTCGTATTGCCGGTTATATATTCTGATGATATCCTGCATGGAATACTTCCATCCGACCTCGTTTAGATATTCCCTTGCATATTCAGGAACCCACACCGACTGATAATGTCTGGCCAGTGCTTCACACAAAGCGCTTTTGCCTGTCGACTCCGGACCGATTACCGCTACTCTGAAAACTGATGTTGAATTAGTCATTGATCATGGTTCTTTTCCAACTGAAATATCCGTAAACTGCAAGTATCAGGTAAATGGCAAACAGAATGGCATAGAGGTGCATATCCTTGTAGAGATAAACACTTATATAAACTATGTTAACGATGATCCAGAGGATCCAGTTTTCAAGAATTTTTCTGGCAATTAAAAACTGGGCAATGAAACTCAGTGAAGTGGCCGCTGCATCAATCCATGGCAGGTCGGCTTTGGTATAAGTTGAGAAAATAGAACCGAGCGCGAGAGTCAATATTCCGCCTGACAATAACAAATATCCAAGATCAGTGACCTTGATATTCTTAACGGGCAGATCATTTCCGGTCTTTCCCTGAGTCCATTGATACCATCCGTAACTAAGCAAGAAAATGTACACGGCCTGTTGCAGTGAATCAGAATAGAGCTGGTGTCCATAAAACAGAAACAGGGAAACAATTACATTCACCAATCCCACCGGAAAGCACCAAATGCTGCCGCGTGAAGTGAGCCAAACCCCCGCCACTCCAAAGATAAAACCGGTAATTTCCAATGGTTCCATTAGTCGCGGCAAATCAACGATTTTGTGTTTTTATAATAACGGAATTCATAAATCTATTGTAACTGCTTGTTATTCAGTTGTTAAAATTACCGTTATTATTGTATTTTGAGGATAAAAAATTTGTCAGCATGCATTCTTTCAATAAATTTGGCCAAAATTAGGGTTTCTGAAAAGAGTAAAGTGAAAGACCGCTTCAACCATATCATTGATGTACTTGAAATCAAGTATGTACTGGCAAGCAAACGTGTAGTGATCAAGCCGGTTGAACTTTCGCGCACGCTTGAGCAAAAGGATATTCTCATTCAGGTAAACTCTGGTCATTTTTATTCCGGTGAGCCATACAAAAGAATTGAGCCGGGCCATTTTTACCTGATTCCGCGAGGCAGCGTAATCAATTTCAGACACGGTTCAGGGCCCTACGAAGTAATCGGTAGCGAAGGTTTCATTTCACCGGAGCAACGGGAAAAATACCTGCAACCCATTTCACCTGAAACCACTTTCAATGAAAACCAGGATGTATTTACCATTCTAGGATTTGAAGTTTTGATACATGGCGCCATTCCGTTTTTATCCATGCTGGAAATTCCTGCAATGGATATAGGTTTGAATCCTGAAATGGAGTCGCTGACCAACAGAATCATGAATGAAGTATACGGCGACGAACTTGGTAAAAATACCATGATCAAAAAGTATACGGAAGAGTTGCTGATTCAGGTCTGTCGATACATCTACAAAGAGAACAAATTGCACGAGAGCATTCAAAAGCTCGATTATGTTCTCGATAAACGGCTGATCAACATCATTCAGTACATACAGGACAATCTTGACAAAGATCTTTCGAACAGTAACATCGCCCGTCTCGCTTATGTTTCTAAAGATTATATTGGTCAGTTCTTTAAATCAATGACCAATCACAACCTTCAGGATTACATTGAAAGCCGAAGACTCGATCAGGCTCATTTTTTGTTGAGATCGTCATCCGACAGCATTCAGGAAATTTCTCAGAAGGTAGGCTTTACGGATGCTGCTTATTTTAGCCGCAGATTCAAATTGCGTTTCAAGCAAAACGCCAGAGAAGTCCGCCGCAGCGACATACTGTCGATGTGATAATTAGTATTACCGGTGTACGGCTGAGGTTTTGTGTATCGCCTCTGAAAATTCCGCGACAAGCTCAGGATGTTTCTCCAGCAGATTGCCAATGACAATCATGTCAGCTCCTGCCCGGCAATTGAGGTAAGCCTTTTCAGGGGTTCTGATTCCTCCTCCAACGATCAGCGGAATGGTGATGGCGTTTCTGACGGCAGCAATCATTTCTTCAGATACAGGATGTTGTGCCCCGCTTCCCGCATCCATGAAAATCATTTTCATTCCAAGCATTTCTCCTGCCATGGCAGTGCAGGCTGCGATGTCCTTTTTATCGGCAGGCACAGGCTGTGTATTGCTCATATAAAGCGCAGTGGTGGTGTTGCCGCTTTCAATGAGCATGTATCCGGTTGAGATGGCTTCTATTTGCTTTTCTCTGATGATGGGTGCTGCCGAAACGTGGTTGCCTATCAATAATTCAGGGTTTCTACCCGAAATCAGAGACAGAAAAAGCAAAGCATCAGCATTACCGTCTATTTGAGATGGATTGCCGGGAAAAAGTATGACCGGGATATCGCAGTTTTCTTTGACACGTTTGATGCAGTTGCTCAGATTGCCGTTGGTGAGCAGGCTGCCTCCTATGAAAATGTAATCCACTTTGCATTCGTTGGCCAACCGGGCCATTTTTTCAGCTTGCCGGTCACTCACTTTATCAGGATCCAAAAGCACAGCCAGCTGCTTGAGTCCTTTTTCTTTATTTTCAATGATCTTTCGGTAAGTTCTCATGCGGATGGGGCGGTCATTCAGCGATTGCGTAGGTGATCATCATATTCTCCAAAGATTGAAAAAAAACACGGTATTCGCAAGGGTTGAGATCCTTTTTGAAGATGACCGAAGTGTGGCCTTTGGAATTTAGTTCAAACGGCCTGACTTCCAGATGGTCTTTGAAGTCGACTGAACCATATCCATAAATCTTAAAGGCGCATTCTTTAGCTCCCCAAATGACGTACAAATGGAGGGTATTATTGATTTCGGGCAGCCAGGCCTTTTCACTTTCGTTTACAAATTTATGGCTGACCCGGTGAATCCTGTCTCCTGTCTGCTCAATATCGATCCCTACACGGTTCTTTTTGCTAATGATTACAGCGATGAAGCCATGTGAATGAGATATAGAGAGGTAAAGACCGGCTCCCTCCAGGTGAGGTTTGCCATGCTCATCATAGCCGACACGTTGTTTGACTCCCAATTCTGCAAGCAACGCTCTGGCGGCCAGCCATTCAGCCAGTCTGGAAGGATTTCTGA
>Ga0315903_10009521_pt1 | contig 11734 bp, 14 predicted proteins | sample LakEriMetagenome_7_FD_203524 | JGI IMG/M metagenome (GOLD analysis project Ga0315903, IMG submission 203524) | Freshwater fungal communities from buoy surface, Lake Erie, Ohio, United States - Buoy 2 MA119 | ecosystem: Environmental > Aquatic > Freshwater > Lake | place: USA: Lake Erie, Ohio...
TGTCGCGGATGTAAACGCCGGTCACCACACCCAGGGGGTGGGCACCGACACAGGCGATGGTGAGTTGATCGGCACCCAGCCCGCCTGCACCGCTGGCATCGTTGGCGTTGAAGCACATCACGCAAGCGGGTGCGCCGCCTTCTTCTTCCAGCGTGGGGGGGTCTTGAGAGCGGAATTCTTGCGCCATGGTGATCTATACAATGCGACCCATTCTATGCGAGCCCCCGTGGCCAACCCCCCACCTTTTCCCCTTGAACCTTGAAGGCTTGACTGTGGCTAAAACTTGGATGTGTTTGATTTGCGGCTGGATTTACGACGAAGCCGCTGGCGCCCCAGATGAAGGCATTGCGCCCGGCACCCCTTGGGATCAAGTCCCCATGAACTGGACTTGCCCCGAATGCGGTGCGCGCAAAGAAGACTTTGAAATGGTCGAAATTTAAGCCCCACTCGTTTTGTATGCCATGAGCGCGCCCGGCACTGCGGTCCCCACCGATTGGCGCCGTGCTTTTGATCAGTGCATGCTCGATTTGCTGCGTGGCCGGCCCCATGTGTCTCAGGCACCGGCGCAGGTGCTGCTTGGTTTGTGTCAACAAGCGCGCGCGCAGCACACTGAGTCTGACCCCCAGGTGCGCATGTTTTGGGTGCTGTCAGCTCACTTTTTTGACCATTTGGCCCACACCCCCCAGGCCTCGCCATGGCAAAACTGGCATGCGGTGGTGTGCGCGCGCATCATGGCCGCAGCACCGGGCTTGGCCCCCATGGCACCCACACCCAACCAGCAAGCCGAAGCGCTGAGCGCCATGTTTTTGGAATTTGTCCATGCCCAGGTCGAAGATTGGCAAATCGTGATGCAGCGTTGGTCCGATGCGCCGCAAGATCTGGCGGCTGCCCAGGCCTGCGAAGGCCCCACCGCACAGTTGCACCTGTTGCTGGGCGATATGCAGCTTGATGGCATGGCCGATTTGTGCGCCGCGCTCTTGCACTGTATTGAGGCCGCCTTGGCACACAGTGATTTGACAGCAGGTGCCCAGCGGGCGGGGCCAGCGGTGCCAGAAATGCTGCGCTTGTTGCACCAATACGCGGCTGGTTTTGTGCGCTCACCCGACCCGTCGGTGCTGGAGGCTTTGCGCCAGCCAGGGGTGTGAGCCCAGCGGCTCAGGCACCGGCTTTTTTCACCACTGCATAACGCGCCAAGGTGGCGTCACGCGCCACCGCATGGTCGACGATGGGCAGGGCTTGGTTTTGCCCTAAGCGCACGCCGGCGGCTTGCAGCACCATGGGCGGGGCTTGCCAGGGAGCATGGATCCAGCGCTCGGGCATCTCGGCCAGTTGCGGTTGGTAGCGGCGGATGAACTTGCCTTGGGGATCGAACTTTTCGCTTTGGCTGATGGGGTTGAAGATGCGAAAGTAGGGCTGTGCATCGCATCCGCTGGAGCTGGCCCATTGCCATCCGCCGTTGTTGGCGGCCAAGTCAAAGTCGATCAAATGGGTGGCAAAGTAGCGCTCGCCCCAGCGCCAATCAATGCCCAAATCTTTCACCAAAAAACTCGCCACCACCATGCGCAAACGGTTGTGCATGTAGCCGGTTTGATTGATTTGCGCCATGGCCGCGTCGACCAAGGGGTAGCCGGTGCGCCCGTTGCACCAGGCGTCGAACAAGGTTTGGGCGCTTGCGCCGCTTTCCCAGCTGATGCGGTCGTAGTCGGGCTTGAAAGCGTCCGCCACCACCCGGGGGTGGTGGTACAAAATTTGGTGGTAAAAATCGCGCCAAATCAGCTCTGACAACCACACCGCTGCACCGGCCGAACCTTGTTGCATGCGGTCAAAAGCCAGTCCGGCCAGTTGGCGAATCGACACGGTGCCAAAGCGCAGGTGCACGCTCAAGTAGCTGGGGCCTTTGACTGCGGGAAAGTTGCGCGTGTCTTCATAGCGGTCGATGCGGGTCAAAAAATCTGCCACGGCCTGTTGCGCCCCGGTGGCGCCGCAGACCACGGGCAAATCGGCCAAGTTGCTGGATTCAAAGCCAATGTCTGCGGCATGGGGGGGAGGCTGGCGCAGGTGGCTGGGCCGCGCCGCCAAGCGCGCCGCCAAAGCTTCGATGGGCCAGGCCATGAGGTGCTCTGGGGGTTGGAGTTTTTTCAACCAAGCGTTTTTGTAGGGCGTGAACACGCCATAAGGCGTGCCGCTTTGGGTCAGCACCTCTTGGCGTTCAAACACCACATGGTCTTTGAAGGTGAAGAAATCTTGGCCCTGCTGGGTCAGCAGGGTGCGCACGCGGTTGTCGCGCTCGATCGCGTCGGGCTCGTCATCGTGGTTGGCATACACCGCTTGGGCGCCAAGTTCGCGCGCCAATGCGTTCACTTCATCAGCCCCGTGGCCGTGGCGCACGATCAGCCCGGCCTCGGGCAAACCGGACAAGACGCGCAGGGCGGCATCGAGGTCGTGCAAGCTGCCCAAAATAAAGTCCACCCGCCGATCGCGCCGCGGCAAGGGGTCGAGGATGTCGCGGTCCAGCACAAACACCGCATGCACTTGGGCGCATTGGTCCAAGGCCTGGTGGAGTGCGGTGTTGTCGGTGGCCCGCAGATCGCGGCGAAACCACACCAGACCGGTCTGAAAGCGGGGCTTGCCCGAGGTGTTTGTCTTCAACATTAAAATGCGCCCATGGCCATGGATTCTGAACCGATCAATCTGACGCATCATTTTTTGATCGCCATGCCCGGATTGTCCGATGAATCCTTTGCCAAAAGCGTCATCTACCTGTGCGAGCACAGTGATCGCGGGGCCTTGGGCCTGGTGATCAACAAGCCCAGCGACATCAATGTGCGCGGTTTGTTTGACAAAGTTGACTTGCCTTTGCACCGCGAAGACCTGAACCAAACCCCGGTTTACCACGGCGGCCCGGTGCACACCGAGCGTGGTTTTGTGCTGCACGAACCGGTGTTTGCCGCCACCAGCGAGCCCGCCGAATCGGCCTATGCCTCCACCTTGTCGGTGCCGGGAGGCCTGGACATGACCACCTCCAAAGACGTGCTGGAAGCCTTGTCAACCGGGGCGGGCCCGCGCAAGGTGCTGATTTCTTTGGGTTATGCCGCTTGGGGGCAGGGCCAGCTCGAGTCTGAGTTGGCCGAAAACGCCTGGCTCACGGTAGAAGCCGATGCCGCGGTGATTTTTGACACCCCGTGTGAGCAGCGCTACGAAAAAGCCCTTTCCTTGCTCGGCTTGCAGTCGTGGATGCTGTCGCCCGACGCGGGGCACGCATGAGCGCAGGCGTGATGACTGGCCCACGCCAGCTTGCGCCCCAGTTGCAAACCTTTATGGCCTTTGACTTTGGCACCCGCCGCACCGGCGTGGCGGTGGGCAACCGCTTGTTGCGCCAGGCCTCGCCGCAAGGCCATTTGCAAGCCCAAGGCGATGCGCGCTGGCCTTTGATCAGCCGTTGCATCCAAGATTGGCAGCCCGATGCCTTGGTGGTGGGTGTGCCGTTTCACCCCGATGGCGCAGAACATGAAAACACCTTGCGCGCCCGGCGCTTTGCGCGCCAGTTGCACGGGCGCTTTGGCCTGCCGGTGTTTGAAGTCGATGAGCGCTACAGCACCACCGAAGCGATTGCGGGTGGCGCCAAAGATGTGGATGCGGCCAGTGCCAGCATCATCTTGCAACAGTTTTTTCAGGAGATGGCCACATGAGTGGAAGCTTGTCGCTCAACGCCGAGAGCTTGTATGGCGATTTGCTGCGCGCCTTGCAGCCGCAGTGGGGCGCCAACGACCGTTTGGTCGGCATCACTTCTGGCGGGGCTTGGTTGGCCGAGCGCTTGCAGGCCGACTTGGGCTTGAGCGTACCGGTGGGGGTGATTTCATCGGCCATGCACCGAGATGACTTTGCGCGCCGAGGTTTGGCCGATGGCGGCGTCACCCGCCTGCCGTTTGAAATCGAAGGCGCGCACCTGTGGATCATTGACGATGTGCTCTACACCGGCCGCACGGTGCGGGCGGTGATCAACGAGTTGTATGACTACGGGCGACCGGCCAGCGTGCGCTTGGCGGTGTTGGTCGACCGAGGCGGGCGCGAGTTGCCCATCCAGGCCGATTGCGCCGCCGCCCGCCTGAGCTTGCCGGCGGATCAAAAGCTAAGCCTGCAACGCGCCGCCGATGGGCGCTTGTCCTTTTCACTCAGGGGCTGACGGTGCTGTACAAACGAAACCCACAACTCAACCGCCACGGCGAGCTGATCCATTTGCTCTCTACCGAAGGTTTGCCCAAGGACATCCTCACCCACATCTTGGACACGGCCAGCCAGTTTGTGTCGGTCAGCGACCGCGAGGTGAAAAAAGTGCCCTTGTTGCGCGGCAAAAGCGTGTTCAACCTGTTTTTTGAAAACAGCACCCGCACCCGCACCACCTTTGAAATCGCCGCCAAGCGCTTGTCTGCCGATGTGATCAACCTCGACATCGCGCGCAGCTCGGCCAGCAAGGGCGAGTCGCTGCTCGACACCATTGCCAACTTGTCGGCGATGGCGGCCGACATTTTTGTGGTGCGCCACGGCGAGTCGGGTGCGCCCTACTTGATTGCCGAGCATGTGGCCCCGCATGTGCATGTGGTCAACGCCGGCGACGGCCGCCACGCCCACCCGACCCAGGGCCTGCTCGACATGTACACCATTCGCCACTACAAGGGCGACTTTGCCAACCTGCGCGTGGCCATCGTGGGCGATGTATTGCATTCGCGGGTGGCGCGCTCAGACATCCATGCCTTGACCACCTTGGGCTGCGCCGAGGTGCGTGTCGTGGGCCCCAAAACCTTGGTGCCCGGCGACCTCTCGCACATGGGCGTGAAGGTGTTCCATCAGTTGGAAGCGGGCATTCAAGACTGCGATGTGGTCATCATGCTGCGCTTGCAAAACGAGCGCATGAGTGGCGCCTTGTTGCCCTCGAGCCAAGAGTATTTCAAAGGCTTTGGCCTGACCGCGGCCAAGCTGCAATGCGCCAAGCCCGACGCCATCGTGATGCACCCAGGCCCGATCAACCGGGGGGTGGAAATTGATTCGGCGGTGGTCGATGGCGCGCAAAGCGTGATCTTGCCGCAGGTGACTTTTGGCATCGCGGTGCGCATGGCGGTGATGTCCATCGTGGCGGGGAACGAAGCATGAAAACCTTGATCCAACATGGCCGTGTGATCGATCCGGCCAGCGGCTTCGACGCCGTGGCCGATGTGGCCATCGCCGACGGTTGCATTGTGGCGATGGGCCAAGCGCCCAGTGGCTTTACACCCGATGCGGTGTACGACGCCCGCGACCAAGTCGTCATCCCTGGCTTGGTGGATTTGTGTGCCCGCTTGGGCGAGCCCGGCCATGAGCACGAGCGCATGCTCGACAGCGAACTCGCTGCTGCGGTGGCCGGTGGCGTCACCAGCTTGGTGTGCCCGCCCGACACCGACCCGGTGCTCGATGAGCCAGGCTTGGTCGACATGCTGCGCTTTCGCGCCGAGCGCTTGCAGCTGTCGCAGGTGTTTCCCCTGGGCGCGCTGACCCGGGGCTTGGCCGGTGAAGTGTTGACCGAAATGAACGAACTGACCGAGGCCGGTTGCGTGGGCTTTGGACAGGCCGAGCAAGCGGTGGGCAACACCCAGGTGTTGCAGCGCGCCATGCAATACGCCGCCACTTTTGGCTACAGCGTGTGGCTGCGCCCGCAAGAGTTGTATTTGGGCAAAGGCGTGGCCGCCAGTGGCCCCTTGGCCACGCGCTTGGGCTTGAGTGGCGTGCCGGTGGCGGCGGAGACCATCGCCCTCAACACCATCATTGCGCTGATGCGCATCACCGGGGCGCGGGTGCATGTGTGCCGCCTCTCCAGCGCGGCCGGTGTGGCCTTGGTGCGCCTGGCCAAAGCCGAGGGCTTGAACATCAGCTGTGATGTGAGCATCAACTCGTTGCATTTGATCGATGTGGACATCGGTTACTTCGACAGCCGGGCCCGTCTCAACCCGCCCTTGCGCCAACAGGCCGACCGCGCCGCCTTGGGCGAGGGCTTGCGCGACGGCACCATCGACGCTTTGGTATCGGACCACACGCCGGTCGAAGGCGATGCCAAGGCCTTGCCGTTTGCCCAAGCCGAGCCGGGTGCCAGCGGTTTGGAGTTGTTGCTGGGTTTGGCCCTCAAATGGGGCCAAGACCCTGCGGTGGGTATCCACCGCGCTTTGCAGGTGGTGACTTCGGCGCCGGGCAACTTGCTGAGCCAGTGCGGCGCGGGCCAGGCGGGTGGTTTGGGGCGTTTGCAAGTGGGCACCAGCGCCGATGTGTGTGTGTACGACCCCAGCACCATTTGGCCGGTGCATGCCCACAACTTGCGCAGCCAGTGCAAGCACACGCCGTTTGCCTTTGACATTGGCGGCTCAGCCCTGCCGGGTGCGGTGCGCGCCACCTGGGTGGGTGGGCGACCCGTTTATCGCGCCCCATGACACGTTCTGCCGAACCCAAGCCATGCGCTGGTTGAGGGGCATTTGGCGCTTGGCGCACATCGCGGCCCTGTTGGGGCGCGGCAACTGGCGCATACGCCGTCAGTTTGGCCAAATGAGCCCAGCGCAGCGCGCCCAGGCCGTGGAGCAGTGGTCGCGCGACATGCTCAAAGCCCTGGGTGTGGCATTGCACTCGCAGGGCGATGTGCCCACCCACGGTCCGGTGCTGATGGTGTGCAACCATGTGACCTGGCTGGACATCTTGGTTTTGCACGCCTGTTCGCATGCGCGTTTTGTGGCCAAGTCCGAGGTCCACCATTGGCCCTTGATCGGCCCCATGGCAGCCGCCGCTGGCACCTTGTTCATAGAGCGCGCTTCGCGGCGCGATGCGATGCGGGTGGTGCACCAAATGGTCGAGGTCTTGCAAGCAGGCGAGGTGTTGGCGGTGTTTCCAGAGGGCACCACCAGCGATGGTTTGCAGTTGCTGCCCTTCCATGCCAATTTGATCCAAGCGGCCATCAGCGCCAACGCGCCGGTGTTGCCAACGGCGCTGCGCTATGTCGATGCCCGCAGCGGGAAAACCAGCCAAGCGGTGAGTTTTGTCGGCGATGAAAGCTTGGTGGATTCTTTGTGGCGCACGGCTTGCGCCAGTGGCTTGCAAGTCCACGTGGCCTGGGGTCAGCCTGAGCTGGATGCGGGCCGCGACCGGCGCACCTGGGCCAAAGATTTACATCAACAGGTGCATGCGCTGTGGGTGGGTTTGGGCGCTTCCCCCCTTGGCACTGAAACGGCGAGCCACCCAGCGCCACCGGTCAAGCCCTGGGCTTGAGGCAAAATCGCCACCTCGACAATTGCCAAAGCCCCTGTCGCCCATGCCCTCACTCGACGCCACGACCACCCAAACGCCCGCCGCATTGCCGCCGTATGGGTCGGCGTTGTCCTCCTCGGACCAGGTGTTTCACGATGCCGCCAAAACCTTCCGCGTGATGGCGGCACCCTTGCGCTTAAAAATCATCAGCGCCCTGTGCCAAGGCGAAAAAAACGTGGGCGAATTGCTGCAAAGCATCGACACCACCCAGCCCAATATGTCGCAGCATTTGCACACCTTGCACCGGGCAGGCATTTTGGGCCGCCGCCGCGAAGGGGTGCAAATCTACTACCGCATCATCAACGAAAGCGTGGTCGGCATGTGCCGTGCCATGTGCACCCAATTGGCCATCGATGCCCTCGACGATTGATCGGTGCTGCAGGGCGTTGTAGAGGGTTTCTACCTTCCCAACCGGGAAAGTGCTGCGGCTACCATTTGTCCATTGGCGCATGCCACCCATGAAGCGCGCCCACAGAGCCACTGTCTTTTCGATTTTTGAAGGAGCAATGATGAAACCAACCATGATCGCCTGTCTGGCTGCGGGGCTGATGGCCGCCAGCTTTGGCGCTGCGGCCCAAACCGCCCCCGAGCATGTGCGCAGCTGGGCCGCTGGCTGCGCCAACTGCCATGGCACCAATGGCCAGGCCCAGCCCGGCATGGCCGCCCTGGCTGGCGTCCCCGCTGCCGCGACGGTGGCCAAGATGCAGGCCTACAAGTCGGGTGCTTTGCCTGCCACCTTGATGCACCAAATTGCCAAGGGCTATTCGGACGAGCAAATCCAAGCCATTGCAGCGTATTTCGCTGCCCAGAAAAACTGATCGGGAGCCGCTATGAAACGTCGTCAATGGATACAAACCGCGTCAGCGGGTTCGGTGCTGGGTGCTTTCGGATTGTTTTCGGGCTGTGCCACGCCTGGTGGCGCTGGCCCCAAGGTGGTGGTGGTCGGTGGCGGTTATGGTGGTGCCACCGCTGCCAAATATGTGCGCATGTGGTCAGACTACGGCATTGATGTGACCTTGGTCGAGCCCAATGCGGCTTTTGTGTCGTGCCCCATTTCCAACTTGGTGGTCGGTGGCAGCAAAACCATGGCCGACATCACCACGCCCTACGACAATTTGACGCGCCGCCACGGTGTCAAGGTGGTGCAAGACTTCGTCACCCAAATTGATCCCGACAAACGCATCGTCACCTTGGCCTCTGGCGCAACCTTGCCCTACGACCGTTTGATCGTGTCGCCGGGTGTGGATTTCATGCCGGGCAGCGCCCCGGGCATGGCCAAGGCCGGCGCGGCCGACAAGGTTTTGCATGCGTGGAAGGCGGGCCCGCAAACCTTGGCCTTGCGGCAGCAATTGCAAGCCATGCCCGACGGCGGTGTGTTTGCCATGAATGTGCCCTTGGCCCCCTACCGCTGCCCCCCTGGCCCCTACGAGCGGGCTTGCCAAGTGGCGCATTACTTCAGCCAAGCCAAACCCAAGAGCAAGGTGCTGATCCTGGACGAGAACGAAGACGTCACCTCCAAAGGCCCCTTGTTCAAAAAAGCCTGGGCCGATCGCTACAAGGGCATCATTGAATACCGCCCGCGCCACAAGGTGACCGACGTTGACGCCGCCACCAACACCTTCAAGTTTGATTTCAACGACGACGTCAAAGCCTCGGTGGTCAATTACATCCCGCCCATGCGCGCTGGCGACATTGCGGTCAAAACCGGCTTGGCCACGGCCAACCAGCGTTGGTGCGAAGTCAACTTTTTGACCTTTGAATCGGTCGCGGTCAAAAACATCCATGTGCTGGGCGACTCGATCCAAATCGCCCCGGCCATGCCCAAGTCCGGTCACATGGCCAACCAGCATGGCAAAACCTGTGCAGCTGCGGTGGTGGCCTTGCTCACGGGCAAAGAAGTCAACCCCTTGCCCATTTACAACAACACCTGCTACAGCTTTGTCAGCGACCAAGATGTGATCCACGTGGCCAGCGTGCACCGCTACGACGCCGACAAAAAAACCATGCTCACCGTGCCCGGCTCGGGCGGGGTGTCGGCCGCGGCCAATGCCTTGGAAGGGCAATACGCTTTGGCCTGGGCGCGCAACATTTGGGCCGACAGCTTGGCCTGAAAGCATGTGGCGTCCTTGGTCCCACCGTGGGCCTGCATTCGCGGGGGTCTGGTTGTTGCTGTGGGCGCTTTTGAGCCCCGTGCCAGCGCACAGCCAGAACCGCGTGGTCTTGCCCAGCGCCACCGATTTGCCCCTGGCTTTGGCGCAAGCCCTCGCCCAAGGCCAGCCCTTGGTGGTGATGGTCAGCTTGGACAACTGCCCCTACTGCCGCCAGGTGCGGCAAAGCCATCTGGGCCCCCTGTGGCGTGGTGGCCAAGTGGTGGTGCAAATCGACATGCAACACAAAGAAACCTTGATCGATTGGGATGGCCAAACCCGCAGCCATGGCGACTGGGTGAAAAACCGCCGCATCTCGGTGGCCCCCACGGTGCTGTTTTTTGGCCCAGATGGGCGCGAAGTGGCCGATCGCCTGGAGGGCGCTTCTTTGCCTGACTTTTACGGGGCCTATTTGGACCAGCGCTTGGCGCAAGCGCGCCAGCGTTTGCAGCCGCGCGCGGGAGCAAACTCAGGGGTGGAAACAAGGGTGGGTCCTGGTGAGGGCAATGGCATGGGCGTGGTCACAGCCTTGCACATGGGGCTTGCCCAGCACTGGCCCCTCGCGCCCGCGCGAGACCTGGAAGCCTGGGATGCCAAGGGTAAACACTGATGATCAAGCGCCGAATCTCCGGTGCTGTCGTTATATATTAGAGGTTGCTGATATAAACATGAAGGCAAACAAGATGCGTGGATGGATGGGCTTGGCGCTTTGGGGCGCATTGGCGGCGGCACCTGCTGGGGCCAGTACGGATTTGGCGCAAAAAAACGCTTGCATGTCGTGCCATGCGGTGGCCAAAAAACTCGTGGGGCCCTCGTACAACGATGTGGCCAAAAAATATGCGGGTCAGAAAGATGCAGCGGCCACCTTGGCCCAAAGCATCAAAGCCGGTGGAGCGGGCAAATGGGGCCCGGTGCCCATGCCTTCACAACCGGGCCTGAGCGAGGCCGACGCACTGACCTTGGCCAACTGGGTGCTTGCGGGTGCCAAATAGCAAATCCTTGTTCCTCTGGGCACTGGCTGCGCTGTGCGGTTTGCCCGCGGTCGTGGCTTGGGCGCAAAGCGGCTTTTTCGCTGGTGCTGACCTGGCCTTGGGTCGCCAGTTGATGGCCGAGCACAAATGCGAGGCCTGCCATGTCCGCCACGTGGGTGGCGACGGCACCGATGTCTACAACCCCGCAGGCCGCCTGAAAACGCCGGGCTTGTTGCGCGGCATGGTCGAGGCTTGCAACACCCAGCTCAATTTGGGCCTGTTCCCCGAGGAAGTCCATGCCGTGGCGGCCGTGCTCAACCACGACCACTACCGTTTTAAGTGAGGCTTTTTTTGCCCCAAACATCAGTCCTTATTGATATAAAAATGAACCCACCCACCACCCACGGCCGCCTGCGCAAAGCGCCCGAACATTTTTTAGATGCCCAAGGATTGCAAACCGCCCGCAGCGAACTGCGCCAAGGCCGGCGCGGTTTCATCGAGAAAGCATTTGCAACCGCCCTGGCGGCCACCGGTGGGACTGCCTTGGCCCAAACCAACCCGGTGGCCAGCGATGGCGGCGACCCCAACATCTTGATCCTGCCTGAGCACGCCAAGGGCCTGGGCCTGGGGGTGGCCACCGACGGTTATGGCAAGCCCTCGCGCTTCGAGGCCAATGTGCAGCGCCGCCAAAGCCCGGGCCTGACGCAAACCACCCAAGCCTCGGTGTCATTCGCGCCTTTGCAGTCTTTGTTTGGCATCGTCACCCCCAGTGGCTTGCATTTCGAGCGGCATCACCAAGGCTGGTGGGACATCGACCCGTCCAAGCACCGCTTCATGGTCAATGGCTTGGTGAAAAAACCCATGGTGTTCACGGTGGATGAAATCATGCGCCTGCCCTCGGTGTCGCGGTTTCACTTCATCGAATGCGGCGCCAACACGGCGGTGGAATGGGCGCAGGTGGCCGTGCCCACGGTGCAGTACACCCACGGCATGATTTCTTGCAGCGAGTTCACCGGCGTGCCCCTGATCACCTTGCTCGAGATGGCCGGTGCCGATTTGAAGTCAGGCCGCTTTGTGTTGGCCGAAGGCGGCGAGGGCTCGTCGATGACGCGCACCATCCCGATGTCGCTCATCACCTCGGGCGAGGTGCTGGTGGCCTATGGCCAAAACGGCGAAATGCTGCGCCCAGAAAACGGCTACCCCCTGCGCTTGGTGGTGCCTGGCGTGCAGGGCGTGAGCTGGATCAAATACCTGCGCCGGGTGGAGGTGGGCGATCAGCCCTATGCCACCAAGGACGAA
>Ga0315903_10009526_pt1 | contig 11731 bp, 8 predicted proteins | sample LakEriMetagenome_7_FD_203524 | JGI IMG/M metagenome (GOLD analysis project Ga0315903, IMG submission 203524) | Freshwater fungal communities from buoy surface, Lake Erie, Ohio, United States - Buoy 2 MA119 | ecosystem: Environmental > Aquatic > Freshwater > Lake | place: USA: Lake Erie, Ohio...
TGAGATATCCGTACTCGCGGAACAGGATCACTTGTTTCAGATCGAATGGGAACAGTTACTTCATATGCACTCTATGGAACTCAGGATCGCGGAACTATTTTCGTTGAACCTGGTGATGAAGTGTATGAAGGAATGGTTATTGGTGAGAACTCACGTAGTGATGACATGGATGTTAACTGCGTACGCGAAAAGAAACTGACAAACATGCGTGCTTCAGGAACAGATGAATCAGAGCGTTTAATTCCGCCAAAGAAGTTAAACATGGAAGGCGCGTTAGAGTTTTGCCGCGAAGATGAATGCGTAGAGGTAACACCTGCCGTTGTTCGTATCCGCAAGGTTGTTCTGGATCAGAATGAACGAGCACGTGCAACCTCTCGCCAAAAGAAGGCAAACCTCAACGCTAACTAACAGATAATTCACAGAAAAAGTCCCTCACAGTTAATTCTGTGGGGGACTTTTTCATTAGCCAAATCAATCAGGGAATTTTTTGCAATGATGAGTCTTTCTTAAACCGATTTGCAGATTCCTCGCATACACTGCCACATCGATAATTAAGGGGTGTGTGAGTCAATGAAGAAGAGCAGAGTAATTTCTATAGCGTTGGTTGCAGTGCTTGCAACCGGCGCGGTGACCGTTGAGAAAACAATCTCTTCGCGTATTGCTACACGGGTCTATGAAGTTTTACCTAGAGCATCAGATGTAACAGCTTCTATACCTTTGTTGGATCTTCCCGGAAATATCATTACCGACTCAATAAAGTCGATTCACATCAATGTTGGTGAATATGCGTTGAAAGATTCAACCTTTAAACCGTCTTTGGCAATTGATGCACGCGATATTTCTAAGGCCACACCAAATGTAATCGGATCCTTGGATGTAACAGCAACTATTCCTGCCGATACAATTACACAGTTAGCAGATTTTGATAATGCTCAAATCGTAGGAAATACCCTACAAGTATCTGTTGGATCAGCGGGTCTTGGCACAGCAATCCTTGTTCCCAAGTATTCTGGCAATCAGATTTATTTTGAGCTTCAAGGTGTTTCTCTATTTGGTAGTGAAATACCAGCTGATTCATTGCCAGCAGATATTAAAGACCAGATCAAAAGTAAGAGCGTGCGAACTTTGAATGCACCCGAAGGCATGAACGTTGAATCTATCTCGTTAAGCAGCCAGGGCCTTGCATTAACAATGCAAGGCAAAAACATCCGTCCAACAAAAATAGGTTCAACTTTCTAGAATCTGAACTTATTGGATTTCAAATAAATTTAAGGCAAAACGGGCGGTTAACTAGCGCCACAGCCGTAAACCAACCGATTTGTCGGCTCAGTCGGGCAAGATGCTCACTGTGAGTAAAGCGCCGTTTACCCTCGTACGACAAGTACTTCAGGCTGCTCCGGTTGCACTCGATAGCCAACAGGCTGCAATCGTTGCGCATCGAGGCGGACCAGTTGTAGTTCAAGGCGGTCCTGGTACAGGGAAAACAACAGTGCTGATTGAAGCTGCGCTTTCACGCATTAACGCAGGACAAAATCCTGATTCAATTCTGTTGATCACATTTGGTCGAGAATCTGCTTCACAACTTCGTGATGCCATTGCATTGCGCACAACGAAAACAATGTTTGAACCATTAGCTCGTACATTTCATTCACTTGCCTTTTCAATTTTAAAGATGAAAGCAAAAGGTGATCCTGATCCCATTTTGCTCAGCGGTCCAGAACAAGAAAGCTATATCCGAGAACTACTCCAAGGCGACATTGAAGATGGCTTTAAAGAATGGCCACAAGATCTGCACTTAGCACTAACTACACACGGTTTTGCTCGAGAGCTTCGTGACTTAATTCTGCGAGCATCAGAGCGCGGAATAGGGCCGGATCAATTAGCAAAACTTGGGCAAAGTCAGGGAGAAAAGTATTGGACTGCCGCAGCTGCTTTTTGGAAGCGATATATCAATTCGATGGTCATGCGAGAGATCTCTGCTCAAGATGCAAAGTTGAGAATAGACCCATCTGAAATTATTTCTCGAGCCTCACTTCATCTGCGAAATAATCCAGAACTACTTGAGCAACTTCGCGCAAGATTTACAACAATAATGGTTGATGAGTTTCAAGAGACAGATCCGGCACAACGTGAACTTTTATCTTTACTCGCCGGGCAAGATGTAGTTATCTGCGCAGATGCAGATAGCAGCGTAGGAAGATTTCGCGGAGCAGATCCAGATGGGTTAGCTCGCGCGATGGATCCTTATCGCTCACACGAGTTTGTACTGAGTAATGTGTATCGAAACTCTCAGGCAGTATGTGATGTCGGCAGTAGTTACGTGCAAAGTTTTCGCGGCTCATCTCCAACTCGCAAAAGGACGTGCGTTAATAAAGATCTTGGCCATGTCGGTGTTCATCGATTTAGATCAGGTGCAGAAGAGGCAGCATTTATCGCCCATCAATTTCGTAGTGCACATCTTCGAGAGGGTATTGAATACAGCAAGATGGCCGTTATTTTACGAACTCCAGGAGTAACCGCGTCCGCGCTGCGTAGAGCATTTTCACAAGTAGGAATTCCAGTTGCATCGGAGTTACAAGCATTAGCTGGAAATCCTGCAATTTCTCCATTTTTACTTTTAGCTCGAGTTGCAATTAATTCACAACCTCTTAATTTAGATACTGCAGAAAGATTATTGCTCTGTGAGTTTGGCGGAGCAGATTCGATATCACTTCGGAGAATTCGCAGAGCACTTATTACTGCGCGTCCAGAAGGCGATGAAAGATCAGGCGCACAGTTACTGATTGCTGCCATTGATGATGGAGATTTAAACATCGAAGGCGCCGAAAGTGTGCTTAGGGTTCATAAACTCTTAAAGAGCGCCCGCGCGGTAGCGCGAAATAAAAAAGCAACGGCCGATGAACTTTTGTGGGCTATCTGGGACAACGCGATCACTAGTGATGGTCAGAAATTATCTAACGCATGGCAAAACCAATCTTTGCGCTTTGGTTTACGTGCAGCAGCAGCTGATCGAGATTTAGATGCCGTGATGCAGTTATTTGATAGCGCAGCGAGATTTTCAGAGCGTTTTCCACTATCAGGACCTGCCGCATTTATCAATGAAATCACCAATGAAGATATTGCCGGGGATGTAATTACAGCAAAGGGTGTGCGCCCTGATTTTGTTGAAATTCTGACTGTTCATAGCGCAAAAGGTCGCCAATGGGATTTAGTTGCAATTGCAGGTTTGCAAGAAGGTACGTGGCCAAACCTTAAGCAACGATCTACATTGTTAGGAGCAGAACGCTTAGTAGAGCGAGATCGCAATCCAGATATTCCACGTGATCAATTAGATGTGCTTGCTGCAAATGGCCTTATGCAAGATGAGCAACGTTTATTTCATGTTGGACTAACGCGTGCAACACAATCACTTTTGATCACTGCAGTTCAGCGAGAAGATGAGGAGCCATCTCAGTTCTTTGAAGCAATTGAAGTAATGCTTACAGATGATGAAGAATCGAGAGCGGTTACGGAGGTTCCCCGTCCGATAACAACTTCAGCATTAGTGGCCGAACTGCGCGCACAGCTACAAGGTCAAAACTCACAAACTGCAGCGCAGCTACTTAAGTCAATGAGTAGCAACGGAATTGATTTAGCACATCCTGATAGTTGGATAGGCGCTGTTGCATTAAGTACGGATCTGCCTGTAATTGATAGCGATAAGGAAGTTATTGTCTCTCCAAGCGGGGCAGAGTCTTTTGTCGAGTGCGGCGTTAAATGGTTTTTACAAAATAACGGTGGAACAGATGGAGACAGCACGGCGCAGATTTTGGGTTCTGCCATTCACGCTTTTGCAGCAAAGATGGTGGAGCAACCAGGTACCTCAAAGAATGAATTGATTGCTGGTTTAGAAAGTTCCTGGAAATTGATTGATCCCAATAGTGGTTGGGTAAGTGCTTCAAACTTAGAAACTGCAGTAACGATGCTAGAAAAATTCGTTGAGTATCATAAACAAACACCTCGCGAAATTAAAGGCGCAGAGCTTCGTTTTGATGTAAAACTAGGTCGCGCTCGAATCATTGGAACAGTGGATCGACTTGAAGTTGAAGCAGATGGTTCACTCTTTATTATTGATTTTAAAACTGGAAACACGGCCATTACTAAGGAAGATGCTAAAAAGAACCTTCAATTAGCAAGCTATCAATTAGGAATTGCGGAGGGTGGATTTAGCGGCGGAGTAAAAAGTGCGGGGGCAGAACTTGTTTACTTAGGTACCAATAGCGCAGAAGCAGCAATTCGTGAACAGCGATCTATCAATCTAGAAGAGGTTAAAGAGAAGATTGAAAGTATTGGCGAAGGTATGGCCGCTGCACACTTCTTTGCCACTGTTAATAAACGCTGCAAGGGCTGCTCTGTTAGAAAATCCTGCCCAGTTCAAAGCGATGGACGTGCGGTGAATGAAAAATGAGTACTGAAAACGGTATGAATAATTCAGATAAAAATGTGAAGTACTCACCGCAAGAGATTATTGCCAAATTACAGGCTCATCCTAAATTTGGTTCACAGATCAAACCTATTACAAGCCACCAGGCAGAGATTATTGAAAGTGGTCTAGAACCGGCAGTTGTCATTGCTGGTGCAGGCTCTGGAAAAACCGAGACTATGAGCAATCGAGTTTTGTATTTGGTTGCAAATGAGTTGGCAACACCAGATCAAATTTTGGGGCTTACATTTACACGCAAGGCTGCAGGTGAGCTCTCAGTTCGTATACGCAAGCGCTTGCGACAACTTGCACAGTTGCCAGAGTTTAAACACATTTCATCTACTGGAACAAATGTAACTACCTATCATTCTTATGCTGGCAAACTTCTAAGTGAGCATGCCATTCGCTATGGCATAGATGCCGATGCAGAGCCTTTGGGTGAGGCTGCAATTTGGCAAATAGCATCTGATGTAGTTCGCAACTGGGCAGATGATTCTTATCGTAATCAGAGCGCTGTAAGCACTGTGATTAAAGATTTACTAGGTCTTTCAAAGTTCATGCTGGAACACCAAGTAAAACCGGCAGAGATTGAAAGAATTGATAATGAAATCTTAGAACAAATGCAAAGGTTTACGGGCAGCACAAATGAAGAGACTCGTGCAGTAGTTCGTGCAATGCGCCAGCGAAATGCCCTGCTCCCTATGGTGGAAAGCTTTTTACAACGGCGCAAGGATGCAGGAGAACTCTCTTTTGATGATCAAATGTCTCTTGCCGCGGACATTTCAGAAAACTTTCCAGATGTTGCAACCTTAGAGCGTGGCAAATACAAAGTTGTATTACTAGATGAATATCAAGATACATCGCAATCACAAGTGCGAATGCTGTCCTCACTCTACGGTTCCGGCCATCCAGTTATGGCAGTGGGTGATCCTTCTCAAGCTATTTACACATGGCGGGGAGCATCGGCCGGAACAATGGCATCTTTTGGTAAGTACTTTTCAAAACTAGATAATCAAAACGGAACGCATACTTTCTCACTTCCAACAACATTTCGAAATGACAAAATCATTCTGACAGCAGCAAATGCAGTGGGTCAGCTGATTAAGAGCAACGGTGGGCAACAAGTTGTAGAACTTCAAGCACGAGAAGGGGCAGGTACTGGCGAACTCTCTTATGGAGTATATGAAACGATTGAAAGCGAAGCTGCAGCAATTGGAGAGTATTTTAAAAACCTATGGGATCCAGCTGCTTTGAAGTCATGCGCGGTCCTTGTCAGAAAGCGTAGTCAGATTCCTGCAATCGAAATCGCCCTGCGCCAACAAGGATTACCGGTTGAAGTAATTGGAATTGGTGGACTAATCCAAATCCCAGAGGTCGCCGATGTTGTTACTTTAATGAAGATAATTACAGATCCAGATGCTGGTTCCTCCTTAATGCGCCATTTAACTGGTCCACGAATTAATTTAGGTCCACGCGATATCGCAGCCTTAGGATCATTTAGTCGAGAACGAGCAAAATCCGTTCACGCTGATTCAAAGAGTTTCATAAAAAAGATTGCTGCAGGAAATCCAGAACAGCTTGAGGCTGATGATCAATTCAGCGGATCCATCATCGATGCACTCGATGAAATAGCCATGGCAAAGCACTTTCCCTTTAGCGACATTGGATATCAACGTTTAGTGGTTTTTGCCCAAGATCTTCGACGATTACGTGCATATGCTGGTGGCCAGATAACAGATCTGATAACCGAGATTGAAAACTACTTAACATTAGAGACAGAAATAGTTTTGCGTGAAGGTTCACAAACAGGTCGCAGGCATCTAGATCGATTCTTAGACGAGGCAGCAAAATTTCAACGATCCGGCGGTTCTATTTCGGCATTTCTCGATTGGTTAGATGTGGCATCTGATGAAGAGGGGGGTCTAAAAGCTGGTGCTCCCGAAGTGCGAACTGATGTGATTCAGATTCTCACCGTTCACATGGCTAAGGGCGCCGAATGGGATGTTGTTGCTGTTCCGGGATTATCAGAGGGTACTTTTCCTGGAGTAAACAAAAGCGATCCAGATAATTGGTTGAAAAATGAAAAACATGTCCCATTTCCACTCAGGGGTGATGCGCTAGAACTTCCTTCATTTTCATTTGATGGAATAGAAAAGAACAGCGAAGCATCAAAAGCTATAAAGGCATTTGGTGCTCAATGTGTAGATCAAATCAAAATGCGCGAAGAAATGCGCCTTGCATACGTTGCAATAACTAGAGCACGAACCCATCTTTTGTGTACAGCATCTTGGTGGCGAGATGGAACGCGATGGGTTGTGCCAAGTGATATCTTCAACATAATCGCGGCTTCAGCCAGTAGTAACGGTGGTTTGTTGATTTCAGATGTGCCTTCTCCCGAAGAAGGAAGTGAAAACCCAACTCTTGAAAATCCACAAAGTGCACAATGGCCCCGTGATTATTTAGGTGAGAAGAGATCACAATTTAATGCCGCAGTTGATCTCTTTGATCAAGCATCTGAGCACTCATTAATTGCTAGTGGGGATAATGAAGTAGGTTCTTGGATTTTAGATGCCAAATCTTTAATCGCAGAACATCAGCAGCAGAAAAAAGATGTTATTGAAGTTGCTCTTCCAACAAGACTTTCAACATCAACTTTGGTGGCTCTACATGAGAATCCAGAAGCACTTGCCCTGAATATTCGCAGACCCATGCCACGCAGCCAAGATCAGTATTCGCGCAGGGGAACAGCGTTTCACTTATGGGTTGAACGAGAGTTTTCTGATGCAGCAACTTTGTTTAGTGATGAGTATTTAGATTATTTGGATCCTCTAGAAGATGACTCAACATTAGAAAATCTAAAAGCTTCCTGGCTAAAGAGCAGTTTTGCTTCACGAACCCCTGTACGTGTGGAGGTGCCTTTTGAAACCACAATTGCTGGGGTTTTAATTCGAGGACGAATAGATGCGATTTATTCAGACGGTAATGGCTATCAAGTTGTGGACTGGAAAACTGGTTCAAAGAAATTAGGTGAGTCTGCGCAAGTTCAATTAGCAATGTATCGACTAGCGTGGGCAAAGTTATCTGGATGTGACATTTCAAAGATTAGTGCTGCTTTTCACTATGTCCCAACTGGCATAACTGATCAGCCAGTCGATTTATTGAATGAATCAGATCTGATCCAGCTTATTTCCAACATTAAGCTTGAGAATAAACAGTAATTATTAATTACTGTTTATTTCTCTTAATCCTTCATTTAAAGACTTCACTTCAAAAGGTGAATGGATTTGGCTAACTGATCTTGACACGAATTGGAAGATGATCACTAATTCCAGTTGCAACAGTATCTAGCACTTCATATTGATCGGTCTTTAGTGAATTACTCAAAATGTAGTCAAACTGAATTTTGGCACCCCAAGAGGGATATGTATTTTGGGTAATAAGTGAATTCCAGCTAGAGCCAAGTGCCGGGATACCTTTTGGAAGGTTCAAATCCCCAATGATAAGAACTTGAGTCCCATATTGTTTGCTTAACTTTTTGGCCCATAGTTTTATCTTCCGAAGCTGGTAGAGATTTACAAATGGAACAAAAGAAAGATGAGTATTTATCACAGTCCAACCATTTTCAAGTGTTGCAGCTAGTGCGACCCGTGGTTCATCTGCAACATAAATTGGCTTTGCTTTTTGTTTTCCATCCTTTCCCTCTGCTGGAATGATTAATGGCATACCAAATACTGAGCGTCCCAAATCAATTCGGTCCCAATGTTTGACTGCAACTTTTGATGCGATGCCAATTCCATAACCGCCAACTAACTCTGCACCATCATTGGTATGGGAATTCTTGTTAGTTACTATTTCTGCATCACTACTATTTACTGCGCGCCATTTAAATCCTGGTGTTCCAATTACACTTGGAGCAAAAGCCCAGTCCACCGCTCCCATAGATTCGGCAAGTAATCGAACCTGCGAGATTTCTCCCGATCTTTCTAACTTTTCATCTACTTCTTGCACCCCAATGACGTCCGCATTTATTTTGAGCATCGCCTGGCCGAGCAATAGCTGATCGCCTAAAACATCATTTGTAGGGGGAATGGCCATCGCATGCAGGAGATTCCATGAGGTTACGAGCATGGCCCAAGGCTAGTAGCGTTGACCCCTATGAGTGAACTCAATCTTTCACCAATTGATCGTGGCAGCGATATCCGCACTGATGCCGCAAAATTGGAGCAACTCTGGAAGAAGGCTCAGATCATTCAGTTAGTCGATGCTCGACTTAGTGCGACTAACGACGCGTTAACTTTTATTGATTCCACTGCAGTATCGGCACTTCTAGAGAGCTTTATTGAAGGCGAACGATTCTTTCTTGGCACAAGTCGCACTGACGACCAACCCTATTTTGCGTGGCGCACTACCTGGATAAACCAGCCTATTGATGATGGTTCCGGGGATTTTGAAAAAGACAAGTATGAAGGGTTTAAAACATTGCGTGAAGTCGGCGGCAATTTAGATGCCGAAGATTTAACTCTTGCCATGCATGCAGTCGGCTTAGCTAATTGGCATGAAACCCACACACATTGTTCCAAATGCGGGGCGCAAACAGTGAGCGATCTTGGAGGAAGTGTTCGTGTGTGTATTAAGGATTCAACACAACATCATCCTCGAACTGATCCAGCAGTGATCGTACTTGTAAGGGATGTAGCAGATCGTATTTTGTTAGGTCATCAACCGATTTGGCCAGACAAGCGCTTCTCAACATTTGCAGGCTTTGTTGAAACAGGAGAGTCATTCGAAGAGTGCGTTTCCCGTGAAATATTTGAAGAAGCTGGCGTGTATCCATCGCAAGTTAAATACATAACTTCTCAACCATGGCCATTTCCAGCATCGATCATGATTGCCTTTGAAGCTATTTCAGATCGTCCAGAAGATGCACGCCCAGATGGTCAAGAGATCACTGAAGTTCGTTGGCTCAGTCGTGAAGAAATGAAACAAGCGGTCGCATCTGGCGAAATTTTGTTACCACCAGGAATATCAGTAGCAAGAAGAATGATTGAAGCTTGGTACACCCGAGTAGAAGGTTACTCACGGAAAGATTTGCAAGGCGAGCAATCGTGGAGACCGTAGGCAATATTCGGGCAGAGGAAATTCTTGATGCATTAGATAACGAGCAACGCGCAGTTGCACTTGCAACTCGCGGACCTGTTTGCGTAATTGCCGGTGCAGGAACTGGAAAAACTCGCGCCATTACACATCGGATCGCATATGCAGCAGCGATTGGAACGATGGATCCTCATAAAGTTCTTGCGCTTACATTTACTGCCCGTGCTGCAGGAGAAATGCGTGCACGTTTACGCTCACTGGGAGTTCCATCTGTTGCGGCACGCACTATCCATGCTGCGGCGCTAAAGCAGTTAACGTTTTTTTGGCCTCAGGTTTTCGGTGGTCGTACACCAGATCTCATCACTACAAAATCAAGCTTTTTAAGCGAGGCAATCAAGCGTGCTCAACTTCAAAGCGAGCTTTCAATAACATCTCGCGATCTTCTACGTGATATTGCCACGGAAATTGAATGGGCAAAGGTTTCACAAATTGCACCGTCAGACTATTTATCAGAATCTGTTAAGCGCACAGTTAAACCGAGGATTAATCCAGAACAATTGGCAAAAGTTTACACCGCATATGAAAGTATTAAGCATCAGGAAAGAGCGATTGATTTTGAGGATGTTTTACTTCTTACCACGGCAATGATCGAGCAAGAACGTGAAGTTCGAGAGCGAGTGCAGGATCAATATCGCTTTTTTACAGTTGATGAATACCAGGATGTTTCTCCGTTGCAACAGCGTTTACTTAATGCTTGGCTTGGAAGTCGCCAAGAATTATGTGTCGTTGGTGATCCTGCCCAAACGATTTACTCCTTTGCTGGCGCAACGCCAGTTTTTCTTAATTCATTTACAAATAGATTTCCAGATGCAGAAGTTATCCGTTTGACAACTGGTTACAGATCCACACCCGAGATCATCTTTACGGCCAATAGTGTTTTGCGTAAAGGTGCCATGGGCAACGAGTTAGTTGCGGTAAATGCACACGGTTCAAAACCAACGATCACTGCCTATAACGATGAGTCAGCTGAGATTGCTGGCATCATCCGAGAAATTACTGAACTGATAACAAGCGGCGTTCCGCCTCAAGAAATTGCTGTACTTGCCAGAACTAATAATCAACTTAACGGTTTAGAAAAAGCTATGAACGCTGCCAACTTGCCAAATCAAGTTCGAAATACAGAACGTTTTTTTGATCGTAAAGAAGTGCGTGAATTTCTTCGAGTAGTTCGAAATGCGTCTGTAATTCCAACCCAAGGAGTTGAGTGGTTAGATGAACTTCGAACACTTGCTCAACCATTTTTAACTGGTGGGTCCATTGATGGAATTGCCGCCCTTTTACACTTGGCTCGTGAGTTAGATAGTGACAGTTCATTTACGCCTAAGAATTTGCGCACATACTTGCGTGAAGTTGAGGATCTAGTGAGTCAAAACAATCCTCCGACAATGCCAGTTACTACTCTTGCAACTTTGCATGCAGCAAAGGGCCTGGAGTGGGAGCGCGTAATTCTCATGGGCGCTAGCGAGGGAATATTGCCTCTAGAGAACAACAGCACCACAAACGACCAAGCTTCGATCGATGAAGAAAGACGTTTGTTCTATGTCGGAATCACGCGGGCCAAAAAAGATCTTCGCCTTAGCTATCGCGGTAAGCCCTCACGATTTTTAGTTGAGGCAGGGCTGATTACCTAACTTTTTAGGCTCTGCGGGCTCAAATTAATCACCTTGCAAGCAAGGTCGCCCATGCTTTACCATTGGGTCTTCACTATTCATGGCGGGTAGTGAAGATGAGAGAAGGGTCAACGAATATGTCTAACGCATTATTCGTAACAGCAAACGCACCGCGTTCTGCTGCGATCGCTGCTTCTCATACAACCAAGAAGTCTTCTTGGCATACATCAAAGCCTGCGTTTTATGCAGCGTTTTATGCCGGACAAGAGGCCAATGGTGGTTCAATCGAATAATTCGATATAGAACTAGAAGCCAAGGGCCTCGAATCCACAAGGATTCGGAGCCCTTTTTCTTTTTCTATAAAGAATAAAACTCATACAAGTTAAGGCAAATAACCCAAAAGAGAAAGACCGGAAGCAGTACCCGATAACAATCGGCCAACAGGGAGAGATGATTTCCCAGAAAAAAGAGGTGAGAACATGAGCGTTCTCTTCAGTGAACTATT
>Ga0315903_10009531_pt1 | contig 11726 bp, 21 predicted proteins | sample LakEriMetagenome_7_FD_203524 | JGI IMG/M metagenome (GOLD analysis project Ga0315903, IMG submission 203524) | Freshwater fungal communities from buoy surface, Lake Erie, Ohio, United States - Buoy 2 MA119 | ecosystem: Environmental > Aquatic > Freshwater > Lake | place: USA: Lake Erie, Ohio...
AAATAATTTTAATTTTTTTTCCATGGACTTATCAAAGTATTCACGTTCAGCCATTTGTAAGGCATTTAAGAGTGCCACATCTTTGATGCTTGCTGAACTTGAAACGAGGCATAACATTATTGTTTCAAAATCCGGTATTGATCCTGATGCGTACAATAACGCCCGGCATGGCTATGCTGCTCCAACCATAAAAGACCTGGAACAAATAGAAAATGCTTTTCCTGGGTTTATTGGTGTGTTTAGGGAATATTTAGACGGTAAAAGAGGTTGGGGAATAACACCCGTAGAAATTGCAAGGGAGGAGGCCGTTAGCTTTGCCAGCGACACAGAGAAAGAGGCGGCCTATTGGAGGGAAAAGTATTTGTCAGAGGTGGAAAGCCACAAATCCACTCTTTATAAAGCCTTAGAAAAAAACTTGCTCAAATAATGGAATAAGAAAACATTTTGTATTTTTACAGCAAACAATCTGATTTGTTTATGGGGACACAAAACACTGCTGCTATAATTGCGCTGGAAACTTCAGCAAACTACCAAAACGCGCTCATTAATCTTTCGGATAAATTAGAGTGCGAAAAAACGCGCCTTAAGCTACTAAAGGCCGCAAAAAAAGCCGGGAAACTCGCTAAAGTAACCCGGCAAATTTTACAAGGAACAGGAGACGCTAATATATAGTTGGCGTTCCTGTTAACTGGCAGTCATCGTTTATAATTCCTTCAGCTTTATTTGTCACTACGCCGCCGAACCCATTTCGGCCTCTAAAGGTCATTATTAACCGGACGTTTGTAGTTTGGTCAAAGTAGCGCGTCTCCACATGCTCGAAAGAGCCTGGATCATTCATGCGCTGCTTTACCCAATCAGTAAGACCTTTATGCGATCCGTCCCAATCGGATAAGCAAGCCTCTACCTGTTCCTTGCGGGTTTGAGGCTTTTTTTTCGTGTTACACATCATGCACCCGCCAATTAGCAGGGTGAGTAGTACGACCTGAATAGTGGTGTTTAGAGCTTTGTCAGTCATATTTATATAAGGTTGATTTAATGCCAAAAGTATAGGCTTTTTCATCAAAGTAAAAATAGTTACATTTTTCTTGTACAAATACTTGTACAATTAATTAAAGATGTTTACCTTTGTCCCTGTCAACAAACCTAAACGACATGGACACTTTCACTTTTGAGTTTCACGACGAAGTTTTCACATCCCACCCGGAAGGCATTGAAGTGTCGTACAACGTAACCGCCCAGGCTGTTGCACAGTACGACTATTGCCCACTCGCCCGGATGGATGTATTCACCGGCATGAGCTTCGATATTCTTAGCATTGAATACAATGGTCTTTTTCTGCCTTGCCACATGCCCAACGAACGGCATTTCCCCGCCTGGATAAACCGGGTAAAGGAAAAGGCGCGCGACGTGTATGATCGTCAGGCTGGTAAAGTCTTTGAAGGTGTGCATGTAACCAAAAACGGTATTCATGTAACTCTTTACGATGTAATTGAACTAAATCATGGGTAACTATAAAAACGGCCTTCAGGCAAAACGAAAACCGCTAATCAGTACAAAAAGACTGATTGAAATGCTACGCGAGGCCCACGGTATGCCCTGGGATGGCAAAGACGAACGCCCGGAACAGCTGGAACCATGGGACGGCAAAGAGCCTGCCGAATGGGAAGAAATACCGGATGATCGCAAAAATTGATTTTTCACCACTTAAATATTTCAACAAATGGATTTTGATTTTCAGAAACCAACCAGCGAAGATGCCCCTAAAACCATCGGTAAGCCGTGGACTGTAAAACTGGAATACCGTTCCGGCAAAACACCGGAGGCGTATGTAGACCAGGCAACGCCCGAAAAGGCAAAAGCCGGCTTTACTTACTACCGCCCGGAATCCGGCGAAAAGGGCTATTTAGGCCCGTTTAAATGCGCCCTGCTTGGTGTTTATTCCGGCGTATCCGGTGCGATCCCAAACGGCACACGGTTTGATAACTATTGGTCAAACTTTGTCAAAGACACCCGTACAGATATAATCCGGGTGCAGCTTGGCAGCAAAGAAAATGCTGTTACCATTGCTGAAGGGATTTACAATGACTTCAAACACACTCTGCCAACCGGAGTATCCTACACTAAGTTCGCCGTTGTGTACATTTTTGCTACCCAGGAAGTTGCTACACTCGAACTGTCCGCCTCTTTGGAGCTGGCACTAAAGGAAGCTATTGCAGCGGAAACTGGCAAAAAGCCTAACCAGATCAATTTGTTCAACCTCTTTGAACTGGTAAATCGCTTTTGGGGGTTTGCTTTTACCGGACGTTTTACAGCCCGCCAAAAAGACGGCTTGAATTGGGACGGAAAAGGAGAGATGTACTACTACCCGGAACTGAAAACAGGAATTGTTACATCCGACCATTTCCCACAGTTGCCAGCCATTGCGCAGGATATAAGCGACTATATAGACGCTACTCAGGAATACTTCAGCAAGGGCAAAAGAATGAATGAAGCAACCGGGACGGCAAATGATCCTGGCAAAGAATACCAGGAAGCAGAAACGGCGCATGCGGCATTTGTAGACCCATCGCATGTAAAACCTGCATTGTCAGCAACAACTACTGTGGCACTTGCAAAAGCCGGTTTTGTCGAGGATCCGTCTTTCCCGACTGAAGAACCAGCCATCATGCCTGAAGGAGAAGATCTCCCTTTCTAACATAACCCACCTTATCATAAACGCCCCCGGCTTTAATCGGTCGGGGGCAAAACTGAAAGAATGACCACTGCCGCCTACATATCACAATACAACCTAACACCAGCCACCGCGCAAAAGCGATGGACACGGGCTAAGGCTTCCGGTCTTGTTGATCGGGGCTTTAGCCTTCAGCAAGTGCCAACGCCATCCGAAGTTGCCGCTGTTTTTGAAAAGTCGGCACCCGTGCGGACATCCGAAAAGACAATGGACACGCAGACAACAACGCAGGCAAGGCCAAATACAAAGGTTGTCCGCGCGGAAAAGACAAGGACGCGGACACAACGCGCCGTCCTTGTTGGTATTATGTCTGTATGTGCCGCCGTGTCTTTGTCCAACATGTACACGGTGTCTGTCCAAATAAAGGACAATTGGATTGACGCGGCACTTGTCACCGCGCTATTTTCCGCCGCTCCGTTTGGGCTTCTTTATGCCGGTGTATCTGGTTGGGCCGGTTGGCTTGTTTCTGGCATCAGCATTGCCTATGAGGTGTTTTGTAACGCCTCCGGCATATATCGTGGGTTGGCAGGACTGGGGAACGGTGCGCCTTATGAGGTTTGGCAGGCGGGCGGGTTTGTAGATACAGTGTCCAGGGTTACGACTTTAGAGGCCCGGCCATGTGCGCTGTTTATCAGTATTGGAATGGCCGCTATTGTGGCGGCTGTATTTGTCACGTGCTTAATTGAGATTAGGAAATGAATAATGAAACAATAATAACACTTCTTGTTTTTGGGTACGTAAACGAAAACTTACTTCAGGCTGAAATGTGGGAAACTGAAAGTGCTTATATATTAGAAATAAGTACTAAAGATGGCCTTTGTATTTCAGAAGATGAAATAAACAGCATTAAAGAGTCAATAAAAACATGCACTCCTATAAAAAACGAAAAGTGGCATAAGTTGATGATGCAAAGGGTTTACTATTATGATCATAGTGGGCCAAGTCATATTTATTATGAGCTGCTACACATACAACCTATGCCACACACCTGTATAAGGTGCGGGACTTATCTTTTACAAGCTGATTCAGATGCTTGTGACAAATATGGAGTTGATCCATATTGCACCCAATATTGCGCTGAAATAGCAAACGGAGTGCCTTTGCCATATTCTACAGGCGCTCTTGTTTTTGACAAATGGATTAACGGAAACAAATGATCATTGCTTTCACCTTGCTGGCCTTAGCTGTATTTGCAGCAAGACAGGCAGAAAAAAACGCTTAACAATGGCTATTATATCAGAAGAAATAACAAGCAATATCCTTGATGCAAGGATTCAAGTGTTGACAAGGCAGCCTGGCGAATACTATTCAGCATGGGAAATAATATCACTTGAAATTGACGACATGGAACGATGCACTCCAAAGCAATTAAAACGGCTTGGGGAGTGGATGGCTAAAGAAGCTGATCGAATCCAAAAGCAATACAATGCAGCAGGGCAAAAGCAGTCTAACAAGTAAAAACGCTTAACAATGGAAGACACAGATAAACAACCACAAACAATAGGCGAATGGCTCGATTGGGCCGAAGAACAGGGATATGAGTGGGCGAAGGAAGCGCGGGAGGAGGCACTTAAAGAACCATTTAAGGAAGATTTAAACATAAAAGTGCCTACTATCTCTGATATAAAATCTGCATTGTCAGGTGCTTTCAGTTGGGGAAACTCCAACAAAGGCGCAGAATATTGGGTTAATATTTATAAGTCTCTTTAATCATGATTAACCTACTCCGCGCCCTATTCACCCCATCCCCCGCGCCAACGTTCCAGGAGCTTGCCGCCGGGACATGCGTACTGCCAGCGCCCAAAACGGCTGTAAAGGTTCCAAAGGCTGAAAAGCAAGCCGATGCGTATTTAGAAGACAAAGACGCTAACAGATGGGCTTTTAACATCGCAACTGCCAGCTTTCAAACCGAAGGCAGTATGCCGGAATTAACGTCTTTTGACGTGGAACTGCTTATTGATCGGGGGTATTGGGGTGGTAAGAAAGTACAGGCGCAAAACCAAAAGGCAAAAAAGATGTGGCACAATGGAGAAACGCCCACCGCTACGGCCGCCGCTTTGGGGCTGTCTGAATCATGGGTTGATAAACGGTATGGAACGTTTGCGGCTGCCCTATCGCTGGAAATTGGCAAAAGCGGTGCAAATCAGTAGCAAATCATTGCAAACACATTTGAAACGTTAAATAACATGGAAAAACTTGAAAAACAGCCATTGCAAGGCTTTGGAAATAGTAGCAACTTCCCCCCACTTTTTGTCGCGTTCGGCATCTTGGCCGGCCTTGCAGCTTTCGGTGTGCTAAAGCCAATAGTAGCCCTGTTGCTTTTTTGTGGGGCTTGGTGGTTTGTTCGCCATCAGGAAAAGGCTGCAGAACTACGGGAAGCAAAGAGCCGTGCGGCTGCGTATGCAAACATCAAAGCCCCACAGGTAATAGGATCGGAAACGCCGGAGGAATCTATTTACGACGTTTCAGAAAAGGCGAAACGATTTAAGGAAAAACTAAAGCTATCCGGCAATTATTACGCGGATAAAATACCAATCATTGAGTTTCCGTTTTTGCCTATGTTATATTCCACAGAGCAATTATCTTGGTCGTGGGATATGTACCGCCGGGAACTGGCAGAACGTCAACACCGGGCTAACATTGAATGGTACGAGGGCAAATGTCCGGATGAACTAAAGGCACAGTTTGCAAGCGCTGTTTTACCACCTATTAAACAACCCGAACAATGAACAAAGAACAACAAACTAAATACCCGTGGCACGAAGCGCCCGAAAACGCTATGTGGGCGGCTACTGACGAAGATGGGGAGGCGTATTGGTATGCCGTAGAGCCTGAAGTTCAATATGGTTATTATGGTGTTTGGGTTTCAGACTTTGAAGGTGGAATCGGCTACTTCCCAGAACTCCGCGACGATTGGCAAAACTCACTTGAAAAAAGACCCGGCACATGACCCCCTCTGACCTTTACTTTGTCTGCTGCTTAGTCGGCTTTTTCACATGGCTGTCTGTGCCATTGTCCGAACGTCGGACACCAAAGAAGCGGACGCCATCAATTAGGCAGCGGACAAAGGCAAAGGTTAGACGGACAAAGCCTCCAAAGGCAAAGCGGACAAAGACAAGGAAGCAAAAGAAGTATAAGGCAGTTGCTTTGTCCGTAGATGAACAAATCAGGTATGACCAGTACCTTTACAAAAAGTACAATGTTGAAACATGACCAACGAAGAAGCTTCCAAATTTTTAACTGACGGCCTTAGTGCAATCGAGCGCCTGAAAGTAATTGCAGAAATAGAGGCGAAGTCTTTGTTTCCAGACCACCCAAAAGCGCAGGATGTTTGGGTAAGGTTATGCTCCGGAGAAGGTGCAATAAAAGAGGTCGCTCAGGTTCTTGATCTTCAGGTTGACCATGATCAATACTATAAAACGTTTATGTCTTATCTGGATTCCGGCAATATTGAAGCGGCCGTTATTACGCAAGAAAGTTTTATCCAGTTTTGCAAAGACCAAGTAAAAGAAAACTTTTTCATGTTTAAATAGTGTTGATATGGAACAGTGGAGCAAGCCAATAACCTACCAAGACCAAGAAGCAATAAACGCCGGGATGGCTGACGCAATCGCCCGCTATCATGCCGGACGCGACACACCCGCGCCCTACGTGGCGCCGCCTAAAGTAGTCGAGCAAAAGCCAATAGACCTAAAGCCTACGGCCATTGTTACGGTGAAGGTTGGTATTTTTGCTGTTGGCGCTACGGTGGTTGGCTCTCTGTGTGTGGCCATTGCCTCCGGAATCACAGCCTTTGCGACCGCATACGCCGTGGAGATTGGCGCTGTGGCTGCCGTTGCTGTTGTGGCCGCGTTAGTGGTGGGCGGGCTGTGGGATAGTGGCACACAGGGCAATCCTGGCAGCGTAGCGCCTAAACAGGAAGCAAAACAAACAACCATTAATATCCACGTGAACGCTGCGGGCGGGAACGTGGAGGTGAACAAGCAATAAAAAAAGCCGCCCGGCCCGCAGAATTTCCGGGGGTTGATCTCCCCGACACTTTTTGCGCGTGTTTCGCTTATCCGGACATACCGAAACTTGCCGGGCGGTTTTTCACTTTTAAAACTTTTGAACGATGACAACGGTTGAGGATTTCATTTTACCGACATATTACAAAGGAATAAAGTTTAGGTCAAGAACAGAGGCGCGTTGGGCAAAGTTCTTTGATGTTGCTGGCATTAAGTACCATTATGAGCCTGAGGCTATTATGTTAAAGTCAGGGCCATACCTGCCAGACTTTGAGATAAGTACAGGGTATTGCAAAACAGTGTATGTTGAAGTAAAAGGCGTTTTTTCAGAACAGGAAAAGAACAGATGCTTGGAGTTATCTTCTTTAACAAAGAAGCCCGTTTTAATGCTTGACGGCGCGCCTTATTTTAAAACATACGGTTTGTATAAACATGAAGGAGTTTATCAAGATGGGCAGATCAACCCTGTTGGAGAACCTATACTACTGGATGTTATCGTGTGTACCGCAGGCTGTAAGTATAGCCCATTTTTTTACAATCCAGGATTTGAGGATAAAGAGGGGTACTTTAAGCCTGAAGATTGGTATGAAGAATACAAGGACGCAATATATCAGGCATTAGATGAAAGGTTTGGAATATTTCAATAAAAAAGCCGCCCGCGCTTTCACCTGCGGACGGCCCGAAACATGGAAAAATCAACCTGGGTGCATTAATACGCGCTCAGGTTGTTTGTTTCTTATCCTTTATGAAGCGCACAACTGCCGGAATAATGGTGGTTACGAGCATTGAAATAATAGTAGCCCAATCCTTTGCCTCCACAGCATAAACGATCTGCTCCACCGTGCCTTCAGGTAGTAGGAAGCCTGTTAGCGCCAATCCTGCAAACAGGATGTTGCCTAACGAGATCCAGGTCAATGTACTTTTGAAAATACCATCAAACGTCAATGCCTTTTTCTTGTAAGCGTTCCAGATCGGAAACGCCACAGAGGCCACAATGACCCCAATAATGGCATAAAAGCCGGACGTGCTTAAAAGGGTGGTAATTTCGCCCGCAATCTCCGCAGGCTTCGCCGGGAACTCCACCCCAGACCAAGCGAACATCGCAAGGACTGAAACGGTAACGGTGTACAGGAAGCCGGGTGAACCAGCGTCAAAAAGTTTCTTTTGTTTGTTTGTTACGTTTGCCATGTGTTAAAAAGTTTGTTTTTTGTTTTGGCGTGTTTAATAATCAATCCCCTTTATCGGCCGCGCTGGCAGTACAATAAGTGTATCAATCCGTTGCTGTGGCCTTCTTAAGGCTTTTTTCAGTTCGTGCAATTTTTGCACAAACTCAATCCTTTTCATTTGCAGGCTTTCGCCGTATTCAGGCTGTTGGGTGTTCAGTTCGTCTACATATACCTGAGTGATCGGCTCTGCCTTAATTTCTAAATCGTGGTCGTACTTATGGCAACCGCCCATGCAAATAATAACGGTAGCAATAAGAAGAAAAACGCGCTTCATTTCTTCAACTGTTTTAAAAGGTCGTTTAATTCATTAACCTGCTTTTGAGTCTTTTCCAGCTCTGCACGTTGCAGGCTATCCATCCTGGCCCGCCAAAACTGGTCACATTTGCGCACCTCGTTTGCACATTCCACCTGATACTTCAGTCTTTCAGATCCTATGCCGTTTATCTTTTCGTGCAACTGCACAACATATCCGGATAGACCAAAAATTGCCAGTACCATTACGGCGGCAATAGAGGCGCTAAAATTGTCCTTAAACCCTTTGAGCAGATCGTTAAATGGTAGCATCTTAAATGCTGATTAAATGAAGCAATGTTTTTCATATTAAAAACCTGAAACGGAAAAAAGCCAACTACCCCATGAATACACAATGGGGTAAGTGGCAAGGATTAAACCCAAAGTGATTGCAGCCGATCCAATAATGGCAACCGCCAAACGGCCAAAGCCGGGGGATGTACGCAAAAGGTCTTGCACCCACTCTTTAAGTCCGGCCGCTACAAGTAGGCAAAAGCCAAAAAATATGGCCGTTATTTCACTGGTGTTTTTCATGTTTAGCATCCTTGTTTCACAAAGTAATTATTCTCAAAAAGGTAACTGTAATCCGCAAAGCATCCACCCTGCTGCCAGTTAGCCTCTACGCTTATATTCTTATCAATGGTAATTGTAGCCCCATTTGGAAGCTGCAAATTTGCTGAAGTAGCAAGGGCTGAAATATTCAAAGCATCAATGATGCTATCAGATACGGGAACACCACCAAGCCTCCACCGCTTTTTTAGTGTGGTTCTACTTACCACCGTTTGCCCATGCCCATTCGGTTCTCCTTCCGTTTCTTGCTCCCATTCAGGCTGGTATAGTGCAGAATCCAGGAACATATAAAAAGTAACTGGCGTTTGAGGGAAGGCATGTACCGCGCTTGCCGGGTTTGCCGTTGTGAAACCTGTGTAAACGTTTGATCCATCCAGTGTGTAACTTAGCTTCGCCCATACTTCATCGTTACACACCTCCGGGAAATTATCTACCCCAGGCATCAAATAAAATTCATCTGTGTAATACTCTTCTGCACCACTTTCGATCCTGAAATAGTAGTATGTGTCATCATTTACCGAAACTGCACCTGCCCAGTTTCCAGCACCAAGTACCAGACAATAGTATTCCCCTTCGTCGTCTAAAGGGTAGGATGTTACTGAAGTGGGTGTAAATGTGGTTATGTCGTTATCTTCCAGGTCAACAAGGGTAACGGTTGCCGTTCCTGTGTCAAAGTCACGCTTCGCCATGATGGAGGTCATGGCAATATTAGGTGAACTGTACAGTACCGGGTTTTTGTACGGGCCACACTCGCCTTTTCTGAAGTGTTGAAACTCCAAACTGCGGTGTACTGCTATTGGCTGTGGTAAATTGCTCATAAATTCGCTTCAATCTTTACCGTATCCTGAAAGTAGTTTTTTGTCACCCGTTCCACTGTTGCCTCGCCAATCGTGGTCGTTATGTAGCCCGCCGGGTCGAAAGCATCCCCACAGCAATGCGCTACGGTAATCGGTTCCAATTTACGGGTTTTCCGCAAAAAAGTAAATGATTCCGGGTTGTCATTCATCATGCCTGACGGGAAAAAACGTCGCTGCTTGTGTAGGTTTCCATGTAATGCGCTCCACCCCATCGGCGTGTTGTTTAGAATTATTGCGTTTTCAGCCCCTACCTCCTGCGTTGCTACCATGCAAAACCCTGCATCTGATATTTCAGCCTGATTGTCTGTGGTACGGATATACACCACATCATTAGAAAAGTAGTTTAATGTTACTTCCCTTGTACCTTCTCCACATGCGCCGTATGTGATAGGATATGCCGCAAAGTCAGCCGTGAAAGTGGCCTCTTTGTCCACATATTTATACTCTTCCCGGTTTGGCGCTCCGTTCTCTGATTTTTCGTACAGCTTTACTATTGACGTTTGCGATAAATCCAGCCACTCAGCCGCTTCAAAGTAGGTAATATGCTCCAGGATTAGATCGGTGCCGTCTATCTTCCAATAGACGTTGAACATATTTTCCAGGTCGTCAAGTAGTTTTTTGAATGACATTTTCCATACAAAAGACTGTGCCGGGTTTGTGCTATCCGGCCGCTTTACGTCAGACTTTTGATGTACTTGCAATTTGTGACAATTATCTTGAGCAAATGTGTAAGGCGTATTGTCCGGGGGTGCATCGTGTGTGGCATTGAGGTTGAAAAAGTGGCTGCGTACTGTAAGGCTGCAAAGCGTTTCGCTTGCCAGGTGTTCCAATATGTCATTCAACCACCGCCCGTTATCCAGCGGTACAAATTCCAGATCATCATTTCCTGGACATCTCCACCAATCATTTCCGCTTATGTAAGTCCAGCCGCTTGCGTATGGTGGTGGCGTTGTGGGTGTTCCTACTCCGACCACCCTATGGAAGCAAGACTGCCAAAGCTCGTTACCTAATCCGTCTACTGCATCCTGAAAATAATTTTTGTCAAAACAATACCCTGAAGGGACGGCGCAAACCGGCCCGGTTGGCCCACCTGGCGTTGGTGCCACATGATCCATGCAACATTCCTGCCCGCCCTGGTAAGTTCCGGCGAACGGGTCAGCCGTTACAACATCCCCCGCGTTGGCAACCGTCTTATCAAGTGTGTACTCTTTGAGAAAACAGATATAGTCATCTTTCAGCTTTGGTGTAACTGAAGCGGTACATCTGTCTTCATCAAAGGCGCAATCGTAGGTTGTGAAAGTGCCTCTGAATCGCTCTACCCATGCTGAATCGCAATACTCTTCCAAAAAAACTTCTATTTCTTCGCAATCCGGGGCATCCTTTACGGTTTGGTAATCCGCTTTGTGAAATACCATTTCACCGTCTAATTTCGCCCGGAAATACACGCCATCATTTACCCGGTCATGGCTTACCAGACCCGACCATGTGGGATCTACCTGCACTTCAGGGATTGAATCACTAACTATTTTCCAGCGTGTTTTTGCCATTATCTGATTCTGATTTTTCGCGTAGCGTTACCCACCTGTTCAATCATGTACCCGTTGGCAACTGTTACCGTTTTACGCTTTCCAGCTTCTTTTTTCCAGTCTTTCAGTAGGTTGTATGTATCGCGGTCTTTGCCGACTACCACGGCAACCGATCCACCCGCCGCGCCCATAACCCGGTCGCGGTCAATCGGGGCAACCAGGCTTGAAAGTGCTTCGCGCATTTTGTCGCGGTTGTCTGTGTTTATGGCCTGGAGTAGATCAAAGTGTTTGGTGGTCATGCGCTTGTTTACAATGCCAAACCGCTTGCCGTCAGAACCCCAGAACTCGCCGCCTTCAGCCTCAAACCCCACCCCGCCACTTTCGTGCGAGTTGCCCACGATAATACCACGGCCGTCTACATAACCTCCACCACCTTTGCGGAACTTGGTAGCCTGGAGAGCGCGGGCTTTTGAGGCGATGAACGCGCCTATCATTAAGGCTGCAAGCGGAATACTAAA